>Ga0256827_10001738_pt1 | contig 14042 bp, 11 predicted proteins | sample CV84metaG_FD_185977 | JGI IMG/M metagenome (GOLD analysis project Ga0256827, IMG submission 185977) | Hydrothermal vent microbial communities from East Pacific Rise, Pacific Ocean - CV84 | ecosystem: Environmental > Aquatic > Marine > Hydrothermal vents | place: Pacific Ocean: East Pacific Rise... | reverse complement strand
TATATCTAGTAAATAAAGCAGATGTTAATCAAAATCAAACTACGATATATGAAACCATGGATGGTTCAAATGAACGCTTTGCAGTATTAGCCCCATATAATGCTAATGTCTATTACGATTTGGGTGTTTATCCGGATGGTAGAGTTTCAGGTGCTTGGGGTGGTACATTTGGCAATTATTATATGTGGACTTTTGGTACAAGTACTGGTACATCTACTCCAAGTGGTACTAGGAAAGTTATTTATAAAGATGGAAATGTTATTTATTCAAATAATAATAATAAAAGTGTTACTGGTAATAATAGTAATTTGATAATTGGTGGAGGTTGGGCCGATGGATTAGGAACAACAAGAAATTTTGATGGTCAAATTGCAGAAATTGTAATTTATAAAGGAGTACCTACTCCTCTTAATCAAGAGAAAATACAATCGTATTTAGCAATAAAATATGGTATTACTAAGTCAAGTGCTAATAAATCAGGAAGTTCTCAAGATGAAAGGGACTACTTTGCATCAGATGGTACGGTAATTTGGGATTATTCCAATGGAAGTAGTTATAATCACGATATTATTGGGTTAATGAGAGATGATAAGTCAGATTTTACACAAAAACAATCAATTACACCTGATGATTCGTTAGCTGTTTATATTTCTTCTTTGGCAGCTTCAAACTCAGCAAATAGTGGAAGTATTACAAATAATATTTCAAGTGTAATTATTGGTCATAATGATAGTATACTTCATGGAGATAGAAACTTGTCAAAACCTGATGGTATTTATAGTCGTTTTGGTAGAGTTTGGAAGGTTACAAATACTAATTTCTCTGAAAATTTTTCGTTGGAAATAGAATGGGCAGAAAGAGGGTCTTTTGATATTAGTGATATTAGATTATTAGTTGATAACGACGATGATTTGTCAAATGCTACGATTTTGAGCTCTGCAGATGGACTTACTTTCTCTAATGGTTCTATTATTGTTTCTGGAATTTCTACTACTCATATTCCTATGAATAGTACAAGATATATTACGATAGCTTCTGTTGATAGTGCAAATACTCCATTACCTATTGAACTCATTAAATTTACAGCGGAGCAAAATGGAAATAGTGTGTTGCTGAATTGGACAACAGCTACTGAAACTAATAATGATTATTTCACCATTGAAAGAAGTAAAGATGGAAACACATTTGAAACTATTGCTGTTGTTGATGGAGCAGGAAATAGTTCAATAAAAAATAATTATGAGATAATAGATGATTTTCCAATTAATGGAATTAACTATTATAGATTAAAGCAAACTGATTATGATGGAAGGTTCTCTTATTCTCAAGTTATTGCTGTAGAAATGGTATTTAGTAATAAATTAAAACTGTCTCCAAATCCTACTGATGGATTAATTAAAATTGAGGGAGGAAGAGGAGAGCTTCTAAATATTTCAGTATCAAATATTATAGGTCAAAATGTAAATTCACAAGTGAATTTTGTTGAGAATACTGAGGATTACATTATTATTGACTTATCAGCATTGCCATCTGGATTGTATTTTATAAGAACTAAAACTCAGATTATAAAGGTTTATAAGGATTAGTTTTATCAATATGGTAATATAAAAAGCATATATATAAATAGTATTGAACTTTTATGGTTTTGCTATTGACTTTTGTGTTGAGATTAACTATATTTGTTTCTTTAATCTGCCTTTTATCAATGGGTTAGATTTACTTTAAAAAAATACTCTATAATTAACATTTTTGTTATGATGAAAAAATATAAAAGTGAACATTTTGTTAATCTCGATTTTGATGAAATTGATCCCAAAGAACATTTTGAAATATCAAATTATGGAAGTATAAAAAGCTTTAGAACATCAAGAAAAGATGGCAAAATAATTAAAGGCTCATTTATTTCAGGATATAATACAGTGCAGGTAAAGCTTAAGAATGGTAAAATGAAGTCTTATTATGTGCATAAATTAGTTGCATTATATTTCTTAGAAAAACCTAAAGAGAAACAGACTTTTGTGGCTCATAAAGATTTTAATAGAAAGAATAATTATTACTTAAACTTGATGTGGGTAGATAGAAAAGAGCTTTCTATACATAGACTAAATGATCCTGATTATAATGAAAAGAAAATTAGAAATTCTAAGCTTACTGAAGAAAATGTTAAAGCAATATTAAGAAGATTGAAGAAGTTAGATTCTCCAACAAGGCAAGACCTTATGAAATTAGCAGAAAAGAATAATATTACATTAACTCAAGTTAGGAGAATAGCTAGTAGAGAAAACTGGTCTCATATTAAGATTTAATAAAGTTAAAGCCACGATAGTACCTCAAAGAAAATATACTTTATTTAGCTGTGGCATTTTTTCAGCTACTAGATTTCTTCAAAATCATTATTCAATATCCACCCCTCACTGCCATTGGCAATTTTTACTTTTTGCCAATCTCCAGATTTATCTAAAAGCGAAACTTTAGTACCTTGATGAAGTATAAATATGGTGCTGCTATTATCATCAGGAGCACTTTTTATATTTACAGCAGGAGTGAAGATTATGGCTGTATTATGTGTTGTTTTAATTTTGTAACTCCTAAATCCTATCAATCCACTTATAAAACTTAATAGTAAAAGAATAATTGATAAACTAAATCCTAATTTCTTAATTGAACGTTTTTTAGAAACAAAGTAAATTATTCCAAAAGTGAGAAATAAGGCAAACATTAGAATGTTTATTCTAGTCCATTGCTTTTCATTGAATAAATAAAGAATATTATTCCACCATGTTTTTAGAAAAAACTCTGGTACATCTTCTATTCTGTCAGCAATTCTAGTATTTGCTAATTCTAAATTGTAAATTATATCTTTATTATTTGGTTCTATCTTCATAGCTTTTTCATAATAAAGTATGGAGTGAGGTATATCATCTATCTTGAACCATGCATTGGCAAGGTTAAAATATATGCCAGCAGATTCAACGTCATTCTTTATTAATGAATCGTATAGCAAAATACTTTGTTCGTATTCTCCTTTATTATAATGTTCGTTGGCAATGTCGAATAGAGTTTTTGCACTATCAGCCAACATTATTAAAGGAACAAATAAAAGCACTACAAATAAACTTGCAAATTTCTTCATAACTCTTTATTTAAGTGATTTCTCAATTTTACTTATTATTTTAACAGACTTGTCATATAATTCAACCATTCCGTGTTGGTTTTGATTTGGTGCATAGCGAGCATATTCACACAGCTCTAATATACTACTAACTTCTGTTATTATGTTATTATCTACTTGGTTCTCTGAAAGTTTAGACTTGATATTATCCATGGAAAGATCAGATAAATCAATATTAAACTTATCGGATAAGTAACCCCAAATAGCTTTAGAAGTTTCCTCATAAAATCCTGAATGATCATCACTCTCAATAGCTTTATGTGCTGTTTTTAATCTTTTCTTAGCCATTTTTGTGGCTTTCTTAAGTCTCATTAAAGAAGTATTTCCCTTTTTCTTCTCTTGTTTCTTTAAGAAAACAACCAATACTATACTAATTAATAAAAATGCTATTAATTTCCCAATATGTCGAATAGTATTAAAACAATGCTCATCAATTTTCTGAACATCACCAATATCTGTTGTAATATATCTGATGTCTTTACCTAGATATTTTACCTCATCTCTATTTACTCCACTTGTTGTAGCACCATTATAAACTACTCCATCGCCTTTGGAAACATTAATTGTAAATTCAGGAGATTTACTACTTTCAAAGTGTTCTGTTTGTGGGTTATAATAGTAGAAGCCGAAGGAAGGAATAGTGAATTTACCTTCATTTCTTGGTATAATTAAATATTCATAAGTTTTGCTACCACTCACTCCTGAAGCAGTATTCTTACTTTTCTTCGATACTTTTGGGTCGTAAACTTCAAAATCAGGAGGGAAGTTAATCTTTGGAGCTTCTAGTAGGCCAATATTTCCACTTCCTTTAATAGTTACTTTTAAATTGAAAGCATCATTAGCTTTTAATTCTGTTTTATCAATCTCTGCTATCATTTTGAATTTACCTACTACACCTGTGAAACCTTTAGGTTTATTTGGTGGTAATGCCTTTACATTAATATTAACAGTAGGCGAATTAAGGCTTACATTTTCATTGGCATAATATTGAATAACATTGCCATACATCATTTGTTCAAAATGATCACGAGCTTTTCGTTTTTTTATAATTTGAATTATAGCATCAAGTTTGAAATTTCCCACCTTTAGTTTTCCGCTTTTCTGAGGAAATAATATGGCTTTCTTAAGTATTACTACATTATAAGATTGTCCGTTTACAACTTCTTTTGTAAGCTTTAGCTCTCCAATATCAATATCTTCCTTCCAAAAACCAGTATAACTAGGTTCTTTAAAATCAGTGATATTTGAAATACGCTCTTTGGAATATAATTTCTGTGTAAGAATTATTGGTTCTCCAATATATATGTTTCTCTTGCTAACAAATGACTTAACGAATATCACTCCGCTAGCTTTAAATTCAGGATTTTTAATTTCTTTTTTAGAAGGACTATTTGCCGAACTGCCAACATTTTTTACAACCTCAATGCTTCTAGGTGGCGATTTATATGTTTTTCCATTTACAACAATGGTTGCAGTAGGGAGCTGTATTTTTCCAAGTTTAATAGCTTTAACATAGTATGTATATGATTTCTTAGTTGTACTACTAGTTCTACCATTTACAATTTGCATACTTGTAGAGCTGCTTGTACTTGGTCCTCCCAATAGTTTGAAATTAGTAAAATTTGGCCCTTTGAAATCTGCATCTTGATTGATGCTGTATGTGAGTCTAAATTGAGTACTTAGTTCAACTTTATCGGGAGCATTTACATTAAACTGTACTTTCTGTGCTTTTAATTCAAACACAAAAAGCAGTAACATTATGCCCAACAAATATTTATTTATTCTATTCATATCAATTCAATATATTTGATTACCAATCTTTTTCAACTTTTACAGCTTTTACTTTTATTTGCTGTTTTTCCAACTTCTCTTTGGTATTCTTTTCTTTTTCAGCCATTGCTTTCAAGATTCGCTCAGTCTCTTTCTTACTCATCTTTTTCTCGTCTTTTTTCTCTTCCCCTGGCTTTTTCTCTTGTTGCTGTTGCTGTTTGTCTTTCTTGTCTTGGTCTTGTTTATCCTTATTTTGTTGTTCTTGATCCTTCTTCTCTTGATCTTTTTTGTCTTGCTGCTGTTGTTCCTTTTTGTCTTGGTCTTGCTTGTCTTTATTATCCTTATTTTGTTGGTCTTTCTTATCTTGGTCTTTTTTGTCCTTATTGTCTTTATTTTGGTCTTTGTTCTGGTCCTTATTCTGCTGTTGCTGTTTCATTAGTTCCATAGCATAGGCAAGATTATAACGAGTATCTTGTGATTTAGGGTTAAGCCTCAGAGATTGTTTATATGCTTCCACTGCATTCTCTAAATCTTTCTCCATCATTTTACAATTACCCAAATTATGATATATCTGAGCTTCAATATCTTCAGAAGGAGCAGATGGTAAAAGTGCTTCGTAATCTTCGGCAGCATCTTTATATCTTTTCTGCTTGAATAATGAGTTAGCAAGATTATATTTTGCCTTGAAGAAATCTTTTGATTCCGTTACGGCCATTTGATAATTCTCTTCAGCTTTCTCAAAGTCTTTATCTTGATAGGCTTCGTTTCCTGTTCTCGTCAAATTACGTGATTTTTGACTATCAGTCTGAGCTATTATACTTATTGATAATAGGTTAAAAATCATTATTGTAATTATATAAATACTATTTTTAAGCATAACAATATTATTTATTTTCTTCAGTATTAAATAAATTTATACGATTTTTACTATCTCTTCTTTCACTTAATAAAGTTTCAAAAACTAATAATAAAAGGCTAATGGCTACAAAAATCTGAAATCTACTTTCATAATCTTTAAATGTTTGAGTTTCAATTTCAGTCTTGCTCATTTTATTAATTTCATCAAGAATTATTTTCAAGCCAGTTTTATTATTATTAGCTCTTACATATATCCCATTTCCTTTGTCGGCAATGCTTTGAAGCAAGCTCTCATTGAAACGAGTAATAATAGTATGTCCTTCACGGTCTTTCTTAAAACCAACTTTTCTACCACCTCTATATTCTGGTATTGGAGCTCCTTTAATTGTTCCCATACCAATAGTGTAAACTTTTATACCTTCTTTATTAGCATCTTTTGCCTGTTCAATAGCACCTTCTTCGTGGTCTTCACCGTCAGTAATTACTATTATTGCTTTATTTCTTTCAGCGTCTTTATTGTTTTCATATGCATTTTCAAAAGTTTCTCTACCCATCTCAATTGCTGTAGCTATACTTGTTCCTTGAGTACTTATAAAGTCAGTATTTACAGTAGAAAGAAACATTTTAGCAGCACTATAATCAGTTGTAATAGGTAATTGAGTGTAGGCTTTTCCTGCAAATACGATTATTCCAATTCTGTCTCCTTCAAGATTATCTACCAATTTCGAGATAGACCTTTTTGCTCTGATTAGTCTGTTCGGCTTAATATCCTCAGCCAACATAGAATTAGAAATATCAACAGCAATTATTATATCGATACCTTTTCTTTGAACTTTTTCAAGTTTTGAGCCTATCTGTGGGTTAGCGACACCTATAATTAAACTACTTATTGCAATCAGAAAGAAAATAAATCTCCAATTCTTAAGTCTATAGCTAACATTTGGTAATAGTCTATCAACTAATTTTAGCTCTCCAAAATCCTCCCATTTCTTCTTCTGTGCTTTGATTATAATAAACCAAATAATAAGAAGAATAGGTATAGCAATTAAGCCATACAGAAACTCAGGGTTTTCAAATCTAAATATCTTCATTGTTTTAAGGTTTAATTCTAAAAATACTAATTCTTAATACCAGTTCCAAAAGAAGAATAATAAGGGCTGCAATTGCAAACCATTTGAATTCTTCTGATTTGTTCTGAAAAATATTTACATCAATTTTAGATTTTTCAAGTTTATCAATCTCTTGATAAACAGATTCTAAGCTTTTATTAGAAGTTGCTCTAAAGTATTTTCCGTCAGTTGTAGCTGCTACTTCACGAAGTATATCTTCATCAATATTTACATCTACATCCATTATTTGTTCGCCAAAAGCTGTCATTACAGGCATTGGAGCTTTTCCTTTTGTTCCAACACCGATGGTATAGACACGAATACCATAAGTTTTTGCAATTTCAGCAGCAGAGATAGGGTCAATACTACCACTATTTTGTACACCATCAGTAAGTAGAATAATCACTCTACTAATGGCTTTGCTATCTTTTATTCTATTAATGGCAGTAGCCAAACCATCACCAATGGCAGTTCCATCTTCTATCATTCCACTTTTTATTGGTTTAAAGAGTTTCTTTAAAACCACATGGTCAGTAGTAAGAGGACATTGAGTAAAAGCCTCACCACTAAATATTACAAGACCGATTCTGTCGTTTGGTCTATCATCGATAAATATTTTTGCAACTTCTTTTGCTGCTTCAAGTCTGTCTGGCTTTAAGTCTCTTGCACGCATACTTCCAGAAACGTCAAGAGCCATAATAATATCAATACCGGTTACATTTACATGTTTCTGTTTGCTGTGAATTTGTGGGCGAGCCATCACTAATATTAGCAAAGAGAATGCAATCATTCGCAGAACAAATGGAAGATGGCGAAGTCGAGTTCTTAGGTTTGTTTTTATGTTATTAGCCCATTCCAAACTTGGAATTCCCAATGCTGCATGTTGCTTCCTTCTTCTTATTATATAGTAAGCAATAAGTATTGGCACTAAAATAGAAAGAAGCAACCATAATGGTTGTGCAAAACTAAGTCTATGTAGGAAATTCATCATAACTTAAGCTCCTTTCTTTCTTCGTTCTCATTATTAGAACTATTTATTTCAGTATTATTTTTGTTTTCAAGATTGTCTTTAGTGTCTTTTGTATCACTATTAACATCTTCTTCCTTTTTCATAGTTTGATTTACAAAATCATAAGCCCATTTCAGTGCTGAAGCATTCTCATCACCAAGAGGTTTTGTCTTTGCAAATTTTACAAAATCTGCTGTTCTCAGAACTTGCTCAGTTGTTTCACGAAGCTCTTTACTGATATTTTGCTTCTTAAGGTTTTCAATAATATCATCGCTAACCATTTCCATGGCACCAATATTCCATATACCATCCATATAGGTTCTCACTATATCTGTTAAGCAAGAATAATACTCTTTAAACTCATTGTTTTGCCATAACTTTTTGTTACTCAGAGAATCTAACTCTTGTCGAGCAATTATATGTGGAGGAATACTTGGTTTCTTAGGTAAAACAAATATTGGTTCTTTATTCTTTATCTTTTTGTAAACATAAATACCTAGAATAATTAGAATAATAGCAACTAAACCAATTATAATATAAAGAATATAATCTCTCCAAGTAATAGGTACTTCAAGTATTGGTTTAATATCAGTTATACCTTTCTCCATATCTACTTTTAGAGTAGCAATACCCATCAGTAGGGCAGGTGTTTCCACTTTCTTAAATATACTATCATTCTCAACATCATAAATAAAAGCTAATGGGGGAATGGCAACATAACCCGTATCAAAGGTGCTTATTAAAAGGTCTGCTTTTATGGTTATCTCATTTGAATTGTTGTTCTGAATGGTATCAAAATCACTTATGTTAAGAATATCCACATGTTCGCCAAGTTTTTCAGTAAACTTTGGCCAATATACTTTCTTCGATTTTGGTTGCGTTAATTCTATGTGGAGAGTGGTTTGGTCTCCAATTAATAGAATATTTGTATCCAAAACAGCAGTAACTCTTACGTCTTGAGCATATAAACCCAAGCTTAGAAATATGGCTATTAATATATTTACTATGTACTTCATTTGTTGTATTAATTAAAAGATTTTCAATACTATTAATATCTACTTTCTCTCATTTTAAATAGCTTTAATAAAGGCTTTATATAATCTTGGTTTGTATAAACATCAATACTATCAGTTCCGGAATGTCGGAAAGCAGTAATTGCATACTGATGTTGCTGTTTATACCAATTAGAATAAGCCATTCTTACATTTGCATCGCTTGTATCAATATATTTCTCAGTCAGAAGCTCATTATCCTTTACTTTGATAAGTCCCATATTAGGTAGCTCCATTTCTCTTTGGTCATTTACTTTTATGGCAGCAATATCGTGTTTCTTATTGGCAATTTGTAATGCCGATTTATAATCACGATAGTTGAAATCGGAAAGAATAAAAACAGTGGATTGTTTCTTTATTACATTAGTTAAATAGCGTAAAGCTTCTTCCAAATCAGTCTCCGTTTCTTCTGCTTTAAAGTCAATTAACTCCCTAATAATTCTTAGAATATGTGTTCTTCCTTTTGCAGGAGCAATGAATTTTTCAACTTTATTAGAGAAGAATATTACTCCAACTTTATCATTATTTTGTATGGCAGAAAATGCGAGTACAGAAGCTAATTCTGTAATTACTTCCGATTTAAACTGTTGTTGACTACCAAACAAATTTGATGCACTAACATCAATCATTAGCATAACAGTCATTTCACGCTCTTCCTCAAAAATCTTAATATAAGGTTGATTGAATCGAGCAGTTACATTCCAGTCAATATTCCTAATATCATCGCCATACTGATATTCTCTAACTTCACTAAAAGCCATTCCTCTTCCTTTAAAGGCAGAATGATAGTGACCCGAGAATATCTGATTTGACATTCTTCGTGTTTTTATCTCTATTTTTCTAACACGCTTTAATATTTCTGCGGTTTCCAAAGCTTAAGTGTTTTTTGTTATTAATGAATTAAACTATTTAAGAGTTTAATCTCTGCAACTATTTAATTATAAATCTATATAATATTGATATAGCACCTATATTTTAAAGGTCTAAGGCACCTCAACAGTATTTAAGATTTCGCTAATAATATCAACGGTATTAATATTTTCAGCTTCGGCCTCATAAGTAAGCCCAATACGGTGACGCATTACATCGGTACAAACAGCACGCACATCTTCCGGAATTACATAACCTCTACGTTTGATAAAAGCGTAAGCTTTAGCAGCAAGAGCCATATTTATACTTGCACGAGGAGATCCACCAAAGTTTATATAGTTTTTGAACTTTTCTAAGCCATATTTTTCAGGATATCTACTTGCAAAAACTATATCAGTAATGTAATTTTCTATTTTCTCATCAATATAAATTCTTCGTACAACCTCTCTTGCTCTTAAAATATCGTCTGTTTTAAGAATCTTTTGGTTGCTAGGTTTTGTATTAGTAATTTGAGAACGAAGAATTGCTTTTTCTTCTTCTTTGCTTGGATAATCTATTACTACTTTAAGCATAAATCTATCAACTTGAGCTTCAGGAAGAGGGTAGGTTCCTTCTTGTTCTATAGGGTTCTGTGTTGCTAATACAAGAAAAGGCTTAGGAAGCGGGAAAGTACTACTTCCAAGGGTAACTTGTCGCTCTTGCATAGCTTCTAATAGTGCACTTTGAACTTTAGCAGGAGCACGATTTATTTCATCTGCTAATACAAAGTTTGCAAATATTGGTCCTTTACGAGTTTGGAACTCTTCTTTTTTCTGACTGTAAATTAAAGTTCCAAGTAAATCTGCAGGCAGTAAATCTGGTGTAAATTGAATTCTACTGAAATCAGCATCCACAACCTTTGCTAAAGATGTTATTGCCAATGTTTTTGCTAGCCCTGGAACTCCTTCTAGTAGAATATGACCATCTGACAATAAGCCTATTAATAAGCTTTCAACCATGTGTTTTTGTCCTACAACTACCTTACCCATTTCAATTGTAATAAGGTCAATAAAAGAACTCTCTTTCTGAATTAAATCGTTAAGTTCTTTAATATCCATTTCCATTTCCATGTTTACTAAGTTTTAATTTATTCAATAATATTATCATTTATATATAGTAATACTTATTGTATTGTTATGAACGCAAATTTAGGAAAACACGAACAGTATAATTATATAGTCGTGTTAAAAATAGTTAAGGTTTTTTAGGGTATTTTTGAGCCCCTAGAAACGCCTATAATATAGGCTGTCATTGAGTTATCTGCCTCATATTGATAATTCTCATATTGATATTGCTAATTTTACCCAAAATTCATTATTAAAGTAAACAGATAGCACTATACTTTTGTGGTACAAAATAAGTAAATAATATTTTTTAAATATAAAGCTATGAACGTAGAACAAATAATGAACAACTTGGAGAAAAAACATCCAGGTGAGGTTGAATACCTTCAAGCAGTACGTGAGGTATTAGAGTCAATTGAAGATCTAGTAAATGAGAATCCTCAGTTTGAGGCAAACGGAATTATCGACAGAGTTGTTGAGCCAGATCGTATTTTAACATTTAAAGTGCCATGGGTAAGTGATAATGGTAAAGTTAATGTAAATTTAGGTTACCGTGTTCAGTTTAACAATGCTATTGGACCTTATAAAGGTGGATTACGTTTTCACCCAAGTGTAAACATAAGTATCCTTAAGTTTTTAGGTTTCGAGCAAATCTTTAAGAACAGTTTAACAACTCTTCCTATGGGTGGAGGTAAAGGTGGTTCTGATTTCGATCCTAAAGGAAAGTCTGATGCTGAAGTAATGCGTTTTTGCCAAAGTTTTATGATGGAATTGAGTGCAATGATAGGTCCTGATACTGATGTGCCTGCTGGTGATATTGGAGTTGGTGGACGTGAGATTGGATTCTTATTCGGAATGTATAAGAAATTACGTAAAGAGCATACTGGTGTATTAACTGGAAAAGGTTTAAACTGGGGTGGTTCTTTAGTTCGTCCTGAAGCTACTGGTTTTGGTAATGTATATTTTGCAAAAGAAATGTTAGCTACTAAAGGCGAAACTTTCAAAGGTAAGCGTGTTGCTATTTCTGGTTTTGGTAATGTTGCTTGGGGTGCTGCTCTTAAAGCTACTGAATTAGGTGGTAAAGTTGTTACTATCTCTGGTCCTGACGGATATATTTATGATGAGAATGGTATTTCTGGTGAGAAAATTGACTATATGTTAGAACTTCGTGCATCAAATAATGATGTTGTTAAGCCTTATGCTGACGAATTCGAAGGAGCTAAATTTGTTGCTGGTAAAAGACCTTGGGAAGTTAAAGTTGATGTAGCTTTACCTTGTGCTACTCAAAACGAATTAAACGAAGATGATGCTAAAACACTTATGGCTAATGGTTGTATGTGTGTTGGAGAAGGTGCTAATATGCCTTGTACTCCTGAAGCTATCGAAGTTTTCTTAGAGCATAAAATTTTATTCTCTCCTGGTAAAGCTTCTAATGCTGGTGGTGTTGCTACTTCTGGTTTAGAAATGAGTCAAAACTCAATGAAATATAATTGGACTGCTAAAGAAGTTGATGATAAACTTCACCAAATTATGAGAGATATTCACTCACAATGTGTAAGATATGGTACTGAAGATAATGGTTATGTTAACTATATGAAAGGTGCTAATATTGCAGGATTCCTTAAAGTTGCTAACGCAATGCTTGATCAAGGAGTTTTATAATATAGATAATAATAAAGATTTAAAGCCATTTGCTTCTGCAAATGGCTTTTTTTATTGCCTTTTGATATTTATTAATTAGCTACGTTATGAATTTTAGACACTGATTCTTATGATTTTATATGATATTATTTTTCCTTTGCAAAATATAAAATAATAATTAATCATACAGATATGTGTCTAGTAATTGGAGCAAAGTGACTTTGTACTTAGTACATGACAAAAACACTAATGAATAAATAATTTGCAATTATCTAGTTTTTATATTTGGGCTAAAGCCCGTAGAATGTTGTATTCATTAGGCAGGGCATTAATGCCCTGCCTAATGAAGAATAAACAATATGGGCTTTAGCCCAAACATGTAATTTTTATCATATACATAGGTCATATACTAAGAAATTTCATAATGAATATTTTATCGGACAGTATTGCATAAAATTTATATATTTGTATATTCTCTAAAACTAGTTATTTATTTTTGAAAGTAATACTATATCGTTGATTATGAAGAAATTATTTATTGTAATTGTATTTATTGTTTCCTTTGCATCTGTGCAAGGGCAGTATAATTATAGTAAATTTAATTATTATAGTTTGGGTTTGAAATTAGGTCCTGATATGTTCTCTTATGATTTTGATGAAGCAAAAGGTATTACCAAAGATGATAATTTTAATTTTTCTGTTGGGGTAGAGGGTGCATATTATATTACTTGGCTATTTGAAGTTCATGCTTCTATTAATTGGTCTTCGCGTAATATGACCTTACTATGGAATTATCCTATTGATCCTGACGCTCTTGCAAAATCAGAATATAAGCTTAACTATTTGAATATTCCCATTGAAATACGTTTTAATGCACTATACCTTAATTGGATGAAACTTAATATTGGAGCTGGAATAATGCCTGATTTTAGATTTAGACCAAAGGAATATTTAACATATCAAGATGGTACTGTAGATGAATCCATAAAATTCTGGAATACTAAAAACTTTACTTCAGTTCTTTTTGCTTTTCCATTGTCTGTTAATGCTACATTTTATATTAATAGGCATTATAATATTGCCGTTGGTGTTGGCTATAATGTATATGTAAATAAAATCCATAAAGATTATCTTGCTTCTCCTGCTAATTCAGTTATTATTAGAGCAGGAATGTGTTACGATTGGTAGTAAAGGCAACTCTTTAAATTTGCCATACTAGGGTTATAATGGAAGTATTTATTTTGATCTTCTTAATTCCTTATTAATCAAATCAGCCATTTTAAATTTATAATCTTGATGTCGGCTGATAGTCTTGCTTGAGTCAACATTGAAAAAACTAATTGCACTCTCACTTTGAATTCCACCTAATCCTATAGGAGTTTTACACTCTTCATAATTATCGTAAATAAATCTTACAATATGGTCATTATCTGAATAGAAGTTATAAGATTTAAGAAC
>Ga0256827_10001737_pt1 | contig 14045 bp, 18 predicted proteins | sample CV84metaG_FD_185977 | JGI IMG/M metagenome (GOLD analysis project Ga0256827, IMG submission 185977) | Hydrothermal vent microbial communities from East Pacific Rise, Pacific Ocean - CV84 | ecosystem: Environmental > Aquatic > Marine > Hydrothermal vents | place: Pacific Ocean: East Pacific Rise... | reverse complement strand
GGAAAAACTCACCAAATCAGAGTAGCATTAAAGAGCATAGGATCCCCAATAGCAGGTGATGTTAGATATGCAAATGCTGATGAAGCAAAAAAAGAAGACCGCGGATACCTTCATGCTTACGCTTTAGGGTTTACATTAAATGGTGAAGAATTTTCTTTTGTTTGTCCACCTTTTGATGGGGAGAGGTTTTTATCTGATGAAGCACAAAAAACTTTACTAGAATGGGCTAAACCTTGGGAGTTATTTAAATAACGGTTGTCTTGAGAAATACGAATTCCCGCTAGGATTCGTATTTCTCTCCTAGTACTTGTTAGCCTTCTATAATTTTCTTAAGCTCTTCCATATTTCTTTTTAGTGTATCAGCCTGGCTTTGTGCTTCAAGAGTATATTCTTTTCCTTGAAGTACTATTAATCTAGCTTCGGATGGAAAGAATATACATCTTGCCAGTCTAATGCAAGTTTCAAAGACACTATCGGCAATTAGACAAACTTGCTCATCCGGATGATTATTCCGTAAAATTTTTCCTGAATATTCGAAAGCTTTAAGTAACTCTACTTTTGTGTAGACACTATTCTTAGGTATATTTTGGTCTAATAAACCTTGATGCAAGGCTGTTAGAGCTAATTCATGATATTTCTTATCTAGTTTTTTATTCAAAAAATTTTCCTTTTGAGTTTTAATAGTGGCTAACGATTGAATAGAAGCATAAATTTCCGTTAGGAAATTTATTGACTTCCTATGTTTTGTTGTATGTTTCAGTCCAATTCAATTGTAGCCATAATTTTCAATCTCACATTCATATCATCTTTAAATTTTTCCATTCTTTCTTTTTGTGATGAACGAAAATTAGGATGCTGATTATTAGATATATAAGCTGTTTTTTTTGTATAGTTTGTAATTATATGATTTTTATTAAAATGTAAAATAGTATTTCTTAATTGTGAGTCTGCTTTTCTAATCCATTTATTTTTATTATCATTACATTCTTTTAACTCAATAAAGATAATGTTATTTTCATATTTCAACATAGCATCACAACTACTATCTTGATGACCATTACTTTTTAGTAACTTTATACACTTATCAATTGCAACAAATTCTATATTATATTCATTGTCATTTTTTACTTTTGCAATCCATATAGATTTGTTGTTTATATCAGTATATGCTGGAGTTTCACTAGGAGATGGGTTATCACATAGACCAAATAATTTATCATTTAAAGAATTTTTACATTTAGGTATAAAAAAATCTATAGACATTATATTAGTTCTTCAATATCAAGTAATTTATCAAAAGAATCATTAGTATCATCTAAAAAGTTATTTAAATAATTATTATCAGATGGTAATTCATTATATGTTGATAATATTTTTAACGAACCATTATTATCCAATTCATATACAATTGAATTTTTTCCATCTATACAAGAAGATATAGGTAAAATATTACTAAGTTTATCTTTTAAAATATCATTATTTTGTATTTTATTTAAAATAGCTTTACCTTTAATACTTAATGTAAGATAATTAATAATGTAAGGACTATGTGTAGTTAAAATAAGTTTATTACCAATATTTAAATTAGAAAATTCTAATAATGAATATAATAAGTCTTTTTGAGATTCTGGAAATAAGTTTTGTTCTAATTCTTCTACAATATTAATAAAACAAGAATTTTTGTATGTAGCTGATAATATTTCAAGAGCAGCATCTTTTAATTCACTTGTCAATTTATTATTAGATATAATTTTTTCTAATTCTTTTTTTAACATAATATACTTCTCTACACTTAGTTGTTTCTTTGATTTATCATCTTCTTTATTAATAGAAGCAGATAAATATTTTGATACTAAATAGACTGGCAGTAAAGATTGTATACCACTTGAAGCTTCAGATAAAGAGATTTTATAATTTTCTCCACTGATATATGATTTTTTATTTTGCTTTTGAAATTCAAATTTAAGATTATTTATAGGTAAGTTTATTTCATCTATATTTTTTTTAGCTTCCTCAAATTCTTCAAGAAAAGTATATAAAGGCTTAGGTAATTGTTTTAGTTTCTCTGGATTATCTACTAAACTTAAAAAATTGCGTTCTGCAGGTACATACATTATTTTTGGCGGTAAATAATTGTTATTTAACTTTTTAATCTCTAATTGTTTATCTGAATATATGAATGAATATACATCACCAATATATTCAAGATATGTATCATCATTAAAATAATTTTTTAATCCTTGATACGCACAAAATTCTTTTACAAATCTATTATATCTTTTAATATAACTTTCTTTGATATTCCCTCTGTATAATATTTTTTCTAACCATACAAAAGTTGAATAGATTTTTACAATAGTGCTTTTACCTGTAGCTTGATTACCAATAAATATAGTTAATTGTTTTATATCTATAAAACCATTATTACTAGGTAAACCTTTTTTAATTGGACCAAAGTTTCTTATTTTTATTTTTGACATTATTTATTCCAAATATATATTTATTCTTATTTTACTATAATTCAAGTTAAGTTAAGATTATTACTATTTGATACAACGGTTGACTCTAGCCGATAAATTTCCGCTAGGTAATTTATTGGCTACGAGGTTTTGTTATATATTCTAGTCACTACTTAATTCACGAATATGTTCAACATATTTATCTACTATGACATCAGGAACTTTTACACCATTTATTTCTTCTATTGAAGATAATTTTTCAATAATTAATTCCATTGTATATGAAGATATAACAAGGAGTGCTACTAATTGATGCATTGCCATTGATGAAAACTGTTCATCTTTTTTTACTTCATTAAAATTCATCTTAGCAATAGAAAATTCATTTGTACTTTTATTAGCAAAACCATTTGCATGTAATGAATTTCTCATATCAACGATTTTTAAAAAAATCTCTATCAAATTAATTGTTTGTTTATCATCTTGTTTAAAAAGTTCCAAATATTTTGATGAAGATTCCACACATCTATTTTCTATTTCTTTTGATATTATTGAATAATCAATATGCTGTTTAATATCTAACTCATCAAAAACCCTAGCCAAATAACTTTGTTTTTTAGAAATTTTTTTCTTTCCAAGAGTTTCATCATTCATTCTAAAAGTTTTGATTAAAACACTTAAAAAATGTTCGAAATTAAAATATAATTCATTTAATACACTTAATCTATATTGCACTTCTTTTTGAACAAAAATAATATCTACAATCTCTTTGATATTGTAAGCAAAATCTCGTATTCCATCTAGTAATTGATTTTCAATATTTTGTACATTTAATTTATAGTCTTGATATTTATTAACTGTTGTTATTTCTATTCTTCCAATAAGTGTTCTCCGTATATCCTCACCTTTATAATTGTATATATTTTGATGTACTGGTGAACGATATGCAAATTCATGAAGTAAAAATATCATATCGTAGTGTGGTATATTCTCATAACCTTTAAAGGTAAACTTTCTTATATCATCAACAATTTCATCAAGAATATATTCTATAATGAGTTTTCTAGTATTCATGTATTGTTCTTCTGAAAAATATCCATCTTTATATTGTTGTGTTAAATCATTGAGAAATAATTTCAATCCATAATCAAGATTATCCATTTGTGGTGTATTATTAATTTTAGAATAATACATACCAATAACTTTAAGTTTTGCGATAACACCTGTCATTGTTAAAGAGATTTTTAAAGTTTGATGTTCTTTTGTAATACTTGTTCTATGAATATTGATATTTATTGGTGCTTTAACATGTTCATCTTCTAATATTTTTAAAGTTCCTTCACAATATACATCCATTAACTCTACTGGAGATAATGATGATAACCAATTTCTTTTTTCTTCTGTTATTTGTATTTCCGAATCCATATTGAATATATTCCTTTATATAACGGTCGGGCTGAGCTTCACTAATGTGTAGTTCAGAAAATTCGCTTGCGATTTTCTGGGGTACACCTTTGTGTGGGTCTCCTGCCAATTGTTGTATGTAGCGAAGTGTAATACGACAATTGGTTGGAGGCTCGTTTAGAGCTCAGCCCGACCGTTGTACGTGTTCGCGAAGCGGGCACGTACAACTATTTATTCAAGGAACACTATAACATAAAAATCCACAAATATATTGATAATGGAACAGTGAAAATGTCTTATTATTTGAAAAAATATGACAAAATGCAATGAAATCATGGCTTTTTCTATTTTTTGATTATTATCCTTAAATAATAAATGTCCTAATTTCTTCATATAAACATTATTTTGGACAAAGTGTTGATTTATTTAGTGTAAATCTTAATAAAAGGACATTATGTCCCTTAAATGTTTGAGGTCTATTATGAGAAAAGATAAAAAATTGCTTGATATGGTTCGTGATAAGATTCGATTTAAGCACTATAGTATGTCCACCGAAAAAACCTATGTACATTGGATTAAGCATTATATTTTATTTCATAATAAAAAGCATCCAATTGAGATGCAAAAGAAAGAGATTGAAGAGTATTTAACTTTTTTAGCAGTTAAAAAAAGAGTAAGTCCTACAACTCAAAACCAAGCATTTAATGCAATACTATTTTTGTATAAAGAGGTACTCGGTATTGATATGAGTGAATGGAATATACAAGCACTTAGAGCTCAAGAGCGAAAACATATACCAGTAGTACTTACAAAAGATGAAGTAAAACAAGTTTTACAAAATTTAAATGGTATTTATAAATTAGTAGTTACACTTATGTATGGATGCGGGCTTAGGATGAATGAGGTACTGAATATTCGTGTGAAAGGTATTGACTTTGGTTTTAATAAGCTTTATGTGTGGGATTCCAAATCACTTAAAGACAGAACAGTTCCTCTTCCACTAAAGCTTAAAGAAGAACTGCAAGTACAATCCAGACATATCGAAGAACTACACGCAAAAGATTTAAAAGATGGCTATGGTTCTGTTTATTTGCCTTTTGCATATGAAAGAAAATATCCAAAAGCAAAGTTTGAAATAAAATGGCAATATCTTTTTCCAATGACAAAAATTTCAAAAGACCCGAGAAGTGAACTCTTAAGGAGACATCATATTCATCCTAAAACTCTTGGTCGAAACATAAAAGTAGCCGCACAAAAAGCTAATTTAAATAAAAGAGTAACTTCTCATATATTTAGGCACTCCTATGCTACACACTTACTACAAGCAGGGGTTGATTTAAGAAGTATTCAAGAGCTTTTAGGGCATAAATCCGTTGAAACTACAATGATCTATACACACGTCGTTTCAGAAATGAATAAAGCAACACTCATAAGTCCACTAGACTTTTAAAAGGCAAAAAATGATAGAAAGATTTTACTTAAAAGATTACCTCAGTTTTAAAGAGTGCGAACTTAACTTAGAGACTGGTCTTGTGGTGTTTACTGGGCCTAGTGGGAGTGGGAAGTCTATACTTATGAACTCCATACTCTCCTCTTTGGGTGGGGCTTCTTGTGAGGCGGCACTGTGTGAGTCTAGTGTAACGTGGGATGTAGATGCAGACGAGATTGGCATAGAAAATGACGACATTAATGTCTTTAAGCATATTAAAAAAGAGAAGTCACGTTACTTTGTCAACAACCAGAGTCTCTCTAAAAAAGCCATCTCTAAAGTTGCATCACAATACTTACGACACCTAAGCCTCAAAGACTTTAGTGACTTCCAAAATGAAAATTTACTCTCGATTTTGGACAACAGAGTAGCGGTAAAAAGTAAGCGACTTCCAAAACTAAAACAAGCCTACACAAAAAGCTTCGTAGAGTACCAAGAGGTGAAAAAAGAGCTCCTCCTTATAGAAGAGGAGGAGAGAAAGATAGTTGAACTCAAAGAATTTGCCGCATTTGAGATTAAAAAAATAGAAGACATTAACCCAACTACGGGCGAAGATGAGGAACTTCTACTCATAAAAAAAGAGCTCTCTCGTAAAGAGAAGGTTTTAGAGTCCATAGAAGCCGCTAACGAAATATTTAACCTTGAGCACTTAGCTACTGCGGCACTAGAGAGTTTAGATGTAGAGAGTGGATTTTTTGATGACACAATGAACGAGCTTAGAGCTATTTTAGATGGTGCACAAGAGAAGTTCTCCGCCCTTGACGATGTCGACATAGAAGAAGTCCTAAACCGCATAGAATCACTCAGTAGCCTAAAGAGTCGTTACGGAAGTGTTGCAGAGGCTATTGCTTACAAAGAGCAGAAGAAGCTAGAACTTGAAAAATATGAAAACATTGAGATTGCAAAGAGTGATTTACAGATAAGATATAAAAAACTTTCTGTAGAAGTGGAAGATTTGGCAAGTGAGCTCAGTAGTTTGCGAAACAAGGAGCTAACCACGTTGGAGAGCTCTTTGAATGTGTATCTGCAAAGTCTCTACCTCAGAGATGCCCAAGTGAGCATACAAAAGGTTGAGTTTGGCCCTAGTGGTTGTGATGAACTGAGTATAAAGCTTAACAACACAGAACTTGCAAAAATAAGTACAGGGGAGTTCAACAGACTACGTTTAGCCATACTCGCACTTAAGTCTGAACATATGAGTCAAAATGGCGGTGTTTTAATGCTTGATGAGATAGATGCTAACCTTAGTGGAGAGGAGTCTATGTCTGTGGCAAAAGTACTACGAAAACTCTCTAAACATTTCCAGATTTTTGTTATTTCACACCAGCCACAACTCACTTCTATGGGAGACCAGCACTATTTAGTCTATAAAGATGGTAATATTTCAAAAACAAAAGAGTTAAACTTTGATGAAAAAGTGGATGAGATAGCTAGAATTATTAGCGGCGAGAGCATCTCAGACGAAGCTAAAAAGTTTGCTCGTGAACTTTTGGAGGTAAACAGATGTGTTTCATAATCGCAATGGTAGGGCTCGTTCTTGCTTTTAACTTCTTTATGGCAGGTAATATGCTTTTAACTGCACTCTCTGTGAGTGTTTCCGCACTATTTATATACTTCATGGTACAAAACATACTAAAAGTTAAAAAACTAAGAGAAGAGAAAAAAACAGATGATTGATACACACATACACCTTGATGATGAGAGATACAGGGACGACCTAGATGCAGTGCTTGAGCGTGCTCAAGAGGGCGGGGTAAACAAGTTTGTTATACCTGGAGCTGATCCAAAAACATTAGAGCGTGCTGTAGAGATAGCTGAGTCTTATGAGGATGTCTACTTCGCAGTAGGTGTGCACCCTTACGATATGCAAAATTTTGAGAATTTAGAGTTTGAGAAGTATGTGCACCATGAGAAGTGTGTAGCCATAGGCGAGTGTGGCTTAGACTACTTTAGACTAGAGGGTTCAGATGAAGAAAAAGAGCTTGAGAAGCGAAGACAAAAAGAAGTTTTTGTAGCGCAAATAGAGCTGGCAAAAAAGTACAAAAAACCACTAATTATACATATTCGCGATGCTTCAAGAGACTCTAAAGAGCTACTTCTTAAACATAATGCAGGAGAGGTTGGTGGAGTCCTTCACTGCTATAACGCAGATGATGAGCTTTTAAGCTTAGCAAATGAGGGCTTTTACTTCGGTATAGGCGGTGTTGTGACATTTAAAAATGCTAAAAAACTTGTAAATATTTTAGGTGAAATTCCCCAAGAGAAACTTCTTATAGAAACAGATGGCCCATACCTTACTCCAACACCTCACCGTGGGGAACGAAACGAACCTCTCTACACCACGTTGGTAGCTCAAAAGATGGCTGATTTACTAGAAATATCTTATGAAAATGTGGAAAACATAACAACAAATAATGCTCTAAAACTATTTGATATTTCTTAGTATTAAGTACTCTATAGTATAAATTAATATATTTTTAGGTAAAATAGAAACTTTAAATTTAACTTTTAAAGTGGACAGCCATTGAGATATTTTTTACTCCTTTTTACTCCTTTTTTACTGTTTGCAAGTTTAACAGTTCCACAAAACAACAAAGAACTAGCAGTACTAGAAGCTTTTGATATAGAACCTACATTTCTTTATGACCAGATCTTAAATGATATGATTGAGAGAATAAGTTCTAAAGAGCAGAGATGGTACTACTTTAAAGCTATGAATGATGCTAATCTTTACATACCTGTAGTTAAAAATATTTTAGCAAAGAATGCTGTTCCAAAAGAGTTTTTGTATTTGGCTATGGCTGAATCAAACTTCTCAAATATTGCACTCTCAAACAGGGCAGCCTCTGGTCTGTGGCAGTTCATGCCTGCAACAGCAAAGCACTACAAACTCAAAATAAACGACTATGTAGATGAGAGGCGTGATATTTTTAAGTCTACAAATGCAGCTTCAGTTTACTTAAAATCACTCCATAAAAGATTTGGTAAGTGGTACTTAGCAGCCATTGCTTATAACTGTGGTGGTGGTAAGCTCAACCGTGCCATTCGTGAAGCTGGAACAGATGATTTAGCGACACTTCTTGACCCCGATAAAAAGTACATTCCTAAAGAGAGCCGTTTTTACATTAGAAAAATTCTCTCTTTTGCTATGGTTGGTTATGACGAGGGTTATATGCTTGACACAGAGTATGAGCACTTACTTAACCGTGCAAGTGCTGTTTCCATTGCTACCATTAAAGTTTCAGGGGGAGAATCGCTCAATAGAATTTCAAAAATTATAGAGATTGATACCGAAGAACTTAAAAAGTTAAATAGACATCTTAAGTACGATTTTGTGCCTCCTTATACTAAAGAGTATGCTCTTTATATTCCTTACGACAAACTTTATGACTTCAACAGAAAGTATACAAAACAGTCAGCTTCTAGCAACTACTTGATTCATGTTGTAACAAAGGGAGACAACCTCTCTTACATAGGTAAAAAGTACGGTATTTCATACAAGCTTATTATGGAGTTTAATGAGATGAAGAGTGCGGCATTAAAATTAAAGCAAAAGATTATAATTCCAATTCTTAAAAAATCAACTAACAGAACAAAGCATAGTAGTAGAAGTAAATACTATGAGGTGCAACCAGGTGATTCACTCGGTTCTATTGCTCAAAAGCACAAGCTAAGTGTGAAGCACTTGAAGTTAAAAAATCATCTTAGTAGTAATTTGATTCGCGTAGGGGAGAAGTTAAAAGTATATGAATAAGTTTACAAATTTTACTCTTGTTATGGCTCTGTTTTTCATGGCAGGCTGTAGTACAAGAGGTGTTAAAACATACCAAAATAGAGACTCTTCTAGCTCGACTAAAGAGCAGAAGCATTTTCACTCAAATTTAAAAATGAATCCTTATACGGTTAGAGGGGTAAGGTATTATCCAACTATGGTGAGTGTGGGCGATGAGTTTGAAGGTCGTGCTAGTTGGTATGGCCCTTCGTTTCATACTAGACTTACAGCTAATGGTGAAACTTACGATATGCACGGTATGACAGCGGCACATAAAACACTTCCTATGAATACTATAGTAAGAGTGACCAACCACAATAACAACTTAAGTACTGTGGTTCGCATTAATGACAGAGGCCCTTTTGTAGGAACAAGAATTATAGACCTCTCTAAAGCTGCGGCAAAAGAGATAAGTATGATAGGAACAGGAACAGCTCCTGTAACCTTAGAAATTTTAGGCTTTGAAACAGCTAACAAAAAAGTTATACCGACAAAAAAAGAGCTTAAAAAACTACCTCAAGAGAGTCCTATGACAAATTTTGCACTTCAAATCGCATCATTTACAAAGATAGAGGGTGCCATCAAAACACAAGAAAAATATGACAACACAGATGGTTACAAAACAGTTATAAAAGATGTAGAAAATGAAGATGGAAGAGTCTTTAAAATCCTGCTTAAAGGCTTTAAAAGTGAGCAAGAAGCACGAGACTACAAAGCAAATAGTAATTTTGAAAATTCATTTATAGTAAGAGAGGATTAATTAATGATTAGTAAGACGAGAACAACAAAAGAGACAGATATAACAATTTCACTAGAGTTAAACGGTACAGGGAAAAGTAATATCGACACTGGTGTTGGTTTTTTAGACCATATGCTTGAGAGTTTTTCAAAACACTCGCTTATAGACCTAGATGTTAAATGTGTTGGTGACACACACATAGATGACCACCATAGTGTTGAAGATGTTGGAATTGTTCTTGGAGCACTTATTGCAGAAGGGCTCTACCCAATCAAAGAGATGGAGCGTTTTGGAAGTGCCAACGTGGTGATGGATGAGGCTTGTGTCTCTTGCGACTTAGACCTTAGCAACCGTCCTTTTTTAGTTTATGAAGTGGCAGTAGCTGGTAAAGTAGGGCAGTTTGACACTGAACTTGTAGAAGAGTTTTTTAGAGCTTTTGTTCTTAACTCTAAAATTACAGCTCACATAGTGGCTCAGCGTGGTAAGAACAAACACCACATCATAGAAGCCTCTTTTAAGTCTGTAGCCGTTGCTCTTCGTCGTGCAATGACTAAAAACGAGAGAGTTGGAGTACCAAGCACAAAAGGTTCACTGTGATTAAACTCCTTGTTTTAGATGTTGATGGCTGTTTAAGTGATGGCAAACTCATTTATAGTGCTGATGGTGTAGAGAGTAAAAACTTCAATGTTAAAGATGGACTTGGTATAAGTACTTGGGTAAAGATTGGTAATCAAGTAGCAATCATAACAGGTAGAAACTCTTCAATAGTAGAAAAACGTGCTAAAGAGCTTGGAGTACAACACTTACACCAAGGGATTAAGGATAAAGATAGAGTTTTAAAAGAGATTGTTAACTCTCTTGGAATCACGTTAGACGAGGTAGCGGCTATTGGTGATGACCTAAACGACTACCATATGCTCTCTCTTGTAGGCAAAAGTTTTACTCCAAAGAATGGGGTTAAAGAGATAAAAGACCTTGTTCAAAATGTACTCTCCTTTGATGGTGGTGATGGTGCAGTTCGAGAGATGATAGATACTCTTGTTGATGAAAATGGACAAAGAGAAGCATTTAAGGCTGTGTGGATATGAATGTAAACATCTTTTTTCTTATACTTTTATCAGGTTTAATAATGATATATATCTTCTTTAAACCACTTAAAATTAAAGAACAAGAGTTTGTAGACGTACCACTTTTTGAGCTCTCTACCTTTACTCTTTATGAGTTAAACAAGGAGCACTTAGAAACTATAATGAGCGGAACAAAAACTGTAAGGTACTCTAACCGCTACACTGTAAAAGATGTTAACTATACCGATAACTCAAAAGAGTATATTGCAAATATGCGTGCAAATGATGCTACATACCAAGATGACATTATAAAGCTTAATGGCGATGTCGTTTATAAACGAGAGGATGGTTTGTCATTTAAGACAAAAAAAGTTGTCTATAATAAAAAAACAAATATCGCCTATACAGATGATGACTTTATATCTTATTTTGAGGGAAATATTATAAAAGGTTCCTCTTTACGGTACAATAATTTAACAAAACAGACAGACTCAACATATGTCAATGTAACTTATAATTTAAAAGGAAGATAGATGAGATTTTTAACAATTTTAACAATTTTTTTCGTACTAATACTAAATTCTCAAGAGTTGAAAATAAAAGCAAACAAGTTCCATACGGATGAAAAAACAGGTATATCCACATTTAATGGAAATGTTGATATTACAAAAGGTAAAGACCGCATTAAAGCATCATCTGTAACTATTTATGTAAACAAAAAACATCAACCTACAAAATTTGTAGCTACAGGAGGGGTCTCTTTTAGTATTACAACTAAAAAGAAATCTGTCTATACTGGAAAAGCAGGTAGAGTAATTTATGTACCAAAAAAGAAAGAGTACCTCTTTTATCACAATGTACATCTGCAGCAAATTGATGAGAAAAAAGAGATAATAGGTGAAGAGGTTGTGCTCAAAACTATCGAGGGTAAAGCCTATGCTAAAGGTGTTAAAGACAAGCCTGTTATAATGATATTTAAATTACCTGATGAGGAAGAGTAAGAATGATAGAGATAGTCGACGCAAAGTTTATTACATCAGCACCCAATATTGATGGTGCACCAGAATCGTTAGAGCAGAATGAAGTTGTTTTTATGGCCCGCTCCAACGTGGGTAAAAGCTCACTTTTAAATGCTCTTACAAACCACAAAGGACTTGCAAAGGTCTCTTCTACACCCGGTAAAACAAGACTTATTAACTATTTTGATGTGACATTTATTGACCGTGACAACTCACAAAAAAGTATTGCAAAGTTTGTTGACTTACCTGGTTTTGGGTATGCAAAAGTTTCCAAGTCTATAAAATATGATTGGGAGAAAAACTTAACAGACTATATTGCTGGTCGTGAGCAGATTAAACTTTTTATTCACCTTATAGATTGCCGTCATCCTCATTTAGATATTGACACAGAGGTAAGTGAGTTTCTTTTTGATAATGTACGAGAAAGTCAAGTTATATTACAGATTTTTACTAAAATAGATAAGCTTAATCAAAAAGAGCAGAGTGCCCTTAGACGTCAGTTTCCAAATGCAATGATGGTCTCTAGTTCTAAAAAACGTGGAACACTTAAGGTTATTAAAGTAATCCATGAAATTTTACATGAGAGTGATGATGATTAACTACACTAAAGCATCCTTAGAAGATATAGAGAAGATGCAAGAGCTCATTGCACCCGAAGTACAAAGTGGTGTTATCTTAGCAAGAAGTGATGATGAGATAGCGACAAATATACGCTCATACACTCTTGCTTTTGATGGTTTGGAGTTAGTTGGATTTTCAGCACTACATATTCATACAGCCTATTTAGCCGAGACAAGATCCCTTATTGTAAAGGAGAGTCATAGAGGTTTACAGATAGGAAAAAATCTAGTAGAAAAAGGTATTGAAGAAGCAAGGTTATTAGGTCTGAAAAAAGTTCTCTCACTAACATATATGCAAGAGTTTTTTGAAAAATTAGGTTTTATTGAAATTCCTAAAGAGTCACTCCCTGAACATAAAATCTGGGCTGACTGTATAAAATGTAAACATTTCCCAATATGCAACGAAGTATCACTCATCAAAAACCTTTAGCACCACTCTTTTATATAGCAGGTTTTGTTATATACCAAGCTTTGAGTAGTGTTTACCTTTTTTTACCACCTCTTCTTGGTGTCTTATTTGTAATGTTTGCACAATCTCTCAAGAGAGAAGATGGTTATACAGCACTACTTATAGCATTCTGTCTTGTCGTTTTTGAAGCTGACAAAGGTTACACCCTTTTTAGCTCTGTCATCTACTTTTTTATACTATATAAGTTTATCTTGCCTAAATTAGTACAGAGTTTTTCATGTCATGCTTGTCTGCAAATAACCTATATTCTTCTTGCATATCTTGGTTATTATCTGTTTTCTATTTTACTAGCAAATATTTTTTTACTTCCTCTTCCTGAAATAAATTACTATATAGTATACTATATAGTAATTGAATTTTTAATTGTGAGTGTCTTATGAAAATAAAATTTATTATTGGAATCTTTGTATCTATTTGGTTGACCCTTATTGTAAGAGTATTTATACTTGCTGTGCAATCAAACAACTACTATACAGGGCTTTCACGTAACAATACTGTAAGAACAGAAAATATCATTCCTATACGGAGTGAGATATTGGATAGAAACTTAAGACCAATTGCCATTAATGAACTTGGTTTTAAGATACAACTCAAGCCCCACTTGACTTCTAAAAAAAATAAAGCTATTTTGAATGAAGAGTTAGACAATCTTGTAAAGCTTTTGCCCTCACTTAGTAAAAAGAAACTTCTTAAAAACTATAAGAAAAAAGAGTCTTTTTATAATCATAATTATATAGATATTGTTCATTTTATTACCTATAAAGAGATTATGCCTCTTTATTCAATTTTAAATCTTAGAGAAAATCTTAAGCTACTGCCAGCACCTAAAAGGTTCTACCCGTATAAAGAAGTTGGTGCACATCTTTTAGGATATGTAGCGCGTGCAAACAAGAAAGATATTAAAGATGATAAACTTTTAGAACTCATTGGATACAAAGGAAAAACTGGAGTTGAAAGAGAGTATAACAGTTACTTGCAGGGTGATGTAGGTAAGAGGAAAATAAAAG
>Ga0256827_10001736_pt1 | contig 14046 bp, 13 predicted proteins | sample CV84metaG_FD_185977 | JGI IMG/M metagenome (GOLD analysis project Ga0256827, IMG submission 185977) | Hydrothermal vent microbial communities from East Pacific Rise, Pacific Ocean - CV84 | ecosystem: Environmental > Aquatic > Marine > Hydrothermal vents | place: Pacific Ocean: East Pacific Rise... | reverse complement strand
CAGATTCTCTCTTTCCTTTGATAAGTTTGAAGCTAAGTTGTCTATAGTTTAGAAACTTCTGTTTGATGATTTTGTACTCTTGAAGTTGCTCTTCTACTCTGTTTCGTTCTCTATAAAGTGCTAGTCGCTCCTCTATAGAAGCGGGAAGTATAGCACCACTAAGAGGAGAAAACATCTCATCCATAAGTCTGTTTTGTTGCTCTCTTTGCATCGTTAATCCAAAAATACAGCCACAATAATCTTGTCTATAGAGTTGCTCCTCTTTTGTCACGCGAGATTGGTCCTGTGTACCTCCCCCACTTCTATAATCCACAGCTATAAACGCTACACCATGTTTTGCATAAAAATCATCACCAACTCGTTTGAGTTGCTCTTGAGATTTGAGAGGGCTTACAAGAAGTGTTGTTGTGATCTTTTTCTCTCCAATCTCTAATGCTTTTTTTGCAGAAGTGATGAAGCGTTTATCAAAACAGACTTCACACCGTTTTCCTTTTTCTGGCTCTTTCTCAAGCCCACGAACAGCCTCAAGCCAGTTTTCATAATCATACTCGCCCTCTATGAGATCGATGCCAAGCTTTTTACAACTTCTCTCTACATCGAGTAATCGGAGTTGATACTCAGAGTATGGATGAATATTTGGATCATAAAAAAAACCCGTTAATTTTTCATCAGGAAAATCTGCTTGAAGTTTCTCTAAAAAAAAGTGTGAATCAACACTACAACATATATGTACTAAAATGGTAACTCCTTAAGTGTGAAATTATAATAGCTATAGCTTAATTCAGTATTTATTAACTATATTAGCACTAAAATCTTCTCCATGAAAATAGATATTAATAAAAAACCTAATATTATAAAAGATACTCTCTTTTTTGCACTTCTACTGCCTCTTATTCAGGGTACACAACTCTACTTTCTTTTTGATCTTTTTAATCCTGGTCTACTCATTATGCCTATAGTTATGGGAAGCATAACAGGATATCTTGTTGGTTTTTACAAACGAGAAGTTTTTTTACAGATTCAAGAACTTGAAAACACAAAAAACAGTCTTGAGCATCAAGTGCAAGAGCAGACAAAAGAGCTACAGGCGATGCTACTCTTAGATCCATTGACTGGACTTGGAAATAGATTAAAACTTAAAGAAACATTAGATATTGAGTTAGAACGTCTTGGAAGTGAATATAAATATATCTCTATACTTATGATGGATATAGATTACTTTAAATACTATAATGACTTTTATGGGCATCTTCAAGGTGACAATGTTTTAAAATCACTTGCTTCATTTTTACAAGAGAGTATTGATGAATCTCAAAATAGTGTTATCCGTTTCGGTGGTGAAGAGTTTATGGTTATACTCCCCGATTGTGATACAGTTGCTCTTCAAAAGATTGCGCAACAGTTAGTAGAGGGAACTGCTGCACTTAATATTGAGCATAAAAAGTCTAAAATTGCACAATGTGTTACTATTAGTGTTGGTGCTTATTGTGCAGAATCTATAGAAGATAAAAGCCTCTTTATAAAAAATGCAGATGATGCACTCTACCGTGCTAAAGAGCAAGGCAGAAATAGAGTTACCATCTATAAGTAATAACTAAAGAGAGATTTTGAAAATCCTTTCCGTATGCCCCAAGAAGATTTCCTTCCCAGTGTCGTGTAAAGGCATACTGTGTACCAATAGTACCTGCCCACTTCTCTGCTTTTAGATTGATAGTTCCCTCAATTTCAGTTCCTGAATCTAAACGCCCTTTAAATCCTACTTCCTCTTTTAAATCTTCATACATTCCACCACCAAAAAGACGGAGTCCTAAATTTTGAAAATAGTAACCAAAAATTGGAGTAATTATATTGATTTGTGTCTCTACTTCAGCACTTTTTGTATAAGAGATCATATACTGAAAATCAACGGATGCAAAAAAGTTTCCAATACCACCCCCTATAGTTGCACCTGCCCCATAAAGCAGAGAGTTTGTGTTGATTGGGATCATAATATCACCTGTTGTACATCCAAGAGAAGGAACTAAACATATATCTAAATTTATATCTGTTGCTGTTGATGTACCACCCACTAAAAGGCTAAAGTTTAAAAATGGAAGTACCCACATATCTGCCTTTACAAGTGCTGCATAAGTAGAATTTTCATATTTTGTATCCTCTTGAAAAAACTTACTTATATCTCCTATGCTATCATTTCCATTTACCTTGTCAAGACTAATTCCAGTCATATAAAAGCGTGTCTGTTGGTACATATTTATAAAAGAGACACCAAAGGGTTTTGGGAGATCATACCCCATCTTTCTTACCTCTTGACCATAAATAGGGAACATTCTATCTAGATTAACATTGATAGTCTCATAAGCAATTCTTTTATCTTCAACTTTATAATTTTTATCTTTTAAAGTGATTGCAGATTTTTTTTCACTCCAATAGCTACTAAAATCCCCTTCAAAAAATGAGCTATATGGTAGTGCATCTCTTTTACCACTTATACTTAAAGATGTTGATTTTAGTAAGTATCCTGATGCTCCAATTAATTGAGAAAAAAGAAGTCTCTGTTTATAATGCTCTACATCTATACCTTGAAACTTAAAAGATTTAAAATTTGTAACTTCAATTTTTTGTAGGACTCTATTTTTTATATATACTTTTCCCTGCAGTGCATGGAAATATTTAAGTTCTCGAGGAATATTTTCCAAATCAAAAGAGAAACGAATCACATCAATCCCATTTTCTTGACCTAAATACTCTATACTCTCTTGCTTATAAAGTTTTTCAGACTGCAAATAACTCTGCATCCCCATCATCTCATCGAGTACTTTTTTAATATCACTCTTGTTATAGCGTTTCACATCATCCTTTGCTACTTCGATTCTGATATCTATTCCATACTTTTTAAATGGATCATAAAGAAGTTTAAATTTTTCAACTTTTTGTTCTACTCCTGTAGTTTGTCTATGTGTCACATTGAGTTGATAGGCTACATCTTGCTTATATATTGTTACCGCAAGGTTAAGTATTTGAGGATCAATGCCTCTCTCTATAAGTGGATTTGTATTGTAGTACTTTGCATTTGCAAATGAGAGTAGTAGTAAAAGTGTAAGCAGGTATCTAATCATAAATATGTCCTAAATGGGGAGGAGGTTTCGCCCTCAAAAAGGAGAGCGAAAGGAGTTTTTCTAAAAAAGTAAAGAGATTATGCTCTACTCTCAACTACTGAGATAGAGTTAATAGCATCTTGCCCTTGAATCTGTGAAAGTACTTTAAAGCTCTCCTCATCATCCTCTTCTATAGCACCAAATACTGTATGCACACCATCAAGATGTGGTGTATCTACGAAAGTGATAAAAAATTGACTCCCACCAGTGTTTGGACCAGCATGTGCCATAGAGAGTGTACCTGGACGGTGTACTGAAGTGTTAGAAGATGTTTCACACTCTATAGCCCAACCTGGACCACCCATACCAGTACCATCTGGACAACCACCTTGTGCCATAAAACCAGGTATAACACGGTGAAAGTTTAAGTTATCATAAAATCCTGTATTTGCTAAGTGAGCAAAATTTGCCACTGTGTTAGGTGCTTCATCTGGAAAAAGTTTTAACCAGATATCTCCCTTTGATGTTGATACTTTTGCGTACTGCTGTTTTAGTGACTCTTCTGCACTAATGTTGTAATCTTTAAGTTTTGCTCTTCCAAACATAATAATTGCCTTTGTTATAATTTTGTGTAATTATAGTGAAATATTTTAAATAGATTTTTTAAACAGATAACAGTACTCTAAGTTTCCCTCTTTTCCTGTTATACTCGATGGAGTTTTTTCTATCAATTTCCACCCTTTAAGGAGTGTAGCATCTTCAAAACGAACCATCGCATTTGCGATAGCACGCTTATCAAGGACTACACCATTTTTATCTCTTTTTGCTTCACGCCCAACTTCAAACTGAGGCTTAAAGAGAAGAATGATTTTATCTGTTGCAATAGTGTCAATTGCATCTAAAATATAATGAAGTGAGATAAATGAGACATCACTTACTACTAAGTTAAAGTGTTTTTGTGTTGTAAAATCTCTAATATCACACGACTCATAAAGATCTACCTTTGCATGCTCTCTTAGCGAGTGATGTAATTGCTCTTTTCCAACATCAACACAAGTTACACTCTCTACACCTTTTTCGAGAAGCACTTCCGTAAATCCTCCTGTCGAAGATCCTACATCAAGAGCTACTAAGCCTGCTACATCAAGAGAAATTGTATCAAGAAAATCAAGCAGCTTAAACGCAGCACGAGAAACATAACTTTTATGCTCCAAAAGTGTAACTATAGCATCTTCATTCACCTTAAAGGATGCTTTTGTGACAACTTTGCCATCAACAAGAACAAGAGAGTTCTTTATAGTACTCTGTGCTCTATTGCGGCTATCTATAAGATTTTTTTCTACTAAGTAACTATCTAAGCGCATCACTACTCTTTAGAGAAATTTTAAAATCTCTTGCTCTATATCCTCTTTCTCTATAATAGTCGTTTGTGCGATATCTTTTGAAAAAAGCCCTTTTATCATCGCAGGTATCTCAAGTGATGCCTCTTTCGAAATAGACTCTAGTGCTATAATATCTTCAGCATCCTCTTCACCTGTCAATGCATTTGCAATTACTGGAGAAAATTTTGTCCACTCTGCTGTTGAGTAAGCAATAGTTTTTATTTTTGGATCACTGCATGTCTCGTATGATTTTAAACATGTAGCAGTGTGTGGATCCATAAGATAGTTACAGTTTTCAAATGTATCTTTAATGTAGGCTTTTCCTTCATCTCCATTACAAAAATCTGCATCAAAACACTCTCTTAATTTTGCTAATTCATCTTCACGAAGTTCATAAAAATTATGCTTTTCAAGACTCTCCATAAGTTCACGAGTACGCTCAAACCCAAACATATCAAAGAGTACACGCTCTACATTTGATGATTTTAAAATATCCATCGCTGGAGATGTTGTACCTACTACTTCACTCTCACGAAGATCATACTTTCCAGTTTTTATAAGTTTTGTAAGGACATTATTCTCATTTGAAGAGATGATTATCTTCTCAACTGGAACACACATCTGTGAAGCATAGTATCCACCTAAAGCATTTCCAAAGTTCCCACTTGGAACATTTAAATAAACTTTTTCACCCATAGTAATAGCATTTTGACGAACTAACTCTAAGTAAGAGTGAATATGATAAATAATTTGAAATATAATACGTCCAAAGTTTACAGAGTTTGCTGCTGATAGAGAAACATTTTTCTCTTTTAGCGCTGCTTTGAAACTATCAGATGCAAGAAGACGTTTCAATGCATTTTGTGCATCATCAAAAACACCATGAATCCCAATAACTTTAAGATTAGAAGCATCTTCAGTTACCATCTGTAAACGCTGAACATCACTTGTACCACCATCAGGATAGAGGCATGCTACTTGAACATTTGCACGATTTTTGAATGTCTCTAATGCTGCTGGACCTGTATCACCACTTGTTGCAGCTAAGATAAGATAGTTTTCATTTAAACGCTGTGCAATAGATGAGAGTACTATACCAAAAGGCTGTAGTGCCATATCTTTAAATGCTCTTGTTGGTCCATGATAAAGTTCAGAGATATAGAGATTCTCTTTTACTTTCACAACTGGCACTGGGTTTTTAGCATCATCAAATGCATCATAAAGTCCAAGTGCTTCATCAATTACATCTGAGTCTATATCTATCTCAAATCGAGTAAGCATATCTTTTGCTAACTCCTTATAAGAGGAGTGAAGATGTTTCTCTAAAAACTGACTCCCAAGTTCTGGAAGTTTCTCTGGGACATAAAGTCCACCAAAAGAGGCAATAGGTGCTAGAATAGCTTGTGAAAAAGTTACTGTTTGAGGTTTTGAAGCATCAACCCCACGAGTCTGTATAAAGTTCATATGTTTCTCTGTAGTTTTATTTTCGGAATTATAACCAAAAAGCTCTATAAATGAGATTAAATGTAAATTCTACTTAAAAAGCCTAATTGGATTGATATGATACGATTTTTGTGTTACTTCAAAGACTAACTCATTTTTTACTCGACCTATTGTATAGCCTCTTTTGATTTTTTTCCCTTTTTTAATGTTTGGGCTAATTTGTGAGAGATTTGCATAGATAGTATGGAGTCCATTTGCATGCTCAACTATTACAATATTTTTTAAGACTGCTGTTTTATCGGCATAGATGACTTTACCGTTAAACACTGTTTTAACCTTTGCGTTTGTATACTTAGGTTTCATAGATATTGATTCATTGAAAATTTTGATACCATAGATTGGATCTGTATATGTTCCATACTTTTTTGTTATAGTATATGAATCTAAAGGTGCAATAGTCTTTTTTCCCTTATACTTACGTGTTTTTACAGCTTGGTATGAGCTACCATGTTTTTTTACTTTTGGTAAATTATCATCAAGTGGAATCTTTTTCTGTTTAAAAGCTTTTTTACGAGCTGCTTCCTCTTTTGCTCTTTTTATCTCATCTATTTTTACAATATTTAGACGGGCCAATGTCTGTTTAAGTGCATTTTGTCTAGCAAGAAGAGATTGTAATTTTTTCTTATAGGATGCTTTTGCTGCTGTTAGTTTTTTCAGTGCTTTTTTATTCTCCTCTTGTATCTTTAAAACATCTTGTCTCTTTTGATCTATATTTGCTATTGCTACTTCTAAAGAGCTTGCATGCTGATTTAAAAAATCTATATCTTTTGCATTTGCAAAGTATTGTGAACTTAACTTTTGTGCTTTTTGTTTCTCTTTTTTAAGCATCTGCTGTAGCACTTCATACTCTATGAGTGCCTCTTCATTCTGTCTAAAATCCTTATCAAGCATAATACTAATAGAGACTGTTTTTGCTATAACAAAGCTCAGTTTCTCTTCAATTTTCTCCTGATTTGCTTTTAATTTCTCTTGAGATTTATGCATCAATTTCAACTGAGAGGTATTCTCTTTATAACTTAGCTCTTTTGTCGCCAACTCTTTTTGTAAAGCAGCTAAAATACTCTTTTGCTTCTCAAGTGAGCGTTTTTGCTTTAAAATCTCTTTCGCAGTATCTGCCATTTTTTTATTGAGTTTCGAGTAATTTTTCGAGTAAGAGTGTAGCTTTTTACTTGTCTTTTTAATCTTTTTATCGGTATTTGAAGCAGTAAGAAGAGTAAAAGCCACAAGTAGAAAAATAAAAAAACGCATCACACCTCTTCTTTATGACCAATAACAATTATAGATGCTAGAAGTGTTGAGACAACTACTGAGACACCTAGTAAAAGTGCAAAATCTGTAATCTTATCAAAGATAACAATCTCTATTCCTATGGTATTGAACTGTTCAAGTATCCAACTATCAGAGGAGACAACAGAGAAGAGAATAAAAGCGATAAAACTCGCGACAAGTGCATCTACAAGTGCCAACCTAAAGAGCACAGCAGAACGAAGCCATGCAGGTGCACCAAAGAGTGCCATTATATTCATTCGCTCATGATGTTTTAGTTGCCAGATTTTTAACTCTTTTGCTATAAGCAGTATAGTCACAAGAGCAACAGTAAAGGCAAACACTGTGATAACATTTTTAAAGAGTAGCAGCAGCTTATATGTTGTATCGTGACTCTTTGAGAATGTCTCAACTTTAATGATACTCTTATCTCTTAAAAATGTTTTTGTAAGACTATTTATCTCCTGTGGTGATGGGTAGTGAGAGAGTTTTAGCTTATAAAACTTTGGAAGTGTAACTTTTAAAAGTTCTATATTTTTTTTACTAATTCCACTATTGAGTTTTTTTATAATTGCATCTGGAGAGAGAGCAACTACACTGCTCACTATAGTATGTTTTTTTATAAAACTTTTCTCATCTATACTCTTTTGACTCACTATAACAAGTGAGTAGTCATTTGAGAGAGACTCTTTGTAAGCAGATATAGATCTATCAACAATAATAAATGTTTGAATAGAGAAGAGTATACTAAGTAGTGCTACAACTAAAGAGAGATGATTTTTAAGAGACTGCATGAATACTCCCATACTCAATATGAAAATGTTTATAATCAATACTCATAGACTCTGGAATATGGTGTGTAACAACTATAACAGTACTTTTAAGCTGCTCATTTGCACCCTCTAATAGGTTCCATATTAACTGTGATGAGTAGTCATCTAAGTTTCCAGTTGGTTCATCAGCGAGAATTAAAACAGGATTGTGAGAAAGTGCACGTGCCATTGCAACACGTTGCTGCTCACCACCTGAAAGTTCTTGTGGATATTTTCCAGATTGATGTTTTAGACGAACATGCTTCAAAAGTGAATCCACTTGGTTTTGTGTAACTCCCTTATCATATCCACTTATTATAAGAGGAAGCATTATATTTTTTTCAATCGTCCACTCTTTTACAAGTTTATAATCTTGAAAAACTATACCTGTATGTTTTCGCAAAAGATTTAGTTTTGATTTTGTTACACCTTTTAACTCAACACCAGCAACAACCAAAGAGCCTTCAGTAGGTTTCAGTGCTCCATAAAGTGACTTCAAGAGTGTAGATTTTCCACTCCCACTCGCCCCTGTTATAAAGACAAAACTTCCGGAGTCTATCGAGAAATTTACCTTATTGATGATAGTTTCATCTTTAGAGTATGCTAAAGAGAGATTTTGTGCAACAATTACTTTATCCATTAAGAACCCTATTGAGATGTTGATGTGCTAAAAGATTGCTACGAGATTTTAGTGGTAGCTCTGGATAGTATGAGACACTCCCCTCTTTTACTATAAGATAAAGATGTTCAGGTCTATCAAAACTTCCCATAGATAAACGAAGCATAATGCCATCACTAAGGCGATAAACCCGTTCAAAATGGATAAATCCACCCTCAAAGCGTTCTGTCGTTTTATGCAACTCTAAGAGTTTTTCAAAAGAGGCTTTCTCAGGTGAAAAACTAAAATCACCCTCTATAGTAAGTGGCTCAGACTCCTCCTCATTTATCATCGTAACATCATAAATATTTTTTTCCATTTTACGCCATCTATCTTCATATTTAGAAACAACTGCTATATCTCTGTTCTTATTTATATGCAGAACAGTTTTATTAAAGGCTATAAATGTTTCATAAGAGTAGGCATAGTAGTTTTCACTATCTGTTCTAAGTTCTAGGCGTCCATCTACTTTTAAGATGCGGCGAGACTCCTCTATAAATGTTGTAGATATAACTCTTCTATGTGGTTTTTTATCCCATGGAACAGGAAAGTGTACATAGATTTTTCCAACAATATTTGAGGGAACAAGTTCCATAAAAAGACGTGCATCATAATCAAGTACTAAAAGGTTATCTAACTCTTGAATTGCTATCTGTTTGAGTACCTGTTCAATAGATGGTCTATGAATCTCAATACCTATAAAGAGTATATCTGGATTATTTGCTGCTTGATGGAGTAGATGTCTTCCAGAACCGAAGCCAACCTCTATGCGAACCTCTCTATCTATAGGAAAATTCTCCGCAAAATACTCTATTTTCTTCAGTGCTGTCACTTTTTGAAGGTGTTCATTTTTTGCACCACTCAATACGTTTGATGCTAATACATTTAGCTTAGCTAAGGCTGCATAGGCATTGAGTGCACGATGAACATTATAGATTGATGCTGGACGTGTAAGCTTATCAGTCTTTAAAAGATTACGCTTCTCTTCACTTTTCACTAAAAGAAAAAAATCTTCCCCTTCTACAGTTACAGAGATGAGTTGTTCATCTTTTGCATTTGCATTCTCTGCTATAAAATTAAACGCTACCTCATCATAAGATGCTGGAAACTCTATCTCTTTAAACTCTTCAATATGTAAATGAGGCATTATAATCCACTTAAATCTAAATCTTCAGCAGGAGCAATCACATCTTTAGCTTCTACTTCTACGGGTTGACTCGCTTGATGAGCACTCTTCTCTTCCTCTTTTGGTGCTTGAAGTATCTCTGTAGATTCAGGAGTTACTACTTTTACACTTACACTTGCATCTGATTTTATACCATTTCTATCTACTGCATAAACGCTGTATGTGTATGTTGAGTCAGCTTCAATATTCTTTGTCACAAACTGTAGTGATTTAATTCCCTCATACTCCTCTACAGACTCATCAAACCACCCTTTTTTCTGTTTCTGATTTACGATGTAACTAACAGCCCGAGAACCACTATCTTTCCAGTTGAGCTCTATTGTGTCACCCTTTTGTTTCGCTGTAGTAATCACAGGTGCACTAGGAGGAGCCAATGTCATCCCCTGAATAGAATTTTTCTCATGTTTACTCTCTAGCCCATCTTTATCAACACTACTCACTCTATAGAAGTAACTTTTTCCATTCTCCTCTATATTGTCGACAAATTTATTATTATATAACTTTGCTATAAGTGTGTATGGACCTTTTATATTTGTAGCTCTATAGAGATAGTACTGATGAAAATCTTTCTCTTTTGAAGCACTCCAACTCAGAGTTACTCTATGAGGTAGCGATGTTGATGCTTTGATATTCTCTACTGCTGCAGGAAGTGCTTTAGTGACAATCTTGACTATATTACTTGGATTTGAGACTATATTGTCATATGTAACTGCACGCAATCGATACTTATAAACATAGTTATCTTTTAACTCTTCATCTATAAACTCAGCATTCAAACGCCCTTGAAGTGTTGCAATCTTCTCCCACTTATCATCCTCTAAAGTTTTTCTCTCAACGATATAAGATTTTACTTTCTGGTTCTCATGTGGTCTCCAGATAATTTTTGCTGTTCTTGGCATACCCGTTATACTATAGATCCATGCAACAGAGTCTAATACAGGAAGTGTTTTAAGGTGAATCTCTCGACCTCTCTCCCCTTCACTCTCTTTCGAAAATGTTTTAAATGCATATGTATATGAAGTATCTGGTGAAACTTCCATATCTAAAAAGTGTGTATGGTAGCGGCTTGGAATTGTTTTATAATACTCTAGCTTACTTGCACTATCTGCATGAGGTACTCTTTTATAGACATAGATACCTGCAACTCTTGGATCTTTTATAGTCTGCCACTCAAACGCTACACTCTTCATCTCTGTGATGATACCATGTTTCGTTAATGAGAGACTCGGTAGTGTTTTGTCTATAACTACACTCTCTTTTGAAGCAGGTGTAGGTGTACCACAGCCACTAAGAATGAGAAGCGAAGCTGTTAATGATGAACTGAGTATCCATAACTTCATTTAAACTCTCCAAATCAAATTTTTTATCTATTGCATTTTTCATATATGTATCGAAATCTGCATTAAAATGCATCATCTCTTTTGTTGTAGGATGAATAAAGTAAATTGTATAAGCATGAAGCAAAATTCGTTCCGACTTCTCTACCTTAGGGCTTAATCCATAGATGTGATCTCCAATAATATGGCGATTTATTGTCTCTAAATGTACACGAATTTGATGTGTTCTTCCAGTAAAAAGTTTACATGCTACTAACTGACTTCGCTCATCACTACTAAGTGCTAACTGTTTAAACATTGTTTTAGCTGGTTTCCCATGCTCTAATCCAGATGCCATTTTCAGACGGTTATGTGAACTACGTCCTATATTTCCCTCAATAACAGTAATATCATCTTTTAGTGGTGGCTGAATCACTGCGATATAGTAACGCCCCATACTTTTATCTTTGAGTTGTGCAGAGAGGAACTCATGTGCTTCATTATTTTTTGCAACGACCATTGTTCCACTTGTTCCCTTATCGAGTCTATGAACAATCCCATGTCGCTCTTCACCACTAATAGTAGAGAGTCTCACACCTTTGTGTTTCAGCCAATCAACAAGTGTCGCCTCTTTTACACTTGGAGCTGGATGTACAGTAACCCCACTAGGTTTGTTGATAACAAGTACATCATCATCTTCATAAAGCACTGTTACATCGAAGTCAACAGCAAGAGCTTCTGCCTGTTTTGCTTCTGGGAACTCTACTCGAACACTCTGCCCTACTTTTAGCTTTACTCCAGGACGAGCAACTGGCTTCTCATCAACATAGACACAGTTCGCTTTTATAAGCCCTGCTATTTGTGAACGTGTCTGCCCAATTTGAGTAGAGAGAAAAGTATCTAAACGCTCAGGTGCTTCGCAGCTGTATTTTTCTATTTTCATTATTTTTTATAACCTTTATGATACAATTTTATAATTTTTTTTTGGAGTTATAAACTTGTGGAGATTTGATAAGGGTATTTTAACACAATTTGACTTTTTTTCTATCATTCTTATCATTCCTTTGGTTATTAGCTCTAATTGGCTTATAGGAGAAGCTGTTCCAGCACTCGCTCAAAAGCAGATTGCTTATGTTGGTGTGGCGTTTATTACCTTCTTAATTGTCTTTTTTCTCCCTATTCGTCGGATGTCTTGGATGATTCCTCTCATATATTGGGCAAACATTGCACTCCTCTTAGCTGTTGAGTTTTTTGGGCATGCTAGATTAGGAGCACAACGCTGGATAGATATTCCCTTTGTAAACGCTACCATTCAACCCTCAGAGTTTGTAAAACCTGCACTTATCTTAATGTTAGCATATCTCATTAACAAAAAGCCTCCTCCTATTTATGGCTATAGAATCAAAGATTTTGCCATTTTGAGTCTCTATATCTTGCTTCCATTTTTTCTTATAGCAAAAGAGCCTGACTTGGGAACAGCCTTAGTACTTCTACTTATTGGTTATGGAGTACTCTTCTTTGTAGGTATCCACTGGAAAATTGTAACGACCATTGCTGTTGGTGCACTGCTTTTTATCCCTATCGCTTACAAATTTATTTTACATGATTATCAAAAAGTTCGTATCAACGACTTCTTAAGCGAAAAACCCTCCTACCATGTGCAGCAATCTATCATCGCAATTGGCTCTGGAGGATGGAGTGGCAAAGACAAAGAGGAAGCAACCCAAACACAGATGAAATTTCTTCCTATTGCTACGAGTGATTTTATCTTTGCATTTGTTGTAGAGAGAACAGGGTTTTTAGGAGCACTCGCCTTAATCTCACTCTATGCTATTCTCATTTTACACCTGCTTAGTTTAGGAATTTTTAACAAAGACTACTACATAAAGGTAGTCAGTGTCTCCATAAGTTTTATGATATTTATCTATATGGGTGTCAATATCTCAATGACTATTGGATATGCTCCTGTTGTAGGTGTTCCACTTCCAATGTTTAGCTATGGAGGGAGTAGTTTTCTAAACTTTATGGTACTTTTTGCTATTATGCAAAATCTCATAACTTTTAAATACAAAGATATGTACGACAACCGTGGTACAAAAAGTTTTTTATAAAGGAAAAAAATGCAAGATCATATCAAAAAGAGATTAGAGATAGAGATTAACAAATCATACTATACAGCCAAACGCTACGGTGCTATCTCCACTTTTGTCTTTTTATATCATGAAAAAGAGCTTCCTGTTGCTGTTTTAGGAAAGTTTGTTCGAATTTCAGACCATCTTTTAAAAATAGATGATAATCACTACTTCATAAACTTCACATTTACAGAACCAGAAGATGCCTTTAAAGCAGCACAAAACCTACTACTCTACCTAGATAAGCACTTCAACAATCGTACTTCATGTATAGCTCTTGATAATTTTGATACATCGCAATCACCAAGGATTGTGCTTAATCGACTTATGCAGATTTTAAAAGAGACACAAAAAAACTCATACACTAGAATTGAAGATGAAAACATACTCAATGAGATTATATAAAAGCGAGCTACTATCAAACTAATACTTCTACTTACTTTTCTTTTACACTCTATTGTACTAAATGCAGTAATGCTTGAGAGTAATTACTTTGTTACGAGTAAAAGAGTCTCCCCTCATGATATCTTAAGTGAAGGGGATAAAGAGAGGACTCTCTTCTTTATCTCAAACACAAAACATACAAAAAGAGTAAAGACTCTAAAGCTTATAGGGATGCTTAAAGAGTTGGGCTATAAAGATATCTCCTCGAAACACCCTTATACACAGTTTACACTCAAAAGCCCTATAAAACTC
>Ga0256827_10001734_pt1 | contig 14055 bp, 8 predicted proteins | sample CV84metaG_FD_185977 | JGI IMG/M metagenome (GOLD analysis project Ga0256827, IMG submission 185977) | Hydrothermal vent microbial communities from East Pacific Rise, Pacific Ocean - CV84 | ecosystem: Environmental > Aquatic > Marine > Hydrothermal vents | place: Pacific Ocean: East Pacific Rise... | reverse complement strand
CCTGTTGACCCCAGTATGGCGATCCCTCTCGGCCTGTTCTTCTCTATCATATTTTGCATGCGTATTATTCTCTTTTTCTTCATCTTTTGACGGCCTGCAAATTACAAATATAATTGAGACGAAATATATAAGGCATTTCATCACCCCGATAAAAAAACATCTAAAAAACTTATCCCAACACAAGATCTACCACATCTTCCATACTACTTGCCACAATCATCTCGCTACCTAATGCCTCGAAGTGTTTTATTCCGCATTCAATTTTCCCTTGTTCTTTTGGTCTTAGGTCTTCAAATAAGTTTGATCCTTTTGATTCTACTACAAAGAATAACTTTTCTTCATTGTCATCTTTCCAAAGTATGGCCCAATCGGGGTTGTATTTGCCTAATGGGGTGTCAATTTTAAACCAATCGGGCAATTTCGCATAAACAGATACATTCTTACTCAATTCAAATTCTTCAACAAGCTTCGATTCTATTTTTGAATCGTAAACAACGTATGTATAGGGCGATTTCTCACTTTCTTTTAAATTGGTTTTTAGGTAACCAAACAATTCTTCGTTCTCAAATAGTTCTTGTTCGTAGTATACGCCATCGCCAATTTTAGTATAACTAATACCATCAACAATATGCAAGCGCATCTGCTCGTTGATAATATCTATACAGCCTTCAATAAATTTTTGAGGATTAATTTTAAAATAATCCAATTTTCGTATTCCTGTAAGTATTGTTACAATAGACTTACGAGTTAATTGTGTTTCGTTTTGAAGATAGCTCACAATATCGGGTAATACTTCAACATCGTATTCTAAGTTGGAAACCGTACGGCTGTTTTTAACTTCTTCGGCTTCTAAACCTGCTGTAGTAATATTTACTGTGGCTTTAGAATATTCTAATTTCCCTCTATTTACTTTTATTTTATTGTCGATAGCCTGAATACATTTCTTAACTAAATCGTCAGAATCGAAATCTACAGAGAAGGTGGTTTTGTATTTTACCTTATCCCAAAGCGCTTTAAATTCAGGGCTGGTAATCACTTGTTTGTTTACCTGAACTTTCTTCTTCTCTTTATTATCTTTAATATTAAGTTTACTGCTTGAGTTTTTAAGCTGCTGTAGTATTTGTTTAAAGATGGTTTCATCTTCCATAAACTCATCGGCTAATACTACTTTTTCATCTTTAATATCGATCTTTAACTTTTCCTGAACCTTACCTTTTCTATCAATATATCCTTTGGCTAATAAATCGTTGTAAATAGTCTTTGACTTCTCTTGCCCTAACAATATAGGTTTATCACCCTCAATGGCTATCACTATATTACTAAAGTTGTGATCTTCGATAATACCAAACCTAATACCTGTTTCGGCTTCTATTTCTTTTTGAAGATTATCAACAAAATCGACATAGGATTCCGAAGCCATCACGGTTAATGTATTTACTTCGTGGCCATATACTCTATCCCCATCCTGATTAACACATAATCGCAGACCACGACCAATTTCCTGACGGCGCCTGATCTCAGAATTACCGGCATCTTTAAGCGTACATATTTGAAAGATATTAGGATTATCCCAGCCTTCTTTTAAGGCTGAGTGAGAAAAGATAAATCTAAGATGCGAATCGAAACTCAAAAGTTTCTCTTTGTCTTTCATGATTAGATTGTAGGTATCTTCATCGGCATTGGTATTACCTTTGGTATCTTTAAAATACTCAAACTTATCTTTTTTATCACTCTTTTTCGATTTCTTATCTTTAGAAAAATAACCATTATGAATTTGTGCAGCATCCATTTCTACATCTCTTACTTCTTTAAAAAGGCTGACATATTTAGGTTTCTTAATGATGCGTTTATATTCTTTCTCAAATATTTCGGCATACAAACCGTTCGAAGCGTTTCCATCTTCATCGTAAATGCGGTATTTAGCAACAGAATCTATAAAGAACAAACTCAATACTTTTATCCCTTTTGGGTTTAACATCAATTCTTTATCAAGATGCTCTTCTATGGTTTTAGCTATCATAGCCGTTTTTAGTTGCGTATCATCTATTTCGCCAATGGCTTCACCCAATCTGATAATATCTTCTTTGCTTGTAAAGTCGATGTACTCACTACCGGGAACAGCATAAATATCTTGAATAATATAACCCTCATATTCTGTTCTGTCGGTAATACTTTCTAAATCATCATTTTGCTTTACTGTAATTGTTTTACGTTTAACTTTGCCTTTTACCAAAGCATCTATTTCAATTTTTGCCGTAATAACCCCTTTTTTTGCTTCTACCTTTTTAAGTTTAATATAGGTTTGTGAGCTATTGTCATCCGTAATAACCGATGCTACTTCTATCTGCTTCACGAGTTTTTTCTCGTAAGCATCAATAGCATCCAATTTATACATCATATTTATTTTTTCATCTTTTTTGTGAGTAGCAGAATAACGAAGTATAACCGACGGATTAAGTCCACGCACCGCCTTTTTAGCCAATGGTGTACTCATGGTGCTTTGTGGTTCGTCTATAAATACCACCGGATTGGTATTTCTTATTAAATCTAAAGGCTTATATCCTAATTTATCGTTGTACCGGTGAATGATATTGGCTTTTTTCTTGGCATCATTTGGGTCTTCGAAACTCTTACGGAAAGCATCGATATTGATTACCATAATCTCTAAGGAATCGTTAACAGCAAAATCTCTTACCTGATTTAGCTTGGAACTATCGTATATAAAATAATTGAAGTTGATATTATCGTATAATTGGCGAAAATGATTTTTGGTCATCTCCAAAGATTTATAAACCCCTTCTTTTATAGGAATAGAAGGAACCACAATAATATGTTTAGAAAAACCATATTGGCGATACAGCTCCATAATGGTACGCAGATAAACATAAGTTTTTCCGGTACCCGTTTCCATTTCTATGGTAAAGTCAAGGGCTTTTAAATCTATATCTTTTCGGATAGATGGACTCAAGGCATTGGCCAATTGTTTTTGTTGTGCATTTTCTAGTATTTTTCCTTCGGTAAGAAGAATGCGATTACCGTAGCCAATCTCGTTGAAGGCCATATTATGTTGCTTAACCAAAAACTCAGGTGAATACACTGTAAAGTTTGATTCGCATGATTCTTGTCCATTAAAAAGGTCAACAATGGCATTTATGGCGTCTTGTTGATATTGTAGGCTGCTATCGAATTTTATTTCCATTTTGTTTAATCCTTTTAATATAAAAGAGAGGTTTTAAATGTTCCTTAATGATATTTAAATGACACTTATTAGCTATTTAAAACAATAAACACCTGTATAACAAGGAATTTAGGATTGTTTTTCTTTGTCGCTTAATAAGGAGCCATTGTCCCTTAATGTTTTTTTAAAGATATAATAAGCATTCTTATCTCTAAGTTTTTCACTAATACGCTCCATAATATTTTCATTCGTAAAGGAGGTTAAATACCTTCTTATAGTTCTTATATTAACTTTAGCATATTCTGAAAAATCATGAACTGTTCCTTTATGATTATGGAACAAATACTGTAATATCCTTTTTTGAGTATCATTAAAACCACTCCAATTTTGTTCAATTCTATCAATAACAGAATCTGGAATTGTTTTTGAATGTTCACTTATTTTATTGCGTAAAGTCAAATAAACATTTCCATTTTCTTCTTTATATTCAGGTACAGACAACATGGATTTCTCCATAGATTCGTAAATTCTGGAAACACCTTCGTTTAGTTGTCTAACATAACCCATATCTTCTAATACTCTTGTTACTCTTGGATTACGTGCAAAGCGTTCGGTCGTAATATTTTCTACTGTTACTTGTGCAGGGAGAGGACCACTATTTGATATTTCTATACGGTCGTCGAAATGTTTTATATAAATAGAACTACCTTGAACGTTGTAAGAACGATGACACAAAGCATTTACCACACCTTCGAGCCAAGCTTCTTCGGGATATTCTGGCACTTTTTTAAACTTACCTGCTTCTAAATCTAAAAAATAGTAATCTTTAAAAGATGCTCTTAAAAACAATTTTAAATTATCAATAAGCGTTGGGATATTAAATTCGAAACGCTCATCTTTAACAACATTATGCTCCGTTCCTGTTTTAGATTCTTTGCCTTCGTAACGAATATACCGTACCGATGCTGATGGAATATATTTTTCAGGGTCTTTTGCAAAAAGTAATACACCTGCTTTTTTTATAAGATAAAGGCCGTTTTTCTTTACTGCTAAATACTTCTTTGTTAGAAGTTCTAGTTCCGAACTTTTATAATTAAGTTTTTCTTTGTATTGCGAAAGCAAGTTTTCATCCAAATCATCTAAGTCGAAATCTGTTTGAATCTCTTCTTCGAATCTTCGTATTTGCTTATCGTATTCTAGTTTTTTAACAGCCTCTCTATCTAATACTCTATTGGTATCATTCATACGTAAAAAAACACTTTCGTTGTCTTTTCTGTAAAATATGCGCTCTATTTCCTGCTCTACATGATATAAGAATATTAAGTTTTCTTCTATATAAACTTCTTCTAAACGTATATTACATGATGGATGAATGAAATCGAATATTAAACTACGGTAGTTGTCTAATTGGGGTTTTATATCGTTTAAATTCTGAATAATACCACCATCGGACACACCAAATACCAATACGCCACCATCTGCGTTGAGCATACCAATTAACTCTTCTGCAATTTTAGTAGGTTTAATATTCTTTTCGCCCAAACCTTTGCGCTCGAAATACTGATGCTCTGGCTTTGTATGTAAATACGATAAAGTGATTAAAGAATTAATTTCTGATATTACAGCGTCTTCTTTCATTGATAGGCTATTTTATAATCTTTCTTATATACTCTTTACCTCGTTAATACCATAGCGTTTTAGTATTTGCACGGAGTTGGTTTTTTCCACATCGCTAAAACCATTGTCTTTGAAAACTACCCGGCAAGTTTCCGGTTCTTCTTCTTGTTTCCATTGGCCTATGCCTTCGGCAACTTTACTTGTAATATTATTGGCTAAGCAAATAAATAAAGCACCAAAACCAATATTGAATACCTTTTTACCTTCAATGGTTTTTTCTTCGATAGGTAAAGTTAGGTCTAAACCATATTTTAGCAGTATTTCGTAAAGTACATCTTCTTCGGTACGGTCTTCTTTTATATTGCTAATGGCATCGAAAAGACTTTGTTCTAAATTTTCCACATTGCCATCCCAAGCTTTAATATTGGAACTATCTAGTTTGAATACTTTGAAACCAATGTCTAAATTGTCTCCTTTCCCTTCGACTCCGCTCAGGGCAAGTTCTTCTTTTATTTTTTTACCTGCACGACGTATGCGTTCTTTACCTATTTCGGCTATGGTTTTATAACCTGCTTTATAAGCTTCCGATTTTTCATCAGTAACTTCAGGTAACTGCACTTGTATATGTTTCCTTTTTCCGCCGTCTTCAGCATTTAATTGCATGACTGCATGCGCTGTTGTTGCGGAGCCTGAGAAGAAATCAAGTATTATAGGATTAACAGAATCTTGTATAGAAAAATCCATCATCTTTTTTGTAAGCTCTATTGATTTAGGGTTATCAAATATCTTCTTGTTATCAAATAATACTTTAAGTGTTCTTGTAGTATTCCTATTATCTTGGTAAAAGTAACTTTTGAATAATTCTGTAGCTGTTTCTAACCTCTTTTTTATTTTAGGAATAGTAGACTCATCCTCTCCCCATAAAACATCACCACGTTTATCTGCATCTTCAAACGTTTTAACAGGCCATCTATATCCGTTAGAAGGTTTAGCACAAATTTTATTTGTTATAGGATGTAAAATATCTTGTTGGTACCCGCCAGGTTTAGTATTAGCGGGATTACCAGGATAAAATACACCAATATCATCAATATAATTATAATGTGAAACACCTGATAAATCGATTTCATTAGATTTCTTTTGAGAATTAATCCATGCACGTAATTTCATTTGAATGATTTCAGGAGATTCATGTTCGTTTTTAATCTCTTCATATTTATTTTGAATATATTTACCTTTTTCTGATCGTCTTTGCCAAACTTTTTGTTCTCCTCTATCTTTAGAAAAAACGATTATATATTCGTGTTCGGTAGCTATTTGTGATGGGTTATTATCTGTAGCAGTTTCCCATATAATTGTACCAAGATGGTTATCCTCCCCAAAAATCTCATTACCAAGTTTTTTAAGATTTTCTACCTCATGTTCATCAATAGACATAAAAATAACTCCATCTTCTCTAAGCAAGTTACGTGCTAACTTAAGACGAGGGTACATCATATTTAACCAGTTAGAGTGGTAACGTCCATCGCTATCAGTATTTGTGGTAAGTTTGTTTCCTTCGTTATCAACCTGCCCTGTTATTTGTTGGTAATTTCTTAGATTATCTTTGTAATTATCTTTGTACACAAAGTCTTTACCCGTATTGTATGGTGGGTCTATGTAAATCATCTTCACCTTATTGGTGTACGATTTTTGTAGAAGTTTTAATACTTCTAAGTTATCACCTTCTATGTATAAGTTTTCGGTATTATCCCAATCAACACTTTCGTCCTTTGCAGGTCGTAGTGTGCCTGTACTTGGTTTGTGAGCTTCGCGGCGGGCTTCGCTTTTGCCGGCCCATGTTAGTCGATAATATTCTTCGCCTTCTTCTATTTCTTCGCCAAGTATATTTTGTAATACTTTAAAATCTATTTTCCCCTCAGTTAATATCTCCGGGAAAAGTTGTTTTAACTTTTCTATATTTTCGGTTACTAAGTCTTTGCTTTGGCTTAGTGGGTGGTTGTTTGTTATTTTTTCCATTAGTTTGCTATTTTAACGAAGTGATACGTATTTTGGCTTTTAGTGTCTGCTTTCTATGGTATTTTAATACATTCCAAATATATAAAAAAACCTCATAGACTATATCAATTATATAGTCTTATAAGGTCAGATATCTTTTTAAAAGCAAAAGACGCACCCTGGGACGCTGTTCTAATGGGTAGCGTGGTGCGTACTGTTGGTGCAAAGATAAAGAATAATCTTATAGTTTCGCTTTAATCTGCTCTATTTTAATTTTTCGCTGCTTAATTTCAATATTAAGAGCGACTTTACGGTTAAGCTGTTTTTCTTTTTTTATTTTGTTTTTCAGGCTGATAATTTCTTTTTCTATCTCTTCAATCTGAGCCAATAATACCATATCTTCTTGAGTTCTGGTCTTGGTACGAACTCTATAACTACCGGTGATATTCGCCGTTTTAAAATTTACAAAGGCTTGTATATAGCTATTATAAGTTGTTTGTAAATCGGTTTTATGCAGTTTCTCGAAAGATATAGTTTTGAAAAATTCAGTAGTTATTTCATTTTTATAAAGTTTAGATAATATGGATGTTGTATAGCTTTTTTCAATGGTTCGCTTGTTCTTTTCTACTTGGTTGATGCGTTTATCGCAAACATTAATGATAAATTCATGATTGTCTTCTACAATCAATACAATTTGCAAAGGCAAATATTTTTGAACTAGGCTAAGGCATCTATCTGCATATTCTCTTAGGACATTCCCCGATAATGTAATGCTCATTAAATGAATTTCGGGATAATCGTAAGCATCGGTCTTTACGGCAATAATATTGCTATTGCTTGGTTTTAGTATGGCAATAACACGTATAGCATCAATAAAAGTCAGTAGTTTTTTCTCGGAAGCCGAAAGCGGAAAGTTTTTAGACAACACCAGCTTTGGCATTTTTTTATCTATGATACTTGCTTGGGGCAAATTGAATATTGAATTGAAAAAACCAACCATATTATTTGATGATTAAATAACTTATTAATTCTAAATCATCTTTTTTATGATCGTCGTCGCCAAACAATGAGGTTTCGCCCGGTGTTACAAACGAATCCCAGCCTATTTCTTCCTGAACGCCTAAAATATCATCCATGGCCAATTTTAAAAGAGACACATAATTATCCATCTTTTTATTAGCCTTTGTTTCTTTCTCGAATTCGGTAATAAGGTCGGGTAGTACATGGTCGTTGCCCATTCCTAATTTTCTAAAATAATCTAAAGCTGTTTTGGTTTGCGATGCTTTTATGAAATGACTCTTGTCTGCACTGATATAAACTAAAAAGAAAGGATGCAACAAATTAGACTTGATGGTACTTGTGGTTTCCGACTTATCTTTAAAACAAAAAATGGCACCACCTTTTACTTCTTTAAGATTTGATTTAACAACCGCATAAGATGCCGGAGGGATTTGGTTCAATAGTTCTAATTGCTGATGACTGCTTTTCTCTAGATCTACTTTAAAATCGTTAAATGTTAAGTCGGAAATGGAGATATTACCTTCAATATCTTCTAAATCTATCACTTGCTCTTGTAGTTGTTTTAATTGCTTTCTACGATAATCTAGGTCTTGCATATCCTTAGAATTCTTAGAAATAATATTGTCTTCACCTGTAGCCGACACATCCAGCATCACCATGCGTCCTTGTACTTTTGCTACTAAATCGATAAATTGGTCGAGTTCCATGCTTGGGAAAAAGTTTACCAGCTGTATTTTATCGTTAATGGAGCCAATACGGTCAATACGTCCAAATCGTTGAATGATACGAACGGGGTTCCAATGAATATCGTAGTTTATTAAGTAATCGCAATCCTGCAAGTTTTGCCCCTCCGAAATAACATCAGTACCAATGAGTATATCTATGTTATCTTTTACATCGGGATAAATATCTTTTCTGCTTTTTGAACGTGGAGAAAAGTTAGTAAGCACCGAACTTAAATCGGACTTACAAGCCGGCATATTTGTTTTATTAGAACCACCTCCGGTTACCAAAGCAGAATACAAGCCTTTTTCATCTTTAATCCATGTGGCTATTTCCTTATATAAATAGTTAGCAGTATCAGCAAAAGCAGAAAATATAATTATCTTTTTATTCTCTTTATTAATGGGATTTTCTACTTTATTGATAATAAGCTCTTTCAACTCTTGAAGTTTAGCATCACGTTCAGCGTCAATTTTAACAATATTAGCTAAAAGTCCGTAAAGAACTGATTCGTCTTGTTTTAAATCCTGTCGCCATTTAATAATATCAATATCTTGAATTAAAACCTTAGTTTTCCCCCCAACTAGCATATCATTTAAGTCCGTATCATCTAAATCGATATCGGTGATATTCATATCTATATCAAGTACTCCATCACCATAGTCATCTATTTGAGCTAATGTATTTTCGATAAATGTGATTAATTTCTGAACCGTTAAGCTAAAGGAATGTATGGAGCTTTCTAATCGTTTCAGAAGATTCACACGCATTAAGTAAATTAAACTTTGATCTCGGTCTACCTGCTTAAACACGCTTCCGGTGCGGGTTGTTACATCATATTTTTGTTCGTAATACGCTCGCTTATCAGCACGAACATATGCCAATGGAGAGTAGCCGGCAAGCGTTAACGTGCTTAATTCATCATATATTTCACCAATATCATTAAATTTATTCTCGGTATCAATTTTTGGATATATCGTTTTAGGCGATAACCTTTCAGGGAATTTACCAATTTCTTTAGTATCGTAATATTTTTCAATATGTTTTCGTGAGCGAGCAATAGTGAGCATATCTAAGATTCTGAAATACGAGCCATCAAGATGCTGCATCAGCTGATTGATACTTAGGTTGTTTGGGTCACCATTTTTATACCAATTGGTGAACTTTCTTTGAGCATCACGCATCACATGATGGATACTTTCTATTCCGTAAGATGCAAAGGCATCATCTTCGCCTTCGGTAATAAATGATATTTGATTTTTTAAATCGTTCATTCTATTATTCACTGGCGTAGCAGAAAGCATCAACACTTTGGTCTTTATATTGGCTTTAATGATGTCACGCATCAATCTTTGATAACGGGTAATGCCTTCTTTTTTATTGGGGTTATTACGAAAATTATGAGATTCGTCTATCACTACTAAATCATAATTACCCCAATGTATCATTTCCAAATCTATATCGCCTGATTTTCCTTTGGTACGAGAAAGGTCGGTATGATTGAGTACATCATAGTTTAATCTGTCAGCAGCCAAGATATTTCTTTTATCGTTTAATTGATAGACTGTCCAGTTTTCTCTCAATTTCTTTGGAGCTAATACAAGAATACGGTCGTTGCGAAGTTGATAGTATTTCATGACTGCCAAAGCCTCGAATGTTTTTCCTAAACCAACACTATCGGCAATAATACAACCGCCAAAGGTTTCTATTTTTTCAATAGCTCCAATAACGGCATCCTTTTGAAAATTGTAAAGCATGTCCCAAACCTTAGAATCTTTAAATCCTATATTCTTTAGTTTCTCATCAGCACGTTCATTGATAGTAGCGTATTGGAAAATTTCTTTTATAGAATATTTATAAATCTCTTCGCCACTGTAGTTTCTGATAGCTTTTAATACCAATTTATTAATGCTTTCGTTTAAAGAAACAGGATTATTATTCCACATTTGATTGAAGTAACCCAAGTATTGATTGCCTGAATCTTCAAATGAATTAATAAAAATATTATCATCTGAGGTTGAAATGCCAAGACTAACTGTATCTATGTTCAAAGGAGTAATTAAATAGCAAATTGAAGTGTTATTATTCTCTACCAATAACATATTCTGATTTCCCAAACTGCCTTGACGAATATCAATTTTTTCATTAAGTAATTTATAAACTTGATTCACCTTAAAAGGTCTGTCTAATTTTAGGTTTAAATAACTCTCTTTGGGGTTCTGAATAAACCTAAAATCATCTTCATCGAGCAGCTGATAGTTAATAAGAACCTTAATGCTTTTGGCGATATTAAGGATATCTAAAATTTCATATAATGCAAAAATGGTGAAGTGGTTAATACTAATTAAAATATTAGATTCTTTATTTATCGTGCTTCTTAATTCATCAATAAGTAGAAAGTCTTTATTATTTATTAGTTTCATTCAATGAAGTTTTATTATACTGGTACTTTCTTTTACCTAATTCCTGATAGCATCATAAATCCACAGTTGTATTTTTCTCTGCTAAAGTAATTGGACCTAAAGACGCTGAGAATCCTAAGATCGATATCAAATGTACTAATTGCGATTTGGAATTGAAATAAAGCTGTTTTACTTCGTTCCCTTTTTCACCATTTGAAGAAATAAATCATCCAATTGCTCTTTGGCAACAGGCGAAGGAGAATCAATCATCACATCGCGGCCTGTATTATTTTTAGGGAAGGCGATATAATCACGGATAGAATCAGAACCTCCAAACATAGCAGCCAATCTATCAAAGCCAAGGGCAATACCGGCATGAGGTGGTGCTCCAAACTCAAAAGCATCCATTAAGAAACCAAACTGCTCTTGTGCTTCTTCATCTGTAAAACCCAGATGTTTGAACATCAATTTCTGTAAGTCTCTATCGTGAATACGAACAGAACCTCCACCAATCTCTACACCATTAATCACCATATCATAAGCATTGGCTCTCACTTCACCCGGCTTATCTTCCAGTAAATGAAGGTCTTCTTTTTTGGGCGAGGTGAACGGATGATGCATGGCATGATATCTTTGGCTCTCCTCATCCCATTCTAATAGCGGGAAATTAACCACCCAAAGTGGGGCAAATACATTGGCATCTCTAAGTTCTAAACGTGTTCCCATTTCTAAGCGTAGCTCGTTCATGGCTTTACGTGTCTTGTCGGTGTCGCCGGATAATACCAGAATTAAATCGCCGGCTTTGGCATTCATCTTGTCGGCCCAGGCTTTTAAATCCTCCTGACTATAAAACTTATCTACCGATGATTTAAAGCTACCATCTTCGTTACATTTTACATACACCATTCCTTTGGCACCTATCTGAGGCTTCTGAACAAACTTAGTGAGCTTATCCAATTGCTTACGGCTATAATCTGCACATCCTTCAGCATTGATACCTATCACTATCTCGGCTTCATCAAACACTTTAAAGCCTTTATTTTGTGCCACCTCATTAAGTTCTACAAATTTCATTTCGAAACGGATATCGGGCTTATCAGAACCATAATACTTCATGGCATCGGCATATTCCATCCTGGGAAATTCATTAATCTCAACCCCTTTCACCTCTTTAAAGAGATGACGTGCCATACCTTCGAAAGTATCCAGGATATCTTCCTGAGTTACAAAGGCCATCTCACAGTCAATTTGAGTAAACTCAGGCTGTCGGTCGGCTCTTAAATCCTCGTCTCTAAAACACTTTACTATCTGATAATATCTGTCGTAACCGGCTACCATCAACAATTGCTTAAAAGTTTGCGGCGACTGTGGCAAGGCATAAAACTCATTAGGATTCATCCTGCTAGGCACTACAAAGTCTCTGGCACCTTCGGGTGTAGACTTTATCAAATAGGGGGTTTCTATCTCTAGGAAGTTCTGCTTATCCAGATAGTTTCGGGTAGAAATAGATAAACGATGGCGTAATTCTAATTTCTCACGTACAGGTTTTCTCCTCAGATCCAGATAACGGTATTTCATCCTTAACTCATCACCACCATCGGTTTGATCTTCGATGGTAAAAGGCGGTGTTTTCGATTTGTTTAAGATATCCAATTCTTCAACAATGATTTCGATATCACCTGTAGGCATTTTATCATTTTTACTGCTTCTCTCAGCTACTTTACCTTTCACACTAATCACAAATTCGCGGCCTAGTTTACGAGCTTCAACGCAAAGATCGGCATTAATCTCCATATTAAACACCAATTGTGTGATGCCATAACGATCACGGATATCAACGAAGGTCATGCCACCCAGATCTCTGGATTTCTGAACCCAACCGCTTAAATAAACATTTTGATTGATATTGTCTTTGCGTAACTCGCCGCATGTGTGTGATCTTAACATGATATGATTATTAGAATATTATTAGCTTATATTTTTCGGGGCAAAAATAGTAAAATTTGTAGTATAAAAGGGGGTGTATATTAAATTAAGGAGGATATTCATATAGTGCCTGTAAGTTCAATTGTACCATCTTGTTCAGGCTGTTTTTTTTGATGCTGCGATGATGTGTTTTACATAAATGACAATCCTATTTTTCTACCCAAACCCGTCTCAAAAATCCGGATTAAAGTAGAAAGTTGAATGTTCCCTTTTGCATTCTCAAGTCTGGAAATATAACTTTTCTTAGTCCCTGTTCTTTCAGCAAGTTGCTCCTGGGTTAAGTTCTCTTCTTTTCGGGCTTGTTTTAACATTTCACTAATGATAAACATATGAGCACGTTCCTCAAATTCATTTCGCTTTTCGTTACCTATTTTGCCATATTTCTTATCTAAAAGTTCTTCAAAACTCTTAACTCCTTTCAAACTATCCATTTCTCGCCTCCTTTTCTTTAAAATATTCTTTTTTAAGCTTTTCCGCTAATTCTATTTCTTTCTTTGGGGTTTTTGGGGTTTTCTTTTGAAAACCATTTAATAATATTATTAGCCGATCCTCATCAAAGAAACTAAATATCCAATAAATATTAGATTGATATTCAATTCGTATTTCATAAAGTCCCGTTGTAGAGGTTAAATGCTTAAAGAACTTCTCAGGTATTCTATTTACTTGCCTGATTAACCTAAATACATATTCTATTTTTTCCTGAACTTTATTATCCTGCTTAGAATAAAAATCAATAAAATAATCTTTATGAAATTCAATCCTCCTTATCATTATGCAAAGTTATCATAAAAGTTAACATTCCGCAAGTGTTTTTATTCTAATATTTCACTTAATGCTCAAACTTCACTCCAACTGACAACCGAAGTTTTATAAGCTGTTTTGAAAAAAAACAGAGACACATCTATCAGAACCGATAAATTTTACTGATTCTCAGTTATTTCTCCGGAAATAACAGTACCCCTTTTTTGTTCTTTCCATCAATTTTAATGGTTAATGGATTTTTAAACCTGATATGTCGTATAAATTCATTTTCGAAAACAGCTTCTTGAGCATTTAAGAAATCAATATCGTAATGACCATCACCAATAAACGGATTAATGGTAAAATAGCCCACCCTAAAAGAGGTTAAAT
>Ga0256827_10001733_pt1 | contig 14055 bp, 13 predicted proteins | sample CV84metaG_FD_185977 | JGI IMG/M metagenome (GOLD analysis project Ga0256827, IMG submission 185977) | Hydrothermal vent microbial communities from East Pacific Rise, Pacific Ocean - CV84 | ecosystem: Environmental > Aquatic > Marine > Hydrothermal vents | place: Pacific Ocean: East Pacific Rise... | reverse complement strand
GATGGAAATATCTCAGTAAATAGAGATATTAATGGAGCAAGAGGAATCTTTCTTAAACAAATTTCAAAGGTAGCTTGAACCTTAATCATAACAACAATTTTGCGATTATTGCGATTTTAATCAAGAGTTATATCTATCATATATTGATGTTTAATATTTAAGATATATGAAATAATAGAGAGAAGGTTTCGATGGAATATTGCTCCATTAGATAAATCAATAATAATTTTATCATTTTTATCCATTATCTCTTCAATATCATTTGCAAATTTTTCAAGTAAATTCTCATCTCGTTTAGCTGTATCTATACGAATCGTTCTATGAATAAATTTTTCATAACAAATAGAATTTTCTTCTAAAAAGCGTTTCCATCCTTCTTTATCTTCTAAATTAGAATTAAGCTTTATAATAGATTCGGGAGTATGAAAAACATGTATTTTATCAAGTTCATTCCCATTAAATAACTCTTTTTACTTTTCATTTGCAAAAATGTATATTGATTAATATTTCCAATCATAATTAATCTACCCATTTTAATTCCCTATTAATAAATTAAGTAAAAGTATACCCCATTTCTTTGAAAAATTTTAACTAATTATCTATTGTAGATAAAGAGAATCTGCCTAAATCATCGCACTCATGAAGCTCTAGTAAGTGTTTTAAAATATTAGGTTTATCTTTTAATAAACTCTCTACCCCTTTTCTATCTTTGTAAATCTCTCCATGTAGAGATATTAGTTTAACAACCTCATCAGCCTCTTTTTGAGTTAATATATCTCTTGTTACCAAATCAGCTACTAAAGGCTTTGCCATTTGGGCTGAAAGCTCTTCGTGACCCCAAAAGATAACATGGTTGTTTTCGTAATTAATTTTTCTGGATTGTGGTTTGCCTATGTCGTGGAGTAGTGCTGAGACTTGAACAACTTTGTCATACTTTTTAAGTTGAGCTATTTTACAGACCATCATGGTGTGACTCCAACAGTCTCCCTCTAAATGATAAGGGTTGGTGTCGGTATCATCAAAGTTGTGATGAGAATTTTGTAAATCTTTTTTTAATTCTGGATAATTAGTTTGAAACCATTGTAGTAGTTGAATCATTTTTATAACCTATTTTTTTGAGTGATTATAACAGATTGAAGAGACAAAAGATGTCTTTTCAACTAAAATATACATTTTATATCATTACAAATTCTACACAAATTTAAACTAATATATACAGATATTAAATGCTACTATTTAAACTAAGGATTCAAGATGAAAAAAATTTTTCTGATTAGTTCATTTCTATTGTCTGCTCTTGTTGCAGATAATTTTTTAGGAAAGCCCCTCTCGAATAATACTCTAAAACCCCATAGAGAGATAAAAAGTTATAGTAAAAATATAGATACCCAACCTATTCAAAAATCCTCTACTTCTCATAAAAAATTTAAAAAAGATCACCATCGCTATGATAAACGTTATAGCAATTTTAATTATGAGAGAGATGGGTACTATAACAATGATAATTACTACTATGGATATTATGATGATAGAGGTTATTTTTATAACAATATATATTTTACCTATAACAGTCAATATACCTATTATGACCGACAGCATCATATCGGTTACTTTAGACCAGAATACCATCACTATAGAGTTTATGAGTACCATGTAGTCAATGATTGGAATAGAGTACACTGCTATCGTGAAGCCAATCAGATTGTTTATGGATACTATGATAACCGTCCTTCATACAATCACTCTTACCATTCAAGCTACTATGACAATTCTCATCAATACAATAACAACCATTATCCCTATTATAGAGATAATGCAAGAATGAATACAAATAGAAACAACTACTCAAGAGATAGAGAGAATTATCACAACAATCATCATTCTAATTATGATACCCGATATAACAATCGCCATTCTCAAGAAAGAGAGAATGAATATAGACGTAACAATAACAATAGATACAATGATAGAAATCAATATAGAAGAGGTGATACACGAATGAGAACCCGAAACAGTTCACGTTCTCATAGGCATGACCCAGAATTTAATCACACCTCAAGAGATAACTCAAGAAGAGAGGGAACTGCACATATGCAGTTATCTCGATAACGTTTAAAACTCGGCTTTAAATAACCCCTTAATGGTGTTATTTAAACCATTAGAGTTAAACATGATTAACTCTCGATAGTACCGTTGCATCTGCTCCTCTATTAAAATCGATTTTCCTCCATAAAGTACCATTCCTGTTGTCACAATTTTTTGAATTAGAATAAAGAGTTTAATTCTTAGAGTATCCATAACAGCACCATCTTCGGTATTTAGAAACTGCTCTTTTATCTGATTCAACTCTTTTGAAGCCCTCTCTTTTAACTCCATATCGGTTAATGATTCAACAGCCCCAACACCAATACCATAAAGTGCAAAATGAACCGTTTTTGAGACCGACTTGGCTTTGGTATAGTTTCCCATAACTTTAGAACTAACCACATCTTCATCTGGTATAAAAAAGTCATCCAACGCTATATTTACCGTAGCCATACTATTTCCTACAAAACTGGTGGCAACCTCCCCTACTCTAAAATTTTCAGAACTTTTAAACTCTGCCATCGCTTCATACTCTTTACCATCATAGTGAAACCCTATCAGTAATGTATCAAATATTGTATATCCACTTGCCCATGAAAGTGTTCCTTTAAGCTTATATCCACCATCACACTTTGTCGCAGAGACAACAGTAACAGGCGCTCGTAAATGGTTAATAGCAATTCCACACTTTTTAGAAAAATACTCTTTGCATTTAGGAAAATTTGCACCTGCCATAATGGCATTAGATGCCAATATCTGAATTGCTAAAAAAGCCAAACTTCCTGAATATTTTGTTAATATTGAAAAGAGTATAAACTTGTACTCATTATGTAAAGATTTATCTACTCTATATAATGCAAAAATTTCTCTTTTATAGAGCAACTCAAATGCCTCATTTAGCAATTTAGTATCACTATCAAGCTTATACAACTCCATCTTTTTTAACTCTTCTATTGCACTCTCTATATTATTCCTGTATGTTGTGGTGTTCATCTTTTCCCTATATTTTTAAATTATATAAATTATAACATAACTCAAATAATCTATTAATTCGAGAAAGAGAGTATTAAGAGAGTTTTGGATAAATTTAGAGAAGAGTCTTTTTTAGTATCTACAATATCTTTGAAGGAGTTATGGGTGTATATGAGAATTTATAACAATCAACTAATAAAAGTCTTCACAAAAGAAGATTTAATCAATTCAGAGGTAATAGGTAAACTAAAAGGAGAAGAGCCTGTAGGATTTACATTTAGAGATAAAAAGAACAATATTGTCTTTTATGAAATAGATAAAATTACAGCAACAGAGTTACAGCTAATGATTAGAAAATCAACCACAGCAACCATTGCGATTAAGTTAAAGAGTGAAGAGGTTATTGAATATTTCTATAGCATAAGTAAAATTCAACTATTGGAACACAACCGAACCATATGTGATGACAAAGAGCTTTATGCGTGGATGAATAGCTCCATTGACTCAGGAATAGTCAACAGCTCTGTATGGGATGATGCAAAACCAAAAGTTGTTGAAAAATTACAGAAAGAAGGCTTTACTGTAATCAAAAAAAATAAAGGATAAGATAGTGACAATTGTAATACATGGTTTTGGAAGTGCAGGAAAAGGAGGAAAGGCGATGCTTTTTAGAGAGTATTTTAAAGATAAAAATATGCCTTGTATCGCACCATCTCTCTCTTATGTTCCTGAATTGGCAATAGATACACTTGAACAACTCATAGAGTCTTATAATAATGAAGTAACACTTATTGGCTCATCACTGGGTGGTTATTATGCCATCTATTTGGCTGAAAAATATGGTTTAAAGGCTGTTCTTATTAATCCTGCTGTGGACTCTAGTAAAACACTGAAAAAACGTGTTATTGAGATGAAAAGTCTAGCAACAAACTATTATGATTGCTCTCAATTTATCTGGAATATAAATCATGTTGAGATGTTAGAGAAGTATAAGGTTAATGAGATTAAAAATGGTAAATATATGCTCTTATTGCAGACAGGAGATGATGTTTTAGATTATAGAGAGGCTGTTACTAAATTGCCTGATGCTAAAACAGTTATAGAAGAGGGTGGCACTCATCCGTTTGAGGGAATAGAGCGACACTTTGAGGGGATTATTGAGTTTTTTTTAAATCAAAATAATTGAAAATATTATTATTTCCATGAATAATTATTTTTGTATTCTCTTTTTGTACAATCAATACAGGAACTTTTTTAATATTTATAAAGTCAAGAAAAATTTGAGATTGAATTTTTCTTATATCTATTTTTGTAAAAGGTATTTTATGTGTAATCAAATAGTTTTTAAGTTCTCTACAATGCCTACATCCATCAAGTTGAATAATGTAGTTACCATTCTCTTTAATAAAAGTTTTTTTGTATGAAAGTGCTGAAGCACTAGATAGATTTAGAAAACTAAGTGCCATGATAACACTACTAAAAATAGGTATAGCTAATAAAAAATATTTTATATTAGAGAATATAGCAATAAGCATTAAAAAACTTAAAACACCTAAACAAAATTTACATATTTCTGTAGCAACAAAATATTGATACCCTATTAATATAATTTCAAAAAACAAAGCAGAAAATAGTAAAATAGAAAAGAATTTTTTATCAATCTTATTTTTATAGCTTAATATTCCTAATACTAAAAGTACCAAACTACTAACTAGACCTAAATAATTAAGATAAATACTATCAAACTTTAACATAGTATCTGTTAAAGTACATCCCTCAGATACACAAAGTGAAGAGTTTGTTAATTTTAAAAATAGCTCAACTAGAAGATATAGTAAAAAAATAGCAGGTAAAAAGATAAATGAGACTTTTTTTTTCATAGAATTTCCTTTAAAGCTGAATAATATCAAATTCTAATTAAAAAAGTCATAAAAAATATAAAGCACTTATTTTTATAAAATAAGTGCTTATTCCTATGCGACCACTTTACTAGGTAAATTATAAAGTTTATTTAATCCAATAAGTTGTAACCCAATAGGTCTACCTACAGCTCTTTCACACTTTGCTATAATTGAACTAAAGATAGCCAAATCTTCATCTTTTGCAAAAAGAAGTGTATCTGCTCCATTGTCGAGTGCATCTAGTAGCATTTTTCCTGCTTTTTGATGTGCTAGTTCGGGATTACTATCGACAACACTCTGCCCTGCCAATCTTGTAGACATTGGAAAGTTTATAAATTTAGCACCTCTCTCTTTGATTTCATCTTTAACACTATTTATAAGTTCAGAGGAGTCTCTATCTCCAACATAAAGAGCAATATGACGCTCATTCATCTTCTCATTATCTAATCTATAAACCCTCTTTTTAATTGCCAAATTACAAAGCTTACTTATGAGTGATACTTTTGTTTTTGTTGATACTTTTGACTTTAACTTATTAATAGTTTGACCATGGTCTTGACCATTCAAAATATTATTCTCATACTCACAATATACAATCCCATTAAACTCATCATTAATGATATTTAAGATAGTATCTTCATTTTCAGGCTGTTGTTCAATTAATCTTGAAGCCAAAAGTAAAACAGCATCACCAATATACTCATGGTTATACTCAAATGAAGCAGAAGCATAATGAATGGGATAGAGAGATTCATAATATGCTTTATCATCATCATTGGTAAATTCTGATAAGAGTTCAAAACTCTGCATAAAATCACTATCGTTTAAAATTAATCCATTATTTGAACGATAAGCCAATGCTGGGTCTATTTGAAGTTCTGTTCCTAATTCGTTAACAACAGTTGAAATTTTTTCATCAGCACTTAAAATCAATTCATTAATTTTTAAAATAAGATTTTTAGAAGGAAATGAGAACTCTCTATTTTTCTCTTTAATCATATTTAAAATATCAAGAACAGTTATCTCCTCTTCTACTTTAAATGAGAAATTTTTATAATAAGGAAGATAGTCGGTTTGAGCATTAAAAAAGAAAGCTCTAATGTTTAGTTTTAGCATGGTTATGCTCCTATAGTTATTAGTATTATTTAATATAACCATAGTTTTTGTTAATGTAGAGAAAGAAGTGTTAAAAATTTAGGAAAAAGAAAAGAGATGTGTAGAGACAAGGCATTGCCTTGTCTATTTTTATGAAGTAGCTTCAGTAAATACCTGAGTAGCTTTTTGAACGTGAAACTTAAGCCCAATCTCTGCTTCAGTACATCCAAGTGCCAATGCAACCATCTGTGGCATATGAAGAACAGGAAGCTCAATATCTCGACCAATTACCTTTCCAACACTATCTTGGTAAGTATCCATTTTTAGGTGACACAGAGGACATGGTGTTACCATAAGGTCGGCATTATTATCAATAGCATCAACCATAGCGTTACCAGCAAGAACCTCTGATGTGTGATTTGCTTGAAGCTCAACATGGAAACCACAACATTTATTTTTATGGTCATAATCTACAGGATTACCCTCTAATGCTGAAATCAACTCATCTAAAGAGGTTGGAACATAAGAGTTCTCATAATTGTTACTTCCCTCATGAAGTTCCGATGGTCTAATATTATGACATCCATAAAATGGTGCAATATTAAACTGACTTAATGGAACTTTAACACTATCTTTTATCTTATCTAATCCAAAATCATGAATAAGAGCATATAAAAAGTGTTTAATCTCTGATGTACCTTTGTACTCTAAACCAACTTCTGCTAGTTTTTCATTAACCCTTGCTTTTAACTCTGGGTCTTTATCTAAAGCATGTTTTGTCATAGCAGAGTTTAGTTGACAAGTGTTACAAATTGTAATCATAGTTAAACCAAGTTTCTCTGCATAACAGATATTTCTTGCATTTAGAACGTGAGCTAAAAACTCATCAAAATCTTGTAAGTGAGAAGCTCCACAACAGGAAGCCTCTTCTAAAATTATTATCTCAATATCTAACTTTTTTGCTACTGCAAGAGTAGATGAAAGTAGTTCTGGTGTAGATTGTTTGGCTGTACAACCTGTAAACAGTGCATATTTTAATTGACTCATCTTTTCTCCTTACAGCTTATTGGTCATTGAGATTTCAATTAGTTTTTGAACCTCATCTAAGTTTTTAATTTTTGGCATATTGTCGATAAATGGAACGCCATCTTGCCAGTGAATTTTTCCTGCTTTCATCATATCCATAGCAGTTTTAAGGTGTTTATACATACCTAAATAACCCTCTGAATAGACAACAATATCTGCTTCATCCAAGAATCCATGCTTTCTGATACTTCGAACAAAACCTTCAGCATGACGTGTTGCTACATTACTTTTTGCCACTTTTTTCTCGAACTGTAGATTATGTAGTTTTGTAATTTTTTCAATAGGATTAATCTCTTTTGGACATGCCTCTGCACACTCAAAACATTTAACACAATCCCAAACACCTTGACCAGCTTCTGCTGTAATTTCAAGTCTCTCTAAACCAGCTGTATCTCGTGTATCAACAGTAAATCTGTACGCAGCAACAAAAGCAGCAGGACCAAAGTAATCTTCGTTAGCTTCAAGAGCAGGACAAGAGTAGTGACAAGCACCACACTGAATACATAAATCAGAATCTAAGAAGTTGTTAAACTCTGCAATACTCTGTTTTGTTTCATGCTCTGGATGAGGCTCAATATCAGCAACAATATAAGGTTTAACAGCAGCGTGTTTCTCCCAAAAGTCTGATTTGTCAATAATCATATCTTTAACAGCTCTTTTTTTACTTTGAGGCTCTAGAGTAATCTCATTGTTAAAGAGGTCAAGAAGCTCTATAGCATTCTGCTTACAAGCAAGTGTAGCTTTTCCATTTACCTTAATAGCACAAGCTCCACAGATACCATGACGACAAGAACGACGGTAAGAGAAGCTTCCGTCATGTTCCCACTTGATTCTGTTCATAAGGTCAAGAACTAGCTCATCTTTTCCCACTTCCATCTCATAGCTTTTATAGTATGGAAGGTAGTCGGTTTCAGCATTAAATCTAAATGCTTTTATCGTTACTTTACGTGTATCATTCATTATTCAACCTCCTTAGTATGTTCTTTCTTTAGGCTCAAATTTACCAAGTACAACTTCGCCCCACTCACTTCTGATATTATAATCTTTATCCATATACGCATAAGTATGCTTCAAGAAATTTTTATCATCTCTGGTTGGGAAATCCTCACGGAAGTGACCACCACGACTCTCTTCACGATTTAAAGCACCATCAACAATGAATTTAGAGAACTCTAACATATGTCCAAGCTCTGTAGCCTCTTGAAGCTCTGTGTTAAATGTTTTAGACTTATCATCAATTCTAATATTTTTAAATCGTACCAAAAGGTCATCAATAATTGCAATCTGCTCTTCTAACGACTCTTTTGTTCTAAATACACCTGCATTTTTGGTCATACCATTTTGAAGTGTCTCTCTTAAGTTAGCAACACTCTCTTTACCATTTGAGGTTCTTAGTGTCTCAATTTCTGTCAACATTGTATCTGCATCAGAGAATTTAGCAGGACGAAGTTCAATTCCTTCATCAATCTTTTTAACCATATTTTCACCTGCATGACGACCAAAGAGTAACGCTTCTAAAACCGAGTTTGCACCCAATCTGTTTGCACCATGTACTGATACACAAGAACACTCTCCAGCAGCATAGAATCCTTCTACCATCTCAGTTGGAGATTTACGAACTTGACAGTTAATATTGGTTGGAATTCCACCCATAGAGTAGTGTGCAGTTGCCGAGATATGAATAGGCTCTTTTAACATATCTTGACCTTGGAAGGCAATCGCCAACTCTCTAAGCTCTGGTAATTTTGTAAGAATAATCTGTGGGTCAAGGTGAGTCAAATCAATATTTACCGATTGACCATCTTTACCAACACCTTTTCCTTGACGAACCTCTTCCATAATGGCACGACTTACAACATCTCTAGAAGCCAACTCCATTGCATTTGGAGCATACTTACTCATAAATCGCTCCCCTTCGCTGTTATAGAGTCGTCCACCCTCTCCACGTGCAGCTTCAGAGATAAGTACTCCTGAACCACCAAGTCCACTTGGGTGGAACTGAACAAACTCCATATCTTCTAGTGGAAGACCATGACGTGCAACGATAGAGAGTGAATCCCCTGTATTTGCATGTGCATTTGAGTTAAATCTATAAGCTCTTCCATGTCCACCTGTTGCAAACATTGTAACTTTCGCATTGAAAATAGCAGGTTGAGAGTTACGAAGGTCATAAGCTACAACACCAGATACTTTTCCATCTTCATAGATAAGGTCTGCACAGTACCACTCATCAAATACTTCAATTCCAGCTCTATCAGCCTGTTCATAAATTGCTTGAAGAACAGCAAGACCTGTTCTATCTTTTGCATAACAAGCTCTTGGTTTACTTTGACCACCAAATGGTCTAATAGCAATATCTCCCTCTTCATCACGCGAGAATACAGCACCCATTCTCTCTGCCCAACGAATGGTCTCTGGTGCTTTTGTACACATAAGCTCAACACAATCTTGGTCTGCCAAATAATCAGAACCCTTTACTGTATCAAACTCATGAAGTTCAGTCGAATCATCTTTTCCCAATGCAGCATTAATACCACCTTGTGCTGCGCCAGAGTGACTTCGTAGTGGGTGTAGTTTTGTAATTACTGCTGTTCTTTTTCCTGCTTCTGTTAGCTCCTTGGCTGCTGCTAATCCAGCTAATCCAGCTCCAACAATTACAGCATCATATTCGTAGATTTTAACATCCATTCTGCTATTTCCTTTTTCAATAAGAATTTGTTAAGATTATAATCATAAGCCCATTACAGACTATTGAATGTAAAACTATAGCCGTTAATAGAGTTAATTATGTTACAATTTTTCCACTAATAATAAAGGTTAAGTGTGAATAAAGAAGATTATTTAATAAATAAAATAAGCTCATCTTATGTCGGAGATGATGGTGCTGTGATAGGTAACAGGGTCTATAGTATGGACGCTTTTTTTGAAAATATACACTTTAAAAGAGCGTGGATGACCCTTGCCCAAATTGCAAAGAAAGCAATGCTTGTAAATATTTCAGATGCTATTGCAATGAATGCCAAACCACTGTATGCTTTAGTAACACTCTCTTTACCAAAAGATATTCAACTAAACGAGATTGATGAGATAGTTGATGCGTTACATAAAGTAGCACATGAATATAATTGTGAAATCATAGGAGGAGATACCATAGCAGGAGAACGTTTAGATTTTTCTATTACCATTATCTCTGAAACAGATAATCCTTTAACAAGAAAAGGTCTACAGATTGGAGATTTCCTAGCCTACACAGGAACATTAGGGCAGAGTAAACGAGATTTAAACAGACTCTTTCGAGGAGAGAAAATTGATTCGAATTCAAAATTCATAGAACCCATTTTACGAAAAGAGTTTATAGAGAAATCAAGAAAATATCTAAGAACAGGAATGGATATTAGCGATGGACTATTTTGTGATACAAATAAGATGTTAAAGATGAATAAAATGGGATTTGAGCTATTAACAGAGATTAGCGATGAGGTTGGAAGTAGTGGAGAGGAGTACGAGATGTTGGTCTCTTTTGCACCTGAAGAGTTGGATAATGTAGTTCGGATGGCAAAAGAGACGGATACAGATTTGACTGTGTTTGCGAAAGTAAAAAACAATGAGCATACGTTTAGTTGTGTTGGTCATCATTTTTAAGTATTTTATAATTCGGGTCTAAACACGCCGATTCCGAAAATACGAATAACATATACGGAATCGAGTGCTTTAGCCTCGTAAAATTTTAAATTTATTTACTAGAGCCATACTCCACAGCACCCATATCAATAGTGTTGTTATGGATTCTTTTATTACCAACTTTATCTGTTTTAAGAAGCTCTAACATTTTATTATATTGAGGATAAGTAGTCTCATACGTTCCTGTATTATAATTATATAAGCTTTCTTCTCCACCAATTATCTTTTTATAAGTTGCACTACTAGGATTAAGCCCTTTATCAATAACAGGAGATTTAGATTTTAAAATATATTTACTTGTTAAATAAATCTCTCCTGCTGATACAGGTTGTAAATTTTTCTTTTTAATAACATTATGACCATTGTCTTCAATTTTATTGTACTCTATATAGTTATTATAAATTTTAGACTCTCCTGTTAATGTAATGTCTTCATTATTCTCACTAAAAATATTATTAACAAAAATACCTTGTGCAGAAATTGAGCCTATGTTTTTTACAAAAGTATTGTTATTTATATATGAAGTATTTGCAGAAAAAATAGCTCCTGTAGTTGCATTATTTTCAATAAAAATTGAGTTGGTTACTGTTGCATTATTAACATAAAAACCACCACCTGTATTATTGGCATAATTATTAGTAATCGTTGAGCTATTGGTTGTTGTTGAATTACTATAAAAACCTCCACCATTATTTGCTTGATTATTAGTAATCGTTGAGTTGGCAATAGTTGTAGAAGAACTAGTATAGAACCCACCACCATTTCGAACTGATTTATTATTTTTAATAGTAGAATTGTTAATTATTGCAGAAGAGGCGTAAAATCCACCACCATCACTACCTGAATAATAATCACTACAACTGTTATTAGATATAGTTGAATTAGTTATAGTAGCTGTATTTTCAGAAAAGAAACCTCCTGCACTACCATAACTACTGTTGTTAGATATAGTAGAATCTATGACAGTTGTTGTTCCACCTGCATAAAAGCCACCACTACCTATAGAGCGATAATACCTAGTATTTTTTCCATTATTATAGGAAATTATTGAATTTGTTACAGTTGTTATACTTCCAGAATAAAAACCACCTGCACCATTATTACTAGCCTCATTGTAAGAGACTGTTGAGTTATTTATTGTTGTTGTTCCATTAGCATAGAACCCCCCTCCTGTAGAAGAGATATTATTAGAGATATTACAATCTTCAACTTTTATATTTTGATTTGTATAAACTGCACCATTTTTTGTACTGTTTCCATCAATAATAGAAATATTTTTTAAAATTAAAATTGAGCTTTGCGTATTATTAAAATTAAATACCTGCTTAGAGTGATTTCCATCTAAAATAACATCTTTATTAGTCAATCCCTCTGCCGATTCAATAGTCAAATTAAAAGCTTCATTATCATTAAATTTAAATGTACCCAATCCATCACTATCAACATTATAAGTTCCTGCTTCAAGAACAATTCTATCACTCTCTCCATTGGCAGAAGCATCTTCTAGAGCTTGTCTTAATCCCGTAACATCCGAAACATTCCAAACTACATCAGCAGGTTTTACAGTTACTGTTCGTGTTGCATTTGTTTCATTTCCTGCTTTATCTGTTGCCGTATAGGTAATGGTATAATTTCCTTCTGTTGACATATCAACAGTTCCAGTAGGGGTTACAGTAATAACTCCATCCACATCATCTGTAGCCGTTGCCCCAGGGTCAGAAAATGTCTCTCCTTGAGAAATTTCAAAAGGATTGTCTCCACTAATCTTAATAACAGGTGCTATGGTATCAGGTGCAAGGATTACTTTGACTGTTCTGATTTTTGTTGTTTTATTTCCTGCTTTATCAGTAGCTGTATAGGTAATGGTATATTCACCTAAAGTAGAGGTATCTACATTACTTATTGATTTTACGCTAACTGTACCATCAATAGTATCTTTTGCTGTTGCTCCTGCATCTTTATAGGTTGAATTTTGAACCACACTAGCAGGATTATCTCCTAAAATAGTAATGACAGGAGCAGTTATATCAGCTACAACAGCTTTTTTAATAACTTTTACAGTTCGTTTTGATATTGCTTTGTTTCCTGCTTTATCGGTAGCTGTATAGGTTATGGTGTAACTTTTAATAACCGAAGTATCAACAGAACCACTACTTTTAACTGTAACTTTTCCATCAACATTATCTTTTGCAGTCGCTCCTGCATCTTTATAGGTTGTATTTTGAATTACTGTTACAGGATTTTTTCCTAAAATAGTAATGATAGGAGCAGTTGTATCGGCTACAGTTCCTTTTTTAATCACATTAACTATTCTAAAAGCAGTTGCTTTGTTTCCTGCTTTATCTGTAGCTGTATAGGTTATGGTATATTGTTTAACTATCGAAGTATTAACAGAACCACTACTTTTAACTGTAACTTTTCCATCAATATTATCTTTTGCAGTTGCTCCTGCATCTTTATATGTTGAATTTTGAATTACTGTTACAGGATTTTTACCTAATATAGTAATTATTGGAGAGATTTTATCTACAACTGTATTACCTACTGGTGGTTGATTTCCATCATCAGTTAAGCTTGAACGACCATCATCTGGACTCTCATCTGAAGAACCCGAAGAGCCTCCACCACCACAAGCTGTTAATAGTGAAATTATCAAAATTGATTTTACTATGTTTAAAAACATTTTTTTCCCTTTCATATGTTTAAAATATTAAAATGGTTTATATCCATCACTATATATACGAAATTAAAAAAAGATTTTCCCCCTAAACAATTAAAAAATCAAATATATAGCAAAAATGTATTTTATCTAAATTATAATTATTTATTAATATTATATTCAACTTAATTATATTTTTTTATATGAAAATATTTTTAAATATTACTCTCCATCAAAATCATAGCTACACCTTTGGAACTGCCATAGGCTAAATACTCTTGCAACTCTTTTGCTTTATCAAAAAACAGTGTTCTATCTGTTTGGTAATACTCTTTTAATAGATTCTCTGCCGTTACCTCTTCTTGTAAGAGTTCATTGTGTAGTGTTGTATTATTATGATGAGTTAAAATAATATTTGCTAAACCTACTTGGGTAATATTTAGAAGTTTTGTACCTATAAAAAAATCTACTTTTTTGGCAATATAACTTAAAGTAAAAGGTGTTCCAATCAGAGCTGATTCAAGTGTTGCTGTTCCTGAACAGATAAAAGCAAACTCTGATTGAGCAAGAGCAGAG
>Ga0256827_10001731_pt1 | contig 14060 bp, 11 predicted proteins | sample CV84metaG_FD_185977 | JGI IMG/M metagenome (GOLD analysis project Ga0256827, IMG submission 185977) | Hydrothermal vent microbial communities from East Pacific Rise, Pacific Ocean - CV84 | ecosystem: Environmental > Aquatic > Marine > Hydrothermal vents | place: Pacific Ocean: East Pacific Rise... | reverse complement strand
GATCAATGTATTAGATGATGATAAGAAAGGCTCATTACTGAACTCAATTATGATGAAAGATTTAACACGCTTTGCCAATAATGAATAAGCCCGACTTACATATCGAATTTTTGGGCACTGGCACTTCTTTGGGTGTCCCTATGATTGGCTGTAGTTGTAAGGTCTGTAAATCGGAGAATCCTAAAGACAACCGACTCAGAGCCTCAATAGTTATTAATTATAACAATAAAAATGTGGTAATTGACTGCGGTCCGGATTTCCGTACTCAACTTTTGCGTGCTCATATCAACGATCTGGAAGCCGTGCTTATCACTCACGAACACCGGGACCATATTGCCGGCCTGGATGATATCAGAAGCATTAATTATATCCTCCGGAAATCGGTAGATGTATTTCTTGCGAAGGCTTCCTTAGAAGCCGTGAAAGTGGAATTCCCCTATATTTTTCAACCGGGAGATTATAAAGGGGCACCACAAATAAATTTCAAAACCCTGAGCAATGCCCCTTTTAAACTCATCGGTCTGGAGTTTATACCTTTGGAAGTTGATCATAGAAATATGAAGGTTTTTGGTTTTAGAATAGGCGATTTTAGCTATATCACCGATGCTAATCATATCCCCGAAAAAACGATGAAGCTCCTGGAGGGCACCAAGACATTAGTGATAAATGCCCTGAGAATTAAAAAACACCCGACTCATTTTAACCTGGAAGAAGCCATAAACATAGCTCAAATTATCAAAGCCAAACAGACCTATTTTACACATCTGGGGCATTTAATTGGTAAACACGATGAGGTGAACGCTCAGCTTCCTGAGGGCATGGCGCTGGCTCACGATGGCCTAAAAATTAAACAAAAATATAATTCGTAATTCACAAATAGTAATTCGTAATTCATAAATAATAATTAAACAAAATGATTTCGATAATAGTAGCTGTAGCCGAAAATAATGCCATAGGAAAAGACAATGATTTGATATGGTATATCTCCGATGATTTAAAACGTTTTAAACGACTCACCACGGGTCATACCATACTTATGGGACGTAAAACCTATGAATCTTTACCTAATGGTGCTTTACCAAATCGCGAAAATGTGGTGATCACACATAATAAAACCTTAGAATTAAAAGGCTGCACTATGCTGTATTCGGTGAAAGAGGCTATAGAAAAATACGCTGATAGTCCTCAGGAAATATTTGTGATTGGTGGAGGTAGCATTTACGAAAAACTCCTTCCCCATGCTCAAAAGATATATTTAACAAAAGTACATGCTTCTTTTGAAGCCGATGTTTTTTTTCCGGAGATCGATGAAAGCAAATGGGTCATCAGTCATTCCGAGAAACATCATAAGGGAGGCAAGAATGAATTTGATTTTAGTTTTGTGGATTTAACACGCCTGTAAATTGAAATAAGAAAAAATCAAAGAAAGGAACAGATTTTGCGACTGAATAAGGTATGAAATAATAAAACCCATAAATTCCTTGAAATCCCTATTTGATTACCAATAACTTACAGCTATTTTTCGATTTAAGCGTATTTCTCCTTTTTTTAATCCTTTGATACTATAGATATACCATCGTTTAAATAACCTCATTTAATAAAGAATTTGCCAAAAAAGCCGTGTTTTGAGGATTATTTTTCTCCAAAGAGCATTTTCTTATTGCTGCTTAGGTTTTAGAACATATAATAAGCTGGAATGGTTGGCTGTTTTTTTATGGGCTTTCAAATTAGAATACCATCCTTTAAAAAAGGCAGAAAATAAATACAAGGGGTTCTTCTTATATTTCTCGGAGAGGAGACTCACGTAATAAGAATCGAACTTCATTCCCTGAATATCTACAATTTCGAAATCGTATTGGGCAAATAATTGCTTCACATTATTCTTTGAAAAATGGAACAAATGACGTGGCACATCTAAACCGGCCCAATATTCCTGATAGTGTTGTGCATCCCAACTTTCGATATTAGGCAGTGCGATAAACAAATATCCATCGGGACTTATTAATCGTTTCAGTTGTGCCATTCTCTCTTTTAATTGGGCCACATGTTCCAATACATGCCACATGCTAATAATATGAAACGACTGATCTTTCAGCTCGTCCATTTTATCAACTTCCAGTACGTTTAAGCCATATTCTTTGGTGGCAAATGCACGTGCTTCGGCATCGGGTTCTACCCCTGTACAATGCCAGTTTTGTTGTTTGAATTCGTTTAGTAACTGTCCGGTGGCACATCCAATATCCAAAATATTCTTTCCGTTAGAAAGCGCCGAAACCTTCTTATATTTCTGTTTTAAAGTATAATTTCGGATGGTTTGATATAAGAAACCAAATAAACCTTTATTGGAATTACTGTGCGAGATATATGCTTCACTCTTATAATAGCGCCCCAAATCAGCTTCTTTGGGTCGTGGATTGGTAAACATAAAACCACATTTCCGGCATTTTGAGGTACCAAATAACTCTTGAGAAAGAAAGAAATCTTTTATTTCCAAGCCTTTTTCTAAATCCTGAGCGCCACAAATAGGGCATTCTTTTAGTATTTCCAGTTTTTGTTCCACGTGAAACTATTTTATATTTTTTTATTGAATCATCTCTATTAACGTCCCAAATACACCAATAAAACACTAATATCCGAAGGACTAACCCCACTTATTCTACTGGCTTGTCCAATAGTCCTGGGTTTAATTCTCATTAATTTCTGACGTGCTTCGGTAGATAGCGACAATAGTTTATCATAATCAAAATCCTCTTTCAATATCATTTCCTCATACTTTTTCAGCTTATCGGCTATCTCTTTTTCCTTCTCGATATAACGTTCATATTTGGTGGAAATCTCTACCGCTTCCAAAACTTCATCGTTAATGTATTGATGATTATCGCAATAATCTTTAAGATCCGGAGAGCAATTTATCAAGCCTTTTAAACTTACCTGAGGTCGTAATAATACTTGTTGAAAACGTATCTTTTGTTTTAAAGCCTGGCTTTTTACCTCTAATAAGTAAGGATTTACTTCTGTGGGATTGGCACTGTTCTTTAATAAATACTTCGATAATTCTGCCACAGCGGTTCTTTTATGATCCATTATCTCGTAACGTTCCTGCGTTGCCAAACCCAAAACAAAAGCTTTCTCTGTCAATCTGAAATCGGCATTATCTTGTCGTAAGAGGATACGATATTCGGCTCTGCTGGTAAACATACGATAAGGCTCATCTACCCCTTTGGTAATCAAATCGTCTATCAATACACCTATGTAAGCATCGCTTCGGGATAGTATAAATTCACCTCTGTCGTATATTTTATTATGCGCATTTATTCCGGCCATTAAACCTTGTGCTGCGGCTTCTTCGTAGCCTGTTGTACCGTTTATCTGTCCGGCAAAGTATAAGCCCGAAATAAGTTTGGTTTCTAAAGTATAATGCAATTGCTCCGGTGGAAAATAATCATACTCTATAGCATAACCGGGTCGGAATATCTTAGCATTTTCAAAACCGGAAATCTGACGCAAAGCCTTCAACTGAACATCATCGGGTAAGGAAGACGAAAAGCCATTAATATAATATTCAATGGTATTCCAGCCTTCGGGCTCTACAAACAACTGGTGCTGATTTTTATCGCTAAAGCGTTCTATTTTATCTTCGATACTGGGACAATATCTGGGTCCCACGCCACCAATCCTTCCGGTAAACATGGGAGAAAATTCAAAACCTTTTCGGAGGGTATCATGAACATCCAGACTGGTATAAGCCAAATAACAGGAGCGTTGTTCTTTAAGTTTTGGCGTATTTAAAAAGCTGAATTTAGCAACTTCTTCATCACCCGGCTGCTCTATCAATTTAGAATAATCGATGGTTCGACCGTCTACCCTCACGGGCGTTCCGGTTTTCATCCTGTCAGAAGCAAAACCCAGTTCCACCAATTGCTCGGTAATTCCGGTACTTCCCTTCTCTCCCATCCTGCCGCCTATAAGCACTTTCTCTCCAATAAACATTTTGCCATTTAAGAAAGTACCATTAGTCAGTATCACGCTTTTCGCTCTAATAGTTTGTCCCATTTGCGTATGCACGCCTTTGACTTTTTGGTCTTCAACTATCAAAGAAACTACCTTATCCTGCCAAAAATCCAGGCCTTCAATAGACTCTAAAACCGTGCGCCATTCTTCCGAAAAGCGCATCCGGTCGCTTTGGGCTCTGGGGCTCCACATGGCTGGTCCTTTTGATCTGTTAAGCATCCTAAACTGGATCATACTCCTATCGGTAACGATACCACTATAACCGCCAAGCGCATCAATTTCCCTAACTATCTGACCTTTGGCCACACCACCCATGGCCGGATTACAACTCATTTGAGCTATTTTATTTAAATCCATGGTGATAAGCAAAGTACTGGATCCTAAGTTGGCAGCCGCAGCCGCAGCTTCGGCACCGGCATGACCAGCACCAACCACAATAACATCGTACTCTTGAAACATGTTGAATTTTTGTTCCACGTGAAACCTTTTTTATTGAACTAATAAAAGGACTTGAATCCTTATATCATTTAAGGGTGCAAAGATAAATAATAATCTTCTTTGGCAGTCATTTCCTTTTTATCTTCCTGGTTTTTATCCTTATAGCCCATTAAATGCAAAATACCATGAATAATTATCCTCTTAACTTCCTGATTATATGTTATTTGTGATATTTTAGCATTCTCTTCTACTCTATCTAAACTGATATAAATTTCGCCCATGATTAGCCTGTCCTGATTATAATCAAAGGTAATGATATCGGTATAGGTGTCGTGATTTAAGAATTGTACATTTATTTTATGCAATTCCGCATCGGTTAAAAAAGTATAAGATAAACGCCCTATGTGGTAATCTTCGTTTTGGGCAGCCTTATGAAGCCATTTTGAAAGCTTTTGGCTTTGTGGAATAGTGAGTGTTGGATGTTGATTTTTAAAGCTTATAGACAATTTAATGCGCTTTTTCGGTTTTTTTATTTGTCTTAAAATAAGCATTTAGCGAATTCACACGCGACACGGCCAATTCTTTATTGATGCTGCTTATCTTAAAACCTATTTCAAGAGCACCGGTTTCTTTATCATATTCAATGGTGTCGCTTAAGCGTTTCATTAAAAATAAACCGTGTCCTATTTGTTCATAGTTTTCGATGTTAACATCTGTGGGATCGGGATAATTATTAAAATCGAAGCCTGTACCTTCGTCTGTAACCGTAAATACCAAACCTTTGTTTTTGGCCTCAAATTTAATATTTACTTTTTTGGATTCTTCTTCGTGATTAGCATGAATAATACTATTGGTTACCGCTTCGTTTAAGGCCACTAAAATATTAGAATAATAGGTACTATTCACATTGTATACATCGGAGATTTGTTCTACAAAATTCTCTAAATAATGCAGCTCCGATAGTTTAGACTTAATCGATATTTCTTTTATCCTCAACATCTTGTTTAGTATTTTCTAATTGATAAAAATAGCTATCTACTTTCTTTTTATAATAGTTATTAAAGTCCAAAGGTAGTGTTTTTATCATATTTAACTCTTTTTCTTTCGTCTTTTTATACTCATTAAACTCCAAAGGGTTACGTCTTTTTACATTTTTTCCTTCACGACTCTTTCTTTTCTTATCTTTTTCCCTTTCCATTTCGGCCTTTTCCGACTTCAATAATCGTGTTAAAATCCTTTGCTGACGCTTTAAAGTTTCTTGTGAAATAATTTTATTAACCAGGTCGTGTTCCGTCTTTTCCATTTCTTTTAAAGTGGCATCCAATCCCCCGTCTTTCATCCCATTTTCTTCTAACATTTGTTGTTGATACTCTTCCATCATCCTTCGGATACGAGCTTGCTCTGCCGCCATACGTGCAAACTGCTCACTCATACCTTGTCCTTTTTGGCCTGCTTGTCCTTTTTTTCCGGCTTTCTTACCTTGCTTCTGCTGTTTTTGAAGCGCTTTCATTTGATTATTAAGCTGCTGTTGCAATGACTTCATGCTCTTTGGGCTGGGCTTTCCTGAGCCAGGTTTAGGACAACTTTTACCTTTCCCCGAACCACCCTTCATCATGCTTTTCATCTGCTGCTGCATCTGTTTCATGGCTTCGTCGAGCATTAAAGCCAACTGATTTAAAGAAGTCATGACAAATTGTTGCTCTTTAAGGGCTTCGCCTTGTTTGTGGGCTTCTAAATAATCGGTCGTGCTTTGTAAACGATAATCTAATTTGTTTAATTCTTTAATGATAAAAGGTTGTACGGCGGCTTGTCTCTTGGCCAATGCCTGAAGGGAATCTTTTACTCCAATGAGTTTATGCTCCATTTGAAACTGTTGTCGTACAATACGATTATAGGTAGGATCAATATCTTCCAAAACAGATAAAGTATCCATGATATCTTCTTGTAAGAAACTTAGTTTTAGCAACTGGTCGAGTATTTCGCGCAGAACTTCCATATCCTCTCCCACCTCTTCCATGGCATTTTGCTCCATTTCGAATTGTATCTCAGAGGCCATATTTTCCATTTCTTCAGCCGCTTTTTCCTGGGCATCGGAGGCCTTTTCCATTTTATTCTTTTCCAGGTTTTCCTGAGATTTCTCTTGCAGACTGTCTACCTTTTTTTGCTCTTGCTGTTTATTATCGAATTTATTAGGCTCTTCTAATGATTTATTCAAACTATCCAGTTTCTCCAATTCTTTCTTAATATCCTCAAAAGCTTTGGTGATACTATCTTGTTTTTGCTGTAAACTATCCGATTGACTTTTGGGACTATTTTTGGTTTCTTCAGCCAGTTCTTTTTGTTTTTCGGCCAGTTTATTTAATTCTTCTATGCTTTCTTCCAAACGTAATTCAAACTCCAATTGTTTATATAGCTCTAAATTTCTATCCAGTTGGTCTTCCAATTCCTGAGCATTCATTTCCATCTCCTCAAGCATTTCCTGAGAGTTTTCCTTATTAATTTCTTCGAGCATCTTCCGAATTTCTTCCATTTTTTTCTTGGTGTCTTCGTCCATCACTTGCTCAAATAACTCCTGTAACTCCTCTTGCTTTTCGAGAATACGTTGGTTCTGATTGATATCTTTGGATTGCTCATTGATATCCTGGTTCTGCTTATTAAATTTTTCTAATTTTTTCTGTATCTCCTGCTGATCTTTTAACAGCTGTTCCATCTTCTTTTTATCATCCCACGATAACAGCTCTTTATTAACTAATTCTTTCTTAAAATCCTTGATTTTTTTATTCAAATCACGCAATTCATCCAGGCTTTGCATCATCTCGTTTTTAATGCTGTCCGATTCCGTATTACGTTTGTCTATCAGCTCTTTCTGACTATCGAAATGAAAATATTCTTTTTTGGTTTTGGCAGATTTATACCCATTCCATCGGTCGTTATCATCAACCACAAAATAATAACTAATATCTTCGCCTTTGGCTATTGATAAATCCTTTAAATTGATGTAATGATAGAAATTCTGAGGTTTTATTAAAGGATTAAAAGAGACTGATTGGCTTTGTAAATCACCTGATATATCAATAATCATTTTAAGATCGGAAAAACCATAATCATCATTTATAAAACCATTGAAATATAATAATTTATCATCCTCTTTATCTTTTACAATATCTACATGAATCTGTGGGTATTCATCTTTAATAATCTGAACCTCCCACGACATAGAATCACTCTTTTGTAAATATTTATTGGAGGTATATATTTTAAAATATGAAGTATTCGAAATGGTATCATTTAATATAAAAACATCATCTTTCCTTTGTATAGCAAGTTGACTCCTATTCTTTAATACCATTAAACTGTCGCAGTTTTTAGTATTAATCCGCCATTGTAAAATACTTCCTTCAGGAACTTTAATATCACCAATATTTTTTTCGGTAAAAGCGGCTATTTTGGTATAAGCAGGTGGTAAAATATATAATTCGAATCCACTAAATACGGCTTTGGGATACACTGTTAAAGTGTATTTTTTGGTTTTAAAACCAGCACCATCGCTTATAGTAAAATCGGTTGATTGTCGCAAATTTTTAAAGATAAAAGAAAAATGATTACCACTTTCTTTTTTCGTGATATACCTGCTGTTTTGATAATTGATAAAGAGCTTATCCGGAATTTCGTCACCCGAGATACGAACTTTTAATTCATAATCATCTTTCTGAAAAGCGGTTAAATCCTTATTTAATATGTGTAAAGAAAAAGCTTGCTCTTGTTCAAATTCCTCATGATATTTTATCAATCTCGTGGTTGGCTCTGTAACAATATTTGGTTTTATCATCCAACTTAATAATAAAACAATCAGAGGAATGGCCAGATATTTCACATACTTATAATTGGCTCTAAAGTCTACTACCTTTAAAAATGGAATAGGTTCTAATTTGGCAGATTTCTGAGAAATTCCGGCTTCTATCAGCTGCTTTTGTTCCTCCGAAATATTTTCTAACTGCTTTAATTGTAATATATTACTCAACTTATCGCTAATCTCAGGAAAATGATCACCAATAATTTTAGAAGCCTGATGATGATTTAAATGTTTCGATAATCGGAATAATGCCAATCCGGGAATAATAATATATCGTATAAAAAGAGCGATAAAAACCAATAGATAAGCATATACAATATAGGTACGAACCGTAGCCGAAAAATGACCGAAATATTCGCTGATAGCAGCAATAATGAATAAACTTAAGGATATTAATAATAAATACAGAACACCTCTAATAATAAGATTTTTATAATACTTACTAATAAAGGCATCCAGTTTTTGTATAATGATATCGTAATTATTCAATAGTACTGTTTATGTTATTATATATTTTGTGGCTACTTAGGTATTTATTTATTCGTCGGCTTCTTCTTTTTGTATATCTATATCATCTTCTAAATCAGTATTTTCTGATATTTCTATATCGGTATCTTCCATATCACCTTCTAAATTATCGTCTAAATCCGATGAATGATCCACTACATGATTGACTTCATTATCAAAATCCGACATGGGTGTTAAATGGTCGGGTACAGAGGTGTCTTCATCCTCTTGATTGAATAAAGGAAATACATCTAAAATAGGACTCAAGCTAATAGCCGGCACATCTATAGGAACCATCATACTCTCCATAGCTTCTTCAACCCGTTCGTATGTTTGCTTCACACTATTGGCCGCTACCAACAGATAATTAGTTATTCTACTTACTTTTCCACTATCGTCCGACACATCTTCCCATTGTACTTTAGCCTTATACCAATACTGTCCATCATCGTAATTAATGATTTCCGAAAAATTAGTCTTGGTAATTCCAGCGACAATAATATCACCATGACCATACTGCTCCATCATCTCAAAAATACGTGTCTCGGCCTCCGTAAAATTAATGGCTTCCACTAAATATGTTTCGTTAGCACGCGACTGTTTTCCATGCTCATCAATTCTCTGATATTTTACTTTACAACTAAACCAGGTTTGCATTATATGTTTTTTTTAAATTTAACTGCAAAAATAAGAAAAGGAGGATAAGGTGTATGGCAAATATGAACATTTTAGTTTACTCAAATTGATAACAATAGCTTAGTTGTTAACATCTGTTTATAAGATTAAATGAGGTTTTTAAACAAATGGTGTTTAAAACATGTTAATTCTATGTGAATAAAAGTTTATAAAATGGAGTTATAAACAATTATCCCGGTTTTTATAAAAGTTCCCTAAAGTTATTAGATTTTTTCACCGTTTATGAGCATGATTTTAACAACAAAAACTGTTATATTCATCATAATTTTATTCACATAAATGTTTTAAACATACTGTTGATAGATGCTGTAACAATCTGATATTTAATTATCATACATTGTTAATGAGTGTTTATAAATAGCTATATTTTTAAAATCAAAATACTTGGAACTTTTTTTATCACGATATTAACAGCCTTATATATTATAAACATATATTTTTATTTAAAAAGAAGAATAATTAATAATAATATGAATTGTGAATAATGATAAAAAGTAGTTTCATTAAACTTAAGTTTATGTAAATTTGCATCAACACAAACGAAAAACAATTTAGCGATGAACTATATCAACGAAATCAACAGGCTTAAAAAAGAAAAAAAGGCTATTCTTCTGGCTCATTATTATCAAATACCTGAAATACAGGATATTGCTGATTATGTTGGTGATAGTTTGGGTTTGGCGCAAAAAGCGGCTGAAACCAATGCGGAGATGATTGTTTTTGCCGGTGTTCATTTTATGGCCGAAACAGCTAAAATACTTAATCCTCATAAAAAGGTTTTACTGCCCGATTTAGAAGCAGGCTGTTCTTTAGCGGCCAGTTGTCCTCCGGTTGATTTCAAAAAATTCAGAGCACAATACCCCGATCATATTGTTCTTTCGTATATCAATTGTACGGCAGGAATCAAAGAACTGTCAGATGTGATTGTTACCAGTGGTAATGCTGTTCAAATCGTTGAATCTTTCCCCAAAGATCAGAAGATTATTTTTGCTCCTGACAAAAACTTAGGAGGTTATATTAACAATCTTACCGGACGTCAGATGGTGTTGTGGGATGGCGTTTGCGAAGTGCATAACCTGCTGACTACCGAGGCTATCATTAAATTGAAAGTAGACCACCCGGATGCCGATTTGGTGGCACATCCCGAATGTGATGCTCCTGTTTTAGCTTTGGCCGATATGGTAGGCTCTACCACGGCTATGCTGAAATATACTCAAAAAAGCAGTAAGAAAAAATTTATCGTAGCCAGCGAAACAGGTATCTTACATCAAATGCAATTAGACTCGCCTGATAAAGAATTTCTGGTAGTGCCTAAAGATGAAACTTGTAATTGTAACGACTGTGAGTATATGAAACTCAATACCATGGAAAAACTCTATCGTTGCTTAAATACCGAATCACCGGAAATAACCCTTCCCGACGATGTGATAGAAAGAGCCAAAAAACCTATCAATAAAATGCTGGATATTAGTCGTGAAAAAGGCTTGATTTAAAATTACTTAAGCAAATAATAATTAAAGAAATGAAAGTAAAACAACTATTTTTAGGGCTTATTGTGTTGATGATTTTGGCTGCCTGTTCGCCTAAAGAACAAGAATATACAGCTATTTTACCCGTGAGAACGGAGGTGGTAAATCCAATACATAAAAATGAATTCAGAGAGGCTGATTGTCCACAAAGAGTGCAGGAAGGACATCCTAAAATGCTGAATGGTTATTTTCAGTTTAATGGTGCTGCAGATGGTAACCGACAAGTAGATCCTCAAATTGCAGTAGGAGGGGGCTATATTGTAAATGGTACCAATTCAGGCTTTTTGGTTTACGATAAAGAAGGTCATTATTTAGATGGTATTCATCAGCGGTGTTTTCAAAATGGGATCGACCCAAAAATGTTTTACGATAGTCATAATCAAGTATTTGGCTTTGATTTATGGGTATATTGGGATAGTTTAAAAATTAAACCGGTTAATATTTCTATTTCCGAAACCAGTAATCCTTTGGGAGCCTGGAATACTTATCCTGTTTCTATCACTAAAGCCGTAGATGGGGGAGCCATAGGCTATAGTAAAAAATGGATTGCTTATAATTATCCCGGAGGTGAAAATAATACTTTTGCCTTAAAAATGAGTGAAGCCAAGGCCGGAAAACCTGCCACTATTTATCATTTTAATAAAAATTTCGGACAACCGGCTTTTGTTCAGGATGATATTGATGATTTGTATTTTTTAAAGATTGATGGCGATAGTATTGTCATCACACGTATCACAGCATCGGAGGATGGCAGCCCGATAGCACAGGAGATAAGCCATAAACCTCATCATTTAGAGTTTATAGATTATCCGCCTCAATCGCCTCAAAAAGATACGGAGCAATTAACATCTTCGGGTGATAGAAATCCAAAAAATCTGGTGTTTCAAAGTGGGTATCTTTGGTTTTCACAGGCTGTTGATTGTCATGGCCGTTCAGCCGTTCAGTGGCATCAGATTAAACCCGATGGCAGCATTATACAAACCGGATTAATACAAAGCGATAGTTCTAATTATATTCAAACCACCATAGCTGTCAATAAAAAAATGGATGTATTGGTGGGTTTTCAGGAAACCAATGCCCATATGTTTATAAGCCCGCGTATGGCTTTCAGATATGCCAACGACCCCAAAGGTAGCCTGCGTGATATTGTGAGCTTAGGCGAAGGAAAAGGTCCTACAGATGGTGTATCCTGGGGCGATTACAGTGGCAGTATTATCGATGGTGATAATTTGACTGATCTTTGGACCATTCAAAGTATCACCAACGAAAAGGGTAGGGGCGAAACAGTGATTGTTAAAGTCCCTTTTGAATAAAAATTTTTTCAGGGTTAGATAGTTTAAGAAAAGCTAAAATAACTTAATCCCGAACACAGCGGACACTAAAACCGAGTTCCTTACTGTCGAATCTACGGTTTATACAATTGGATTTGTAAATTAGGGTACGATTCCACGCATCTGTAGATCCGTTTGCTGTTGCTGTCCACCAATAACCGTCAGAGGCTTTACCGTAGAAGGCATCATTATTATTATTTTTATAGTAGCAACCACCCGGCTTCGCATTAAAACCAACTGCATCATTCCCTGTACCGGCATTTTGCCAACCATGCATACTTTTTAACATTCTACCTTCAAGGGTTCCGCGCCAACCTTCTCGATTCGCTTCACTCTGGCTCATACCAAGAAACATTTCCAGTGTTTTCCATTCGTTATCTGTTGGTAAATGCCAACCGGAAGGACAGACATTCGTGGCTGTAGACCAGGAATAAAGCTGGCCATAAAATCTACAATTATCAGGGTCGTTGTCGTAACACCAATTGTTTTTTTTGTTTGGGATAAAATTCAAGTTCTCAGCAAACCATATCTGATTGCCAATGGTAACAATATTGTAGGTTTGTCCGTCGCGCGGGTCCGTGAAGGTAGCTCCACCGCTAACCGAAATATAATTGGTTTTTGTTTGAGTGTCGGAACCATTGTTATTACTCACTGTAAGAGTAACTGAATATGTGCCTTTACTGTTGTAGGTATATGTTGGGTTTTGTTGTGTACTGGTGCTGCCATTGCCAAAGTCCCATTGCCATGTGGTTGGTGTATTCGTGCTTTGATCGCTAAAGTTTACGCTTAGTGGCGCGGCACCACTAGTAGGGTTTGCGGTGAAATTTGCAATAGGAGGATTGTTGTTAGTTTCAGTAATTGTAACCGAAATTTGATCAGATGAACTACCTCCATCATTGTCAACGCTAGTTGTTTTTATGCTGTGAGTACCTATACTTTCACTATTTGTATTCCAACTGTAATTATATGGAAGATTTGTTGCAGAAGCTTTGTCAACACCATCAATAAAGAAGTGAACTTTTTTGATGTTACCATCACTGTCACTAGCTTCCACCGATATAGTGATAGTATCACCTTTTGTTATTTCCTGACTGTTGGCCGGAGAAGTGATTTTACATTTTGGTAGTTGATTGGTTTTCTCTTTTTCTTTTTTACATGCCTGTTGTGTTATTAGCAAGAATGAAAGCAATAGGATTGCTGCGAGGATAAAATAGGATTTTGTTTTCATTTTAAATGGTTTTAAAAATTATACATACAGATAATGTTGATTTATAGTGTAAGACAGCAGTTGTAGTTTTGTTTGAGTGACTGTTAATTTATTGCAGCAATTAGTAGGTTTTAAATATTGCTATATGACATCTTTTTAATAATTGGGGTGTTTTCCAAGTATATTCACTGTTTGGTAGTAGTTTTAGTATGCCGCACAACAGTCATAAATACGAGTTGTTCCCTAATATACTAAAAATTTATATATGAATAGAAATTAGTAGTAAAAATATGAATATGACCACTTTAATCATTTTATAAGATAAAAAATTAAAATGGGACAACAAGTTTATTGTAACCGTATTGGATAAAAACAGATTTAATGTTTCTCAATTTCATCTAAAAAATTTCTGATTTCTTTGATATCTTGTTCCGGATTATCTTGCATTGTCATATGAGCAGCATCTTTTATGACTGCAAATCTTGAAT
>Ga0256827_10001730_pt1 | contig 14064 bp, 16 predicted proteins | sample CV84metaG_FD_185977 | JGI IMG/M metagenome (GOLD analysis project Ga0256827, IMG submission 185977) | Hydrothermal vent microbial communities from East Pacific Rise, Pacific Ocean - CV84 | ecosystem: Environmental > Aquatic > Marine > Hydrothermal vents | place: Pacific Ocean: East Pacific Rise... | reverse complement strand
TAACAATAGGATAAATGTTTTTTCTATTGTGCCATTAATTGTCATTGCAGAGCTTTTTGTAAAGCTAACTTCTTTACTAAAGCTTTTGTCTTTTAATATTGGATTTGATGAATTTTTAAACATAATTTAAAGTTTTAAGTTATACCAGTAACATCACCAAATGACAGATAAAACTTTATCTTTTTCCTTTCTTTATTATATTAAAATTAATTCCGTATCTAATGATATGCAATGAATTTTATATTCAAACAAAGAAAAAATATTTTGTTTTTATATATGTTATTTGGTAATGCAATTGGTATTATCAATAATTATTTTATCAATATTTGTGCAAAGATAATTGAAACTGCATTATTTACAGTTAGTCTTTTTGAATTTTTAACTTTTTTAAATGGATTGAGCTCAAACAGATTAAAACAGCGACTAATCAAGTTCTTCTAAAAGTTTTTTTGCTTTTTCTAAATTTGCTGTTTCAACATAAACTTCAACATCGCCAAAAGTTTGATACGATGAGTCTTTTTTGTTCATTACAACACCTCTAATACCGTTATCGGCTAATACTTCTATTGCAATATCAGCAATATATGCTTTGCCAAATGTTTTTGCTACAACCCAATCTTTTTTCATAGTTTTATGTTTTTAAAAGTATTTTCTTTACTGCACCTGCATTATTTTGTACAAATTTTGCTGATATTTCTGATGTTTTCTCTAAATATTTATTATCAGTTAAAAAACGGTTAAATATACTTTCAAATTCTACATAATTAGAAATACTAAATGCAGCTTCTAGGTTAATTAAATCAACAGCTTCTTTAAATTTTTTATATTTAGGACCAAACACAATTGGTTTTCCAAAAGTTGCAGCTTCTAATATATTGTGTATTCCTACACCAAAACCACCACCAATATAAGCAATATTGGCATATTTGTATAACGATGATAATAGCCCTATATTGTTTATTATAAGCACGTCATAATCTTTAGGTATAGAATTTTCTATATCGGAATATAATAAAATATTTTTATTAATACTTTTTTTAATACGTGCAATATTCTGTTCTTTTATTTCGTGAGGAGCAATAATTAATTTTATATCAAACTTTGTTGAGTTAAGGTATTTTGCAAGTAATTCTTCGTCAGGTTGCCACGAGCTACCAGCAATAATAATTTGTTTATTATCGCAGAATTCTGCAACTTTTTTAAGTTCAATTGTTTTATTTGCAATATCAATAACTCTATCAAAACGAGTATCGCCACTTATTGTAACATTGTTTATATCAATACTTTTAAGTAAATCTAACGATGTTTTATTCTGTACAAAAAGATGAGTGAAGTAATTTAGCACTTTTCGGTAACTTTTCCCTGATTTATTAAAAAACATCTGCTCTTTTCTAAAAATACCTGACACCAAATATGTAGGAATTTTTTGTTTATAGAGAGTGAACAAATAGTTTTGCCAAAATTCATATTTAATAAAATATACCGTTTCTGGTTTTACAATTTCTATAAATTTATTAGCATTTTTAGGAGTGTCAGCAGGCAAATAATATATGTAATCTGCTTTCTCGTAGTTTTTTCTAATTTCGAATCCTGATGGCGAAAAAAATGTAAGTAAAATCTTTTTTTCAGGAAACTTTTGTTTTAGTTCTTCAATAAGAGGGCGACCTTGTTCAAACTCGCCAAGCGAAGCGGCATGAATCCATATAATTTTTGCTGTATTTTGTTTAAAATCGGCTTCTAATTTTGTGAAAATATTTTTTCTTCCATCAACCCAAAGTTTTGCCTTATTGTTAAATATCGATGCTGTTTTAATAGCTGAAGTATAGGCTCTAATACCAGTGTTATAAACAAATTTCATATAATTTGTTGGGTGTTTTATTAATCTAAAATACTCATATCAATTTCTTCGTTATTGTTAAGAGTAATAAGTTTGCCTGCCTCACATTTAAAGGTTTTTTCAGGATATTTTTTAAGTATTGTATAATTATGAGTTGCCATTAAAATAGCTCTTCCCGAGTTTTTTATATCGAAAAGTATTTTCATAATTTCTTCTGATGTTTCGGGATCGAGGTTACCTGTAGGTTCGTCGGCAAGAATAATATCGGGGTTATTTAACAATGCACGTGCAATTACAACTCGTTGTTGCTCTCCTCCCGAAAGTTGATTTGGTAGTTTATGTAATTTATCTTCTAGTTTTACTTTTTGCAAAACTTCTAAAATACGCTCTTCAATTTCTGTTTTCTTTTTCCAACCTGTAGCTTTTAGTACAAATAAAAGATTATCGTGAATAGTACGGTCGGTTAAAAGCTGAAAATCTTGAAAAATAATACCTAATTTCCGTCTTAAATAAGGTATTTCTTTCGATTTAATTTTTCGCAAGTTATATTCATCAACCAAGCCTTCTCCTTCGGTTAATTCAAGCTCGGCATATAGTGTTTGTAAAATACTAGATTTTCCGCTTCCGGTTTTACCTATTAAAAAAGCAAATTCACTTTTGTTTAGTTCTATATTTACCTCCGATAAAACTAAGTTAGTTTCTTGATAAATATTTGCATTTTCTAATTTAATTACTGTATCTATTGCCATTGCCAATTTTTTAATAGTAAACTACAAATTTAGTAAAAATTTTAAACTAATGTCTGATAAACAATAACTCTAGTATTGTTGTTGCAAATTATTGTGAAATTATTGTTAACCGATTCGTTTAGTGTTCCCATCCACCATGTTTCAAGCTTTAAATTTTGCAAAGGGTATTTTAAGTTTTTTGACGATATTTCTTTATCGCAATCTAGACTAAAAATTGAAACTTGTTGTCCTTTTTTTGATGTAAAGAGTGTTGTTTTTGTAATAGGAGTGAAAACACCATAATCTGTAATAATTTTCACATTTAATAACTCAATATATTTAGCTAATAGCGATATGTTTGCAATTGTATGGTCTTCGCGTTTGCCTGTAGCTCCTATAATTGTAACATCTGTAATACTATTTTCAACACACCAATTTATTGCTTTTGTTAAATCGTTTGTGTTTTGGTCGGCAATTTTAATTAAAATATCGGCAAATTTTGTTTTTAAATTTTCGTTAATCGAATCTAAATCACCAATAATTAAATTTGGTTTTATGTTAGTTTTTAATAAATTATTTATTGCCCCATCGCAACAAATTAAAAAGCTATTGTTTTTCAATATTTGTAGAGGAGTTTTTCCTTTTGGGAATTCGCCGTTTGCTAAAATCACTACATTTTTCATAATATTAATTTATTATACGATTTTTTCCATTGTAAATAACCAACAATAGCAAGTAAAGTATATACGGTAAACAAAATTGCTGTAGGATATAAACCTTTGTAAATATATAATCCAAGCGAAACTGCATCAATAACAACCCAAATAAGCCATTGTTCAATAATTTTACGAGTAAGCATAAATGTTGCAACAATACTCAATGCTGTTGTAAACGAATCCCAATAGGGTAGTGGCGAATCGGTATATTTAACTAAAATATTGGCGTAAAGCACAAATAATATTGTACTTATAACTAAGTACATTATAGCTTGTTTTAAATTAAGTTTGCTTATTGGAACATCTTCTTTTTTGTCGGTTTTACCTGCTCTTGTCCAGAAATACCAGCCATATAAACTTATTGCAACATAATATATTTGCAAGCTCATATCGGCATAAAATTTCGATTTAAAGAAAATAACAAAATAAAGTGCCGAAGTAATTAAACCTAGTGGCCACATTAAATAGTTTTCTTTTATTTCAAAGTAAAGAAATAATAAACCTGATATAACTCCAAAAACTTCAATCCAATTTTCAATTATCCAAGCAATCATTAAAAGGTGTTTTTTTTTGCGAAAACAAAAGTAATAAATAATAAGTTAAAGAAACCTCTTTAGTTAACTTTAACCTATAAACAAATATAAATGGTTTGAGTATATACTCAAACCACATAGCTTTTAGGTTTTTCTACTTTTTCTTTTCCCATTTTTATTTGCTTAAAATTGTAAGCGTAACAAGCTATGCTTTAAATTTTAAACTTTAAAAAAGAAAAAATAAATCCGCATAAATTCCCGAAAAGCTAAATGGTTTGAGTATATATAATTTGTTGCTACTACTTGTGAATTTATTCTATTTTTAAATTTACCAAATTAATTCTTGTATTACTAACTTCAAGAATTTTTATTGAAAAACTATCAAGTATAATAATATCGTTAGGTTTTGGAATGCTTTCGTGTTTTAAAAGTATATAACCCGCAAGAGTTTCATATTCGGTAGAAACTGGCAAATTAATGTTGTATTTTTCGTTTATATAATCAATTTCTAATCTGCCAGAGAAAACAAATTCATTTTCAGAAATAACTTTTTCAATATAACCCAAATTATCGTGCTCGTCTTCAATTTCGCCAAATATTTCTTCCATAATATCCTCTAGCGTAACAATACCCGAAGTGCCCCCAAACTCGTCAACAACAACTGCTAAACTCCTATTATCTTTACTAAATGCTGATAATAATTTGTTTGCTGACATTGTTTCAGGAACAATTATTAATTTTCGAACAATAGATTTAATTGTTTTAGGGTTTGTAAATAAATCTGAGTTATGAATATAGCCAATAATATTATCAATATTTTCTTTATAAACAAGAATTTTCGAAAACCCAGTTTCAATAAAAAGTTGTTCAATTTGTTTAACCGAAGTATCGTTAATATCAATAGCAGTAACCTCTGTACGTGGCACAATACATTCGCGAATTTTCACATCAGAAAAATCTAAAGCATTCTGAAACAGCTTAATATCGTTATCAATTTCTTCTTCTTTATTATCGAAAGTATTTAATCTATCAACTAAATCGTTAATATCTGCTTTACCAAAAACCATTTTTTTTTGTTCGCCATCGGTAGTAACTTTTAAAATGCTATTTAATAAAATATTAGAAATAAAGATTGTAAATTTTGTAATAGGATAAAGTATAACATATAATATAAATACTGGTATTGAAAATACTTTTAATGCTCTATTAGGGCTTGACCTAAATAATGTTTTTGGCAGATATTCTGCTGTAAAAAGTATTATTATTGTTGATATTACGGTTTGTATGCTTAGAATAATTCCATTATTATTAGTAATTAATTCAATAATAGGTTGTAAAATAATTGCCATTACAATACCAAAAATAACAAGCGAAATATTGTTTCCAACAAGCATTGTAGCAATATATTCATCAGGTTTTTTGGTAAATATATTTAATATTTTCGAAAATATACCAGCTTGCTTTTTGTCTAATTCTAATTTTAATTTATTTGACGAAACAAATGCTATTTCCATACCAGAAAAGAAGGCAGAAAAAATTATTGTAAGAAATATTATAGTTAAGTTTAATGTCATTATTTGTTTTCTAACATTTTACGCATTTTACGTTTAAAAAAATACATTGCAAACGAAATTACTGAAATTAAGAAAAATAACCAACTTTTTTCAACTCCTTCTCTTATAGTTTGGTGTATTCCTGCACCAATAGCTAAAACGGCCGCTATTAACCATACAATTTCTAATATTTTTGCTAAATTGTTTTTCATTTAATACATTTTAATATTATTGGATATATTTCCTCCTACTATGGGTAAAATATTTTTTTTGTAATTTTTATATGCAATATTTTTATTTTTTATTATTTGAATTTCACGATTTCCATAAATATATGTTCCTTTATTTGAATAAAAGGAATAATCTACTTTTATTATTTGGTTATAATTATATTTTCCTGTACGGTCATTTTCGATAAATACTTCTGTTATAAATAAAACATAATCAAAGCCTTGCTTTTTAAGTTCGTCAAAAAAATCATTATTATGAAATCTTATATTTAAAAATTTATCAATATCGTTTCTTACTAGTTTTCTATCAGGATCTAAAGGTTTTTTCTTCTTCTTTTTTGGTTTATTTTCCGATAAATTACTTTCCTTGTAATTATTTTTTCTGTCGTCTTTATATGTTTTATACTCTTTATCATTATCCATAAAATAATGTGCATTACGCTTTATTTCCTCATCAAACGAATATGAAGAATAAGTATATTCGTTGGCTTTTGATACATTAAAACGTTTTTCTAGGCTGTCTATTGTAATATCTAGTATATCGGTATAAACCATATTTATTATTTCAGCATTTTCTAAGTGTAGTTGCTCTTTCCAGTTTTCGTGTAAATAGTTTAAATATAAGGCTTTGTTACATTCAATAACTAAAAGTACAGGTTTTTTTGATTTTTTTGTAGTATCGGTTTGTGCCGATAATTTTAAAGAAAAAATTAGAAATAATAAAAAAATTACTTTGTATACAGTATTCATTAACTTAAAATTTTATTATACAAAAGTAATATTTTTTTAATGTTGTTAATTATTATTATTGCAAAAAATATTATATTTGGATTGAGTATATACTCAATCCAAATAGCTTTTCGGTTTTTTTGCTTTTTTTTGCTTAAAATAGTAAGCGTAACAAGCTATGCTTAAAATTTTATTAAATTATTTAAACCACCCAAAAATAAATCCTACAGAAACAACGGGAGTATTATAATTCTCTGAATTAATAAGTTCTTCTTTTACGATCTCACCATTTTCAATAATTAGAGCACCATCTTGTAATACAGGAACATCAACTGTTGCTCTGCTTACATATTGATATCCTGCCGATATTCTAAATTTAAACCAATTAGTTAAATTCATTTCTAATTCAATTTGAGGGGTAATAACAAAAACGAATTCATAAGTATCTTCGGGGAGGTATAAGTTAGGCTCGTTGTAATAATTATTGTAATAATACATTACGCCTAATGCACCACCACCAAATTTAGAGCTAATACCAAAATGAATAGGTTTTTTTGGCATAAAAACATACCCTAGAAGTAGGCCACCATGCTCAAAAGAGCCCATACGTTGAATGTTATATCTGTTACCAAAATTTGAATTTATATACTCATATCGTGGTAAAGTTGATAAAATTCTACCATATAATCCTATGTAAAATTTTCTATTAAATAATACAGCTCCTTCTCCTCCTACCAATAAACTAAAATCATTTTCAATACTACCAAAATCTAGTATAACAGCTCCAAAACCTGATACTTTTACTTTAGACTTTTTTTGAAATATAGTTTTAAATTCATCATCTGTTTTTGATGTATCTTGTTGTGCAAAACTAATTTGTGCAATTATTAATGTAAATATAATAAAATAGGTTTTCATAAAAATTGTATAAGTATTAAAGTACAAATATACTCAATCCATTTAGCTTTTTGTAAATTTATGCCAATTTATTCTTTTTGAGTATATATACTCAAACCAAATAGCTTTTCGGTTTTTCTACTTTTTCTTTTTCCATTTTTATTTGCTTAAAATAGTAAGCATAACAAGCTATGCTTAAAATTTAAAACTCTAAAAAAGAAAAAATAAACCCGTATAAATTCCCTAAAAGCTAAATGGATTGAGTATATTGAATTGGATATATTACTTTTTGCATTTAGGTAATTAAGTACCTATATTTGCAAGAAAAATAAAATATGGAATATCCACAATTTTTTACCGAAATAGAACACATAGTTTTAAAAGATGAATTAAGCGAATTTTTAGGAACAAGTAAAGACGGAAAGATTGATATTTCGTACCTAGAAATTGTAAAAATGGCTGGTCATAGTTGTGCAACCGTAGCAGGAGCATACCTAATGGCAAAAGAAGGTTTAAAAGCACTTTATGGAAATGAAACTCCAAAAAGAGGAGAAATAAAAATTGAACTAGGGGGAACATTAGAAGATAATACTGGAGTTGTAGCTCTAGTTTTATCTAATATTACAGGAGCAACCGATAATATGGGCTTTTTAGGAGTAATGGGAAAATATAACCGAAGAGGTCTACTTTTTTATGGTGCTAATATTAATTCAAATGTACGTTTTACACGCTTAGATACAAATAAAAGTGTTGAAATAAACTATAACCCACAAAATATTGTTAGTCCTGGCGAAATTATGCAATCGGCAATAGGTCCAAATGCTACGGCAGAAACTAGAAGTACTTTTGGAGCACGTTGGCAAGAAATGGTTAAAACAGTTTTAGAGAATGCTGATTCTGTTATTGAGATAGTTAACTAGTATAAATAATATTTTTTTTCTGAGAGTAATTTTTTTATTCATTTATATTAAATAAATTTGTTGTTCAAATATGAGTTTTAAATTAAACTTAATTTGGTATTATTTGTGAAAAAACAAGCAATGAAAAATTTATTAATAACAACTTTTATTTTATTATTCTCAATTACTAGGGCACAAGATAGTACAAGTGTATTTTCAATACCCAAAGCATTAAAATCGGTAACTCCTTACGGAACAATCGAAAATGTATTATCAGTAAGTAAAACAGGGTTTTATATTTCAGATTTTATACCAAGAGTTGGATTAAAAGGCGACTGGAATATTTCGGCTAATGGTAAATATAAAATGTTTACTAAAATTGAATTTGGTTTAAATTTAGTTAGGCGTGATGAGTATATTAAGTTTTCGGCAGATCCTGGCACAGGTAAAGTGTCTCAAACAGTGTTTATTAGACTAGGTTTAATAGGAGTATCTACACCTTTTGGAAATATTTCGATAGGTAGACAATGGGGTGTAAATTATACATTAGCTGGAGTTATTGATGATATGTATTTGGGTGGTGGCTATGCAATAGGTGTATATAATGCAGGTACCGATGGTGGTATTTCAGGAACAGGAAGAGCTGACCAAGCATTAAAATATGAGTTTATAAGCAAGAAGTTTTATTTTGGAGCACAAGCCCAATTAAGAGATATAAGTGTAAATAATCAGTTCTTTGCAGATTCGTATGGTTTTGCATCATATTATAAATTTGGGATTTTAAAACTTGGAGCATCATATAATAAGGTTTTAGATGGAGTTGAGTATCCAACAGAAGTTCAAGCAAAAATTAATGATGAATTAATTACAGGATTAATAGATTTTAAATTTGATAATTTTCATTTAGGAATTATGCCTGAATATTTTGTAAATCATGAAAAAACTAATATTGATACATTTTATACTGGTTATGGAATGGAATACAGCTTACGTTATAATTTCGGGAAAAATAAAAAATGGCGAATAGTAAATAATTCATATTTTTTATTGCCAACAGACAAAAATTCAAAATATATGCTTAATGCATATACGGTAAATTTAGCTTACCGATTTAGCGATAATACAGCAGTAATAGCAGGCTTTACTTACGATAATAGCACAAACCATGATGGCACAAAACGTGAAAATCATATTGTTGGCGTTGGGTTTTATTATAATTTTAATTATCCTGTACCTTAATTCTATGAGTTATACAATTGCATTACCAAATGACGTAAATAAAAACCTGTATAAATTCCCGAAAAGCTAAATGGATTGAGTATATGTTATTTGGTGATGTTATTTGGTATTACTTGTACTTTGTGTAAAAATAGTTTGAGTAGGAAAAGCAAACTCAAGTTTGTTTTTATTAAACAAGTTAAGAATTTCTATGTTAACATCTGTTTGTGTGTTAAGTATATCAGAATTTTTACGTATGTAATATATAAATAAAATACCAAGCGAGAAATCGCCAAAACTATTAAAACTAATTAAACAATTATCTTCGGTATCGTTATTCGAGTCAATAATATTTTTTAATAATTTCATAGCTAATTTCATATTCTCAGCAGAAGTATCATAAGTTAATCCTAAGTTTAAAACCACTTTTCGGTTTGGCTCTAAACTCACATTTTCTACCATACTATCGGCAAATTTTGCATTTGGAATAGTTACAACTCTACCTTCAAGTGTAGTTAATCGTGTGCTTCTAATACCTATTTCAGATACGGTTCCATCGAAACCACCAATTTTAATTCTATCTTTAATTTTAAAGGGTTTATCAGTAAAAATAGTAAAACCTCCAAATACATTTGATACCGTATCTTTAGCCGCCATAGCAAGAGCCAAACCACCAATACCTAAACCTGCAATAACAGCACCAACATCGAAACCTGCGTTGTTAAGAGCTACAATTATTCCAATAATCCAAATAACACTTCTAATACTTTTTTTAAGTATAGGTATAAGTTGGTCGTCAAGGTCATTCTCAGTTTTTTCGGTAAGTGGTACAATATATTCCTCTATCAATGCATTTATTGTGCGAGCTATTAGCCAAGTAATATTAATAATTATGGCAAAGAAAAATGCTTTATCAATAATTAAAATAAATGAATCGGGGAAAACTAATCGAGCAAAAGCTATCCAGAAGCCTAATATTGCAATGCCTGTTACAATAGGTTCTTCAATCATATCCACAATAATATCGTCTAATGTAGATTTAGTTTTTGCGGTAGCTTTTTTAACTATTTTACTAAAAATCCAGAATGTAATTTTTGCCAAAATTATTACTCCAATAATAATAGCTGCTGATATTGCCCAACTCTGTATAGTATTATAATAAAAGGTTTTATCTAATAATTCCATAATTAATATTTTTGCAAATATATTTATTTTTATGTTTTAAATTAAATAATTACAAATCGAACTGAGGTTAATTGTAATTTGTTTATAAAATATGTACTTTCGCACAAAATATTCATATATAAAATTTGTACTATGTCTAAAATAAAAGTAGGGATAAATGGTTTTGGAAGAATTGGTAAAAATGTTTTCAAAATTATTGCGGAAAACCCTAATCTAGAAGTTGTTGGAATAAATGATTTGACTGACACAAAAACTCTTGCTCATCTTTTAAAATACGATTCTACACAAGGAAAGTATAACGGTACGGTTGAGTTTGATTCTGAAAATTTAATTGTTGACGGTAAAAAAATTAGAATTACTGCTGATAGAAGTCCGGCTAATATTAATTGGGCACAAACGCCTGATATTGTAATTGAATCTACAGGTGTTTTCACTAAAAAAGAAAGCGAAAAAGGCGGTTATGGTGACCACTTAAAAAATGGTGCTAAAAAAGTAATTTTAACGGTTCCTGCAAAAGACGAAATTGATAATATGATTGTTCTTGGTGTAAACGATGATGAACTAAGAGAATCTGATGTGTGCGTATCAAATGCAAGTTGTACAACAAATTGTTTAGCTCCAATAGTAAAAGTGTTAAATGATACTTTTGGTGTTGAAAATGGTTTAATGAATACAATTCATGCGTATACAAACGATCAGCGTATTTTAGATGCCCCTCATTCTGATTTACGTCGTGCAAGAAGTGCTGCCGTATCGCAAATTCCTACAACAACAGGTGCCGCAAAAGCAGTAGGTAAAATTATTCCTGAGCTTGCTGGTAAATTAGATGGAATGGCTACACGTATTCCTACACCAACAGGTTCGCTTGTTGATTTGGTTGTAAACTTAAAGCGTGAAGTTACTATCGAAGAAATTAATGCTGCTATGAAAGCGGCTGCTGAAGGTCCAATGAAAGGTGTTCTTGAATATACTGAAGACCCAATTGTATCGGTTGATATTATTCATAATCCACATTCATCAATTTTTGATGCTCAAAGCACTATGGTTATTGGTAAAACAGCTAAAGTTCTTTCATGGTATGATAATGAATGGGGTTACTCAAATCGTGTAGTTGATTTAATTGAAAGACTATTCTAAATAAATATTTAACAATATTTTTGAAGTCCAATAAGGCTTAATCTGTTTTGGCTTTGTGTATATAAAATATACGTAATCTAAAACAATTTCTCGTATACTTATAGCGAAATGATTAATTCTTTATTGGACTTTTTATATTATATCTCCAAACCGAAAAGCTATTTGGTTTGAGTATTAGACATAAAAAAGCCTCTGATAATCAGAGGCTTTTAAAACTGTACCCCAAAGCGGAAAAGTATCGAACTTTATCATAAACGATATTGAGCTTATTGAGAAGTTTATTAGCACGTTAGATAAGTAATTCTAATAACATTATATTCCGTTTTCAGTAAATTATTTTATTCATTAACATATTAAACAAATTCTTACCTTTGTGAAAAATCAATGAAATGAAAATACAATATTGCTCTGATTTACATATTGAGTTTCCTGAAAACAAAGAATATTTAATTAATAACCCAATAAAACCAATTGGGGATATATTAGTTCTTGCAGGAGATATTGCATTATTTCGCACGTTAAATGAGCAAGATGATTTTTTTGACTACGTTTCTGCAAACTTCAAATATACTTTTTGGATAGCAGGTAATCACGAATATTATCATTCTGATATTCGTAAATTTAAGAATAAAGATATTAGAGAAAATGTATTTCTAATTAATAACAAATCGGTTGTGTTTGAAAAAGAAAACTTAAAGCTAATATTTACAACATTGTGGTCAAATGTTGAAGATGAAAATATTTGGTCAGTTGGTAGAGGTATGAATGATTTTAGAGTTATTGAAAATGGAAATAAGGGCTTAACTGTTGATGATTATAATAATTTACACAAAGTGAGTTTAGATTTTATAAAAAAAGAACTGGATAATAACAATCAAGAGAAGATTATTGTCGTTACCCATCACGTTCCAACCCTTACAAACTATCCTAAAGAATACATTAATAGTCCTATAAATAATGGCTTTGCTACCGAATTAAAAGATTTTATTGAAAGTAGTGATATTGATTATTGGATTTTTGGACATCATCATAAAAATATGCCTGAATTTACAATAGGTAAAACAAAAATGCTTACTAATCAATTAGGCTATGTTTACCACAACGAGCACGATTCATTTAAAAGCGATGCTTTTTTTGAAATATAAAAATGGTTTAATCTAACTTATAATTAGAAACAGCATTTTTTAATTCGTTCATAATAAACTCACGATACGATTGTGGATTTAATACCTCAATTGAGCTACCAAAACCTAAGATTAATCTGTTAAGTTCATAATTTAAGTGAACCGTAATTTGTATAATTATACTTCCGTCTGGTAATTCATCAATTAGTTTTTGTGATTTATGAAACGGTTTGGTAAGAACATAAGGAGCATTGCTATTGTTTATTTTCAAAACAATTTTGCGTATTCTTGAATCGTCTAAAACGGTTACTCCTATGGTATTTTTGTAGTAATTTTCCCCATCGAAGTTATTATTTATATATTCAGTTTTTAAATCATAATCAATATCTTCAATCCTATCTAATGCTGAAGTTTCCAGACGGTCTGAATTGTTGTTTTTTCCTACGACAAACCAACGATTATTAAACTCTTTTAAAATATATGGTGTGAAATTTAAATTAAATGCTTCGGGCGATTTAAACGGTTTGTATGTAATATTTAAAACAATACGTTTTTGAATTGCTTGATAAATTAAGTCAATAAACTCCAAGCCTTTTAAGTTTTCATTTTTATCGAAGTAGATAATTGGTTTAGTATTTCCTTTTTCTGAATATACCTTATCTTCAAGTTTATGAATAACACCACCTAGTTCCGAGAATAACGAAATATTTTTAAATTGTTTGAGCATCTCTACGGTTTCCGAAAGAATATTCATATCCGTTTCGGTTAGAGGAATATCAGTTATCGAATAATCAGGATTTTCATAACGATAATATTTTTTATCGTAAACTTCGATAGGTGCATTATAGCCCAATTTATCGCTACGCATCATTTGAATATCTAATTGCACCGTTCGTTTGCTTACGTTTATTTCTCGTCCTTCGTATTCGTAAAGAGCTTCCGAACAAGCATCAATTAAATCGTTCAAAGTCCATTTTCTATAATGGTTTTGTAAACATTTATCAATTTTTCTATATCGTATTAATGCGTTCTTATTTAAAGCCATACAGCAAAAATACAATTATATATTTTACTACGCAAAATAGTTACGCAGTAGTGTTTTTACTTTGTATCGAATTTAAAAACGAATAGCGATGAAAGTTTACAAAGCCTTAAAAGTAAAAAAGAATTTAATCTCTGCAATTTCGCAGTTAACAGATTTAATTCAAAGTAATAATTCAATTCAAACTGAAAATGAATTTGAGTTTGATATAAACGAACTATTTGAAAAAAGACAAG
>Ga0256827_10001729_pt1 | contig 14065 bp, 11 predicted proteins | sample CV84metaG_FD_185977 | JGI IMG/M metagenome (GOLD analysis project Ga0256827, IMG submission 185977) | Hydrothermal vent microbial communities from East Pacific Rise, Pacific Ocean - CV84 | ecosystem: Environmental > Aquatic > Marine > Hydrothermal vents | place: Pacific Ocean: East Pacific Rise... | reverse complement strand
AATTTATTTTGTAATTAGTGTTTTAGTAGATTTATTATTTTTGATATTTGAAGAATAATACTTTTATTACGTCTTTTAGATGTATTTAGTTGAAATAAATAATTGATTTTTTTGTTTGGAGGTAATGTCATTATGAAAATTTACGTTTTGTGTTTTATATTATAATTATTAATTTGAATTAGATTAATAGTTAAGTTTACATAAAATCAATAATAATTCAAGTTATTGCTGAAAATAAAGATGTAATACCTTGCCACCGACAGGTAAAGTAGTCATTTGTAAATTTGACTCGTATATAAGTTAATTATCTGAATATGTTAGCGAAGTATAAATGTATGTTTGTGTTACTCAAAATATGTAAATTGGATAATTTTGTCAGTATTTTCTGATATTTTAAATCTATTATCTATACGGTTATTAATAATCCAAATAATATTATTATTGCAATTGGTTAATAACCAGGTTTTTTCTTTGTCGATGATTGAAAATTTATTATTAATAAAGTAATCACTTAATTTTTTATAATTGGTCATACCAAGAGGTTTAAATTTATCACCATTTTCCCATTTTCTTAATTTTAAAGGGAATTTTAATTTGTTATAATCAAAGCTAGCAATATTTTTTTGTTTAGGAATATTATAATTTTTTTTGTTAAACATATCTATATGGATATGTATGGGTACATTAATTTCTATTGCTCCTTTAGCGATAATAAATTCTTGATTTTTCTGTATTATATTAATTTCTGAAATTATTAAATAATCTCTATCCTTTATTATTCGGTGAGTTGGAGAAATGACTTGTTTTCCTGATATTGAGTTAGTAATATCAATAATTTCTGGTATTTGTTCTGGGGTAAAATTAAATTCTTTTAAAAATTCGAATAAATATGTATTTAATGGGGCTATATTATTTAGTATATCGATATTAATTAGGGTTTTATCGGTTTGTTTAATTAATATTTTTTTACGTTTTAAATTTATTTCATTATTGTAAATTTTATAAACACTATCAAGTCTTTCAATGTTTTTTTGCATTGTTGAAATAAAATCAGAGTTTATTTGTTCAAATTCTGGTATAATATTGTGTCTAATATTATTTCTGGTGTATTTGTCTAATTTATTACTTGAGTCGTCTTTCCAAGCAATATTATTATTGTTTAAATATTTTGTTATTTCATTTCTTTCAACAAATAAAATAGGGCGTATTATATTACCATTTTTAGGTTTAATACCTGTTAAACCTTTTATTCCGGTACCTCTGGTGAGGTTTATAAGAAATGTTTCAACCGAATCGTTTTTGTTATGAGCTATTGCTATTTTATCGAAATTCTTTTCTTTTCTAATTTTTTCAAACCAATTATAACGTAATTCACGTGCTGCCATTTGTATAGAAATAGCTTTTTTAGTAGCATATTTTTTAGTATTAAAATTTACTGTAAAGAACTCTAATGAATTTTGTTTAGCAAATGCTTCAACAAATGTTTGTTCTTTATAAGATTCTTCGCCACGTAAATTAAAGTTACAATGAGCAACAGATATATTATAACCTGAAAGTTTAAATAATGTTGTTAAAAAAATAGAATCTCTACCACCACTTAAACCAATAAGGATTTTTTCATTCTTATTGGTTAAATTGTTGCTAGATATGTATTTATTGAATGCTTTGAGCATCATTTTTTGTTTGTGGCTACATTTTCTTGTCCTTCGCTATATTGATATATTTCTCGTAGTAGATGATCGTATTTACCGTAAAGAACTTTTCTTTTTTTCTTTAAAGTAGGAGAGAGTTCTCCTGTTTGTGGTGTCCATTCATCACAAACTAATTTAAAGCGTTTTATTTGTTCGTGTTGAGCGAGCGATTTATTAGCTTCAGTTACTTCTTCTTGATACTTTTTTATTACTTTAGGAGAGTTAACTAGTGTTTTGTTGTCGTTGTAATGAATGTTGTGTTTGCTTGCCCAAAAATGCAAATGATCGAAATTAGGTGAAATTAAGGCACTTGCGAACTTCTCGTCAACGCCAACTACAAATACTTGTTGTATAAATATTGATTCTTTAAATTTATTTTCGATAAGAGTTGGAGCAACATATTTACCATTTGAAAGTTTAAAAATTTCTTTTTTTCTATCTGTTATTTTAAGAAATTTACCATCAACTAATTCTCCAATATCGCCTGTACAAAACCAACCATCTTTATCGAAAACTTCTTTTGTTTGTACTTCATCTTTATAATATCCTAACATTATATTAGGTCCTTTAACAAGAATTTCGCCATCTTCTGCAATTTTAACATTAACATTGTCTAGAATAGGTCCTACGGATCCAAACATGGCTTCGTTGTGTTTATTTACGTCATTAAATGAGATTACAGGAGCCGTTTCTGTTAATCCATAACCTTCTTGAACAGGAATGCCAGCGGCAGTAAAAACTCTGGCTAATCGTGGTTGAAGAGCAGCGCCTCCTGAAACAATAGTTTTAATATTACCCCCTAAAGCTGTTCTCCATTTTGAGAAAACTAGTTTAGTTGCAATTTTATGTTGAATATTGTATAAAAAGTTTCTATTTTCATGTTCGTATCTAAAACCTAAGTCTAAAGCCCAAAAGAATAATGTTTTTTTAATTCCGGTGAGGTCTTTACCTTTTGTTAGTATTTTATCGTAAACGGTTTCTAATAAACGAGGTACTGTTGTAAATATACTAACTTTAAATCGAACAATATCGTTGGCTATTGTACCCATGTTTTCGGCATAATATACGCTTAAACCTTTTGCTTGTACAGTGTAGTTAACAATTCGTTCGTAAACGTGGCAAAGGGGTAAAAAGCTTAGTGCTCTGTCGTGTTCGTTTATGGTAATTCTATCAAAAACACCCTCTAAGTTACTCATGAAATTTTGATGAGATAACATAACACCTTTAGAAAGACCTGTTGTTCCTGAAGTGTATATTATTGAACATAAATCTTCTGTTTTTATGCTATCTTTTATGTCTTTTATTTTGGTTTTATTTTTTTCAAAACTTTCATTACCAAGTTGTTCGATTTCTTCCCAATTTTTAACGCCTTCAATTTCGTCGAAAGTGTAAATATGTTTAATGGAATTAATTTTTTTAGTTATATCAACAACTTTATTGTATAATATTTTTGTTGAAACTAGTAGTATTGATGCGTCAGAATGTGAAAGGATATGTAAATATTCTTCTTCACTAATAGTAGGGTATACGGGAACATGAATTACTCCAATTTGAGACATGCCCATGTCAAATAAATTCCATTCAGGTCTGTTACTCGAAACTGTTGCGATTTTATCACCTTTTTTTAATCCTAATTCTAATAAACCAGAACTTATATTATTGGCAATTGAATAATATTCTTTTGTGCTGAATTTTTTCCAATCGCCTTTAATTTTTCCTACAAGAAAATCGTCTTTTTGAAAGTTTTTGTTTATGTGTTCTAGTATATCAAATGTTCTTTGAAATCTCATATTTTTATTTTATATTAATACCAAATACGTACCCACCAGTGTTTCATATTTGGTCCTCTATTAAATTTATTTTTGCAATCTCGGCAACCAGATTTAAATTTAACTGAAGGATTGATCCAGAATTTATAACCTATATTAATTGCAATTCCTCCATATTCGTGCCCAACAAGAAATGATAGAGATAAATCGCTTCGTTTGCTAATGTAATAATAAAAGCTTAATTCACCACCTAAATACCATCTTGTTTGGTATTTACCATTAATTGTGTAACCATCATCGTCAATATATCTGTAATTGTTGTGCCAATCTTCTCTAATAGAAAGGCTGGGTCCTAAACCTAAAGCAACTGATAATTTGTATTTATGATAGAATTTATATTTTAATAATAAACTGGTAACACTTCCTAAATTAGCAATAGCATCGGAAAAAAAGCCTTGAGATATTTGGAATGATAAACGTGTTAAGTAAAGATATTTTTGATATGATAGAAGTATGCCTGGTGATTTAATAATATTTGCATTATCATCAACTTTATTTTCGTATATATCATTATCTTCTTGACGTAATGATTTAAATGGATGTAGTGAGAAAAACATAAGCTTACCTTCTATAGAGCTTTGACTAATAGCTGCTAGTGAGGAAAATGTAATTAGTAATATTATTAATATTCTATTCATATACAAGCCAAATGTAATAATTAGATGTTTAAATAAAAATTCTATTTATTAACATGGTAATCTAATTTAGTTATTATTATTTATAAGAGCGCATTTTTAGCATTCCAACTTCTTTATCTGATAAAAAACGCCATTTACCACGAGGCAATCCTTTTTTAGTAAGTCCTGCAAAATGTACTCGGTCTAGTTTTTTTACTTTATAGCCTAAATGTTCAAAAATACGACGAACAATTCTGTTTTTACCTGAGTGTATCTCAATACCTACTTGCGATTTATCTTTATTATCAGCGTAGCTAATACCGTCAGCATTAATAAAACCATCTTCAAGTTCAAAACCAATTACAATTTTGTTAAGGTCGTTTTTTGTTACATTCTTATCTAAAAAAACGTGGTATATTTTTTTTTTGTTGTATTTAGGATGTGTAAGTTGTTGTGCAAGTTCGCCATCGTTAGTAAGTAAAAGAACACCAAGTGTATCCATATCTAATCGTCCAACAGGAAAAATACGTTCGTTACAACATTTATTAACTAATTGTATAACTAATTTGTTGTGATTTGGGTCTTTTGTTGATGTAACAAAGCCTTTTGGTTTGTTTAGTAAAACGTAGACCTTTTTTTCGTTTGTTAGAGCTTTGTTATTTAAACTTACTTTATCCTTGTGAGTTATACGTGTGCCAAGTTCTGTAACAACTTTACCGTTTACTTTTATTTTTCCTGATTCAATATATGAATCAGCTTCGCGTCTAGAGCATAAACCTGTTGATGCAATAAACTTATTTAAGCGTATAGAGTTATCGTCTATTACTTTTTCGATACGTTGCTTGTTTTTAACCGATATTTTTTGTTTTAAAGGTTTGTTACCTAAATATGGTTTACTTGAACCTTCTTTTCGCTGTTTTGAAGATTCTTTATTTTTTTTTGACGAGTTATTTCGTTTTTGCATTACTTTTTGTATTTCTTAATTATTTCAGATACTACTTTTTCAGTAAGTTCGTAGCCTTGTAATGCAGGAAAACCTTCCCAACGAACAATTCCTTTAGGATCTATTAGTATTACGTGAGGGATTCCTCTTACTTCAATTTTACTTTTTAAAACTTTACGAGTGTCTATAGCTTTATAATATTCAATTTTAGGTGATGTCATTGCATTAACTTGAGTTTCTGTTTCGTCGCTTAACCCAATAACAATAAGATTGTTTTTAAATTTTTTACTAAATTTATTTAGTTCAGGAATAAATCTACGACAAGGACCACACCAAGTTGCCCAAAAGTCTATTAATACAAATTTCCCTTTTGTGTCTGGTTTATTGCTTAACCATTTTTCTACTGTTATTTCAGGTGCTTTTTTGTTTAGATATGATTTAGCCCATATTTGTTTTTCTGTTTGACCAAATGTAATATTTGTCAATAATATTAATGCAATTATATATTTAAACATACTTATATTGTTATTTATACGAAATACAAAAGTAATTCAATTAATTGTTATTCTAAAATATTAGAGAAAAGTAGAGTTTTTTTTAATTAGATTCAGATGAAAATCAGTATCAAAAAAACAATAGCACAAACAAATATCTCCACCTTTGGGGGAATAATAAGGGGGCTAATTATAAAAAATAAATTACCTTTGCATAATGCAAGTAAACCTATTTAAAAATATAAAAACCTATTTAATAAAACTACGTGATGGTTTTTATTCATTTTTAGATAAAATACGCCTTCCTTTTCATAAAAAAGTAACTGTTTATGAAATAGGACGAGTATTTGTGATGGGACTTATGAGCGGTTCTTTAACAACTCGAGCATCATCAATAGCATTTAAAATATTTTTAGCAGTTTTTCCTGCTATATTATTTGTTTTTACACTTATACCTTATATTCCTATCGATAATTTTCAAGATATATTACTTAGTTTTTTTAAAGATTTAATGCCTAAAGAAGCGTATTTAACCGTTAAAGATACCATTCTTGATGTTGCAACACACAAACAAGGAGGACTGCTTTCTGTAGGATTTATTACAGCTATGTATTTTGCGACTAATGGTATTTCTGGAATTATTGCGGCATTTAACGCAACAACATTGACATTAGATACTCGAACTTGGTATCGTCAGCAATTAATTTCAATGATTTTGGTTTTAGTAATGACAATTTTAATAACAACAGCTATTGCAGTAACTTTTTTTAGTGGAATTTTTTTGAATTATTTAGTTGAAATTGAAGTTTTGCAAGTAAACTTAACATATTATTTACTTATTGTTGCCAAATGGTTAACAATAGGTGCATTATATTATTTTGCGATAGCTTTTATGTATTATTATGCTCCTGCAAATAGACGTAATTGGAAGTTTTTTTCGTTTGGCTCAATGGTGGCCACAGTTTTTACCATACTTATTTCGGTTGGTTTTTCATATTATGTAAATAATTTTGGACAGTATAATAAATTATACGGTTCAATAGGTACACTTATCGTTGTACTTATGTGGATGTACTTTAATTCATTAATTTTACTTATCGGTTTTGAAATGAATATTAGTATAAATAATGCAGAAAATAATAAAGGGAAGTTAAAATAAATACCTTTTGTAGTTACTATACATTAAAAATATAACAAGTTTGTTTTGTATTGAAAATGCGATAGTTATAAATTATTGCTTTAAAACTTACTTCTACAATTTTATCAAATATCCAATTATTTAATTTAAATAAGCTTGTTTTATTTAAATTTGAATTCAAAACTTATAATTACTATGAGACATTTATTACTATTTGCAATAGGTATATTTTTATCTATTTACAGTTATTCGCAAGTAACAACAGTTCAGACATTAACATATGATAGTACTGGTAGAGATTATGTTTTTCAGTTTCCTCCTGATGATGGTACTGTTTATCGAAAAATAATAATGGAGTATAGTATGCGTTGTAAAGATGGGCTAGTGTCAACGCAAGGAGCTCCGAACGACTATGGTTGCGGTGAATGGGATTATAGTGTTAACACTTTTATTCAAGATTCGAGCAAAACTGATTCAATAAAAGCTATACATCCATCGCATACTATTACTGGGTTTAGTGGTACAGAATATAATTATACTACACAAACAACATATTCGTATAAGCAATATTTACAATATAATATGGTGTATAACACAATAATTTCGGAAAGTGAAGCAAGTATTGGCACAGGAACCGAGAGTTTAACAAATCCATTTAAAACTACAAACAAAACTTCTAAAACTCAGTATTTATGGACAGCAACAGAGTTAACAACAGCAGGATTAAGTGCGGGGGATATAACAGGTTTAAAATTAAATGTTATTTCGCAGGGCGATGATGCAAATTTTTTACGAATAAAAATAAAGCAAACATCACAAACTGAACTAAGCGAAATAACTCCAGAAACCAATGGCTTTACCGAAGTTTATTTTAAAAATACACAGTTAATAAGCGGAATAAATCAGTTTAATTTTTATAATAATTTTGCTTGGGACGGAACTTCAAACCTATTATTAGAGTTTAGTTTTACAAACTCCTCAACAGGTGTAAATACATTAGTTGAAGGGCATAACGCATATGCAAATATGGCGTTATTAAGTAATGCAAACGATAATTGTTTAGAGTTTTCTGCAATAGGAGATGTTGATATTCATAATTCAAATTATTCAACGGTTGTAAATGAGGTTTCTGTTGTTTTTTGGGCTTATGGAAACCCAGATATTTTACCAGCAAATACTTCAGCTTTTGAAGCTCGAGATAATCAGGATAGAAGACAGGTACACGCTCATTTGCCTTGGAGTAATTCTGGTATTTATTGGGATTGTGGTAATACAGGAAATTATGATAGAATAAATAAAACAGCTTCTGCTAGTGAAATAGGAGGGCGATGGAATTATTGGGCATTTACAAAAAATGCAACAACAGGTGAAATGAAAATATATCTTAATGGTATGTTATGGCATTCAGGAACGGGTAAAACAAATCCTATCGATATTGAGAGTTTTAAGTTTGGTTCAAATGTGGCAGGAAATTATCCCTATTTTGGAAAGATGGATAATTTCTCTGTATGGGATAAAGAGCTAACCCAAGCAGAAATTCAAAATTGGATGTATAAAGATATTGATGCGACACATCCTGAGTATTCACATTTAATTAACTATTTTGCTATGAATGAAGGTTCTGGTAATATTGTTAGCGATAGTTCGCCAAATAATGTTAATGGCGAGCATAGTGGAGTTGCTGTGTGGAAAATGTATAGGGGAAACGAAATTTTTAAAAGTTTTACAACAAGTACATATCGTCCAAATATAACTTTTATTCAAGGTGATTATACTACAACAGTAGATACAATTATCACATTAGATTCAACAGAAAATAATCCTAATATAGTATATTCTTTTGATGTTGTTGGCGGTGATTTAGTTTCGGTTGATACAAATATGTATTATCAATCGGGTAACATGTATGTTTACGATGAAAATAATAATATAGTTGATACAGTGATTGTTGCAACAGAAAATACAATTAATATTACTGATTTACAGTATTATAATAAGTATCCTTCAATATTTGAGATTATGTCGTTTGTATCTCCTTATGGTTTGTATTTAGATTTAGGTATGGAAGGTAAAACTTGGCAATTTGATGTAACCGATTTTGCTCCAATACTTAAAGATAGTAAAAGATTGTATATAACAGGTGGTGTTTATCAAGAAGATATTGATATTAGATTTATTTTTACGGAAGGAGTACCAGCTAGAAATGTTGTTGATATTCAGCAAATATGGCGTGCAGGAACACAACGGAATTATCAAGATATAATGAGTGATAAGTATTTTGAACCGCGTGACGTACATTTAAGTGCAAATGCTTCAACTTATAAATTGCGAACAGCAATAACAGGTCATGGACAAGAAGGTGAATTTATACAGCGTCAACATTATATAAATTTAAATGGGGGCTCAAAAGAGTTTCAATGGTATGTATGGAAAGAATGTGCTGAAAATCCAATTTATCCGCAAGGAGGTACTTGGATTTATGATAGAGCAGGTTGGTGTCCTGGTGCAGCAACTGATATGCACGAATTTGAGATAACAAATTTTGTAACACCAGGAGGAACTGTAAATATTGATTATGGAATTACAACTGCATCAGGCGATAGCCGTTATATTGTAAATAATCAGCTTGTAAGTTATGGAGCACCCAATTTTACTTTAGATGCCGAAATAGTAGAAATACAACGCCCTTCTAAAAGGGTTGAGTATAGTCGCGAAAATCCGGTGTGTTACCATCCCTCAATTATTATAAGAAATACAGGTTCAACAAATTTAACAAGTTTAAAAATTATGTATGGAGTATCAGGAGGAACACAAAAAGTTTATAATTGGACAGGTTATTTGCCTTTCGATAATAAAGTTATGGTACAGCTTCCGATACAAGAATCATCGTTTTGGATAGGCGATGGAAGTAATATTTTTACGGCTACAGTGAGTGAACCTAATGGTAGTCAGGATGAATATGCTGATAATAATACACAATCAACAGAATTTGATTTACCTGATATGTATAATGAACAAGTTTATATTTATTTGAAGAATAATTTTTTAGCATATCAAAACGAATATACTATTAAGGATGTAGAAGGAAATATTGTTTTTTCAAAAGGTAATTTTGATAATAATGCTGTATATATGGATACTCTTGATTTACCTCAAGGTTGTTATACTTTCGAAATTACAGATTCAGGAAATGATGGTCTGGAGTTTTGGGCAAATAGTAGTCAAGGAACAGGTTACTTACGTTTGAAAAGTGCGGTAGATGGAAGTTCTCTTAAAATATTTGAAACAGATTTTGGTAAAAGTTTAAAATATTCATTTTCTATTGGAGATATTACTTATGTGCAAGATTTTGGAAAGTTTTCTCCATTGGTTGATGTTTATCCTAATCCTACAGTAGGATTGGTTAATGTAAATTATGAGTTTGAGAAAATTTCAGATGTAAATATTACAATTACAGATTTGTCAGGTAAATTTATTGTTAGTAAATTACTTAAAAATAGTAATATTGCTAATGTGGTATTTGATTTATCTAATGAAAATGAGAGTATATATTTGTGTAAAATACAAACAAATGATAAAGTAGTAGTAAAAAAAATAGTTTTGAGTAGGTAATTTTAATAATTATTATTTGGTGTTGGTTGTATAAGCTAAAAAATGAAATATTTTAACAAAAAAAGCAACCCATTGGTTGCTTTTTTTATTTTGTTTGCTAAATTACTTACGTAAACCAAGTTCTTTAACTATTGCACGATATCTTTCAATATCTTTTCTTTTAAGGTAATCTAGAAATTTTCTTCTTTTACCAACCATTCCAACAAGCGCTTTTTGTGTGCTGTAATCTTTCTTGTTACTCTTTAAGTGTTCAGTTAAGTGAGCAATACGGACAGAAAATAACGCTATTTGGCTCTCAGGAGAACCTGTATCGGTATTAGACTTTCCGTACTTGCTAAAAAGCTCTTGCTTTTGTTCTGCAGTTAAGTACGTCATTTTTAAAACTTTTAATTAATTATTTATTTGAGCCTGCAAATGTATTATTTTTATTTTTAATTATGAAATAATATTTAATTTAATACTAATAGTAATGTTCGTTTGTGTGTAAGTTTTTTAAAAGCAATTAATAACAACATTTAAAAGTCCAATTACTTTTAAAATATCATCTTTGCCAAATTCGCTACCAACAAGCTGAGTGAAAATAAAATCGCCTAATTCTTCTTGATTATGCTCTCCTGCTTTATTACTTTCAATTATTGGTACTAATTTATCTTTGTCTATAATAGGGTATTTGTCGCCAAGCTTATTTTTAAACAGATATAATATATTAAAATAAAGGTTGTACGATAAATCTTTAATTTGCTCGTTTTCGCCAAAAATAGCATCGAAATTTTGTTGAACAAATGTGCTCAAATATGCTTGTTCTTCAATAATATTATCAACAAGTTTTTCGTATTTGCTATCGTTTAACTTATCGAAATAATTTAGAGCTTTTTCAATATTATTATTTGTTATTTCCATTTATTTGAGTTTCGAGTGAAATTAATAAAATATCTATAATAGAGCTAATTGCTGCTTTGTCGCGTTCAATTGTATATTTGTCGTTTTCAATGAAATAAGCACAATAGTCGAATAGGTTTTTTTGTGAACGCAGATTTTCTAATTCATCTTTTGCTTTAAAAAGCTCTTTATATTTTGTATCTAGTTTTTTAGGATTTATTTCAATTTCCTTTTTTATATCATCGTATTTTTTTTCAATGGCAGAAGGCCTGTCTTTTGTTAAATCTATACCTAAAATTTCAGCCTGTTTGTCTTGTATTTCTTTTCGTGTTTTAAGCGAAATCATTAGTGTGTCAGATGAAATTACTTCGTATTTATCAGGAAAGTTGTTTTTATAAATATTTAAAATTTGAAAGCAAAGTTCTAACATAGAGTTTTCCGAATCTTTTTCTAACATAAAGTGGTCTGCACTTTCGGCCATAAAATTAGAAATATTTGTTTGCTTATTCATTTCGGACATATATTCTGAAATGTATTCCTCTTCGGTAAGTTTGCTCAGTTTTACTATTGAATCGTCTATTTTTTGTTCGGTAATCATATTTTTTTTCGATACTTAATTTGTAAACCGTGAATAAAATTGCGTAAAAATTGGTCTTTACATACTTTATATTGATTTTGTGAAGGTTTTCTAAAGAATGCACTTAGTTCTGATTTGCTAATTATTATATTTGCTAAATAAAAAATTTCGAGCATATCAGTATCTTTTAAATTTAATGCGATTTTTAATTTTCTTAGAATTGTATTGTTATTTAATTTTTTTTCGTTAATAGTTTTTTTGTTTTCTTGAACGCCTCTTTTATAGGTGATAAAACCATTTAAAAATGTTGCAAGTTCAACATCGTATATTTCTTTAAATGTCGGGTCTTCGTCCTTTTTAAGCCAATTACTTACTTGTTCGCGAGTTACTTTTAAATTGGCTAAAGCAAAAAGTTTTATCATTGTATCGTCGTTTAAGTTAAAAGAATAGCGTAAACGTCTTATAATATCATTGTTTGTCATTGTTTACAAAGATAGTATTTTTTAATAAAATTGTATTAAATTTATACTAACCTTCTATGTTGTATTTCAAGTATATTCAATATTTTTTTATTATAAATTAATTAATTATTTATTAAAGTATTAAACTTCGGGCAATAACAGAGCTAGAAAGTTTTCTTCACTTGGCAGAGATTTACTGGGTTCTATACTCAGCAAACATTTAGAAAGAAACCTTTAGTATAAAACATCGCCGTTAGTTACTTCACCTGGCAAACAAAAATGCATATCTATTTCGATATAAGTATTATAATATCAAGTCAAAAAATATTAATTCCGTAGAAATTAGATGTTTATAGCAGTTTAATGAGTGTTTTAAATGATGCCATAGGTACCAAATATAAACAATAATTTTATTTTTTTCGAATTATCAAAAGTCCAATTATCATAAATAATGCGTTTATAACAATAAGCTCGAAACCAAATTTATATCCAAAAAGTAATGTTTCTGAATAGTAATTTACAATAAATGTTAGTATTGGAGCAATAATTGCGATTATTGGAACATATTTATCATTAACATTAATTTTACTAAAAATACCAAAGGCATAGAGCCCTAATAATGGACCATAAGTGTAGCCTGCAACAGTTAGTAATGTTGATATTACACTTGCATCAATAACCATTTTAAAAAGCACAATAACAATAAGTAAAACTATTGATATAAATATATGCACCTTCCTTCTGATGTCTTTTTTGCGTTTATCGTCGTAGTATTTGTTTATATTTAATATATCGACAGAAAACGATGTGGTAAGCGATGTTAAAGCACTGTCGGCACTAGAATATGCGGCGGCGATTAATCCTAAAATAAAGAATATTGTTACTGATTGTGGTAAATAACCACCTGTTGCAATTAATGGAAAAAGTTCATCGGTTCGTTCTGGAACTGTAATGCCGTTTTTTGTGGCAAAAATAAATAACATTGCACCTAAAATTAAGAACAGCAAGTTTACAGGAATTAGCACAACGCTAAACCAGAACATATTTTTTTGAGCATCGCCAATGTTTTTACAACTAAGGTTTTTCTGCATCATATCTTGGTCTAAACCTGTCATTGTAATGGTAATAAAAGCACCGCCAATAACTTGTTTAAAAAAGTTGTTCTTCTCTAAAAAACTACCAAAGTTGAACATTTTAGAGTAGTCGGTATCGAAAACTGTTGAAAACATTTCGGGTACGGTAAAACTTAAACTAGTACTTATGTAATATATTGCAAAACCTACAGCAATAAGCATAAATGCAGTTTGCAGAGTGTCAGTCCAAATAATGGTTTTTATACCTCCTTTGTTGGTGTATATCCATATTAATAATATTGTGATGGCTACGGTTACTATAAATGGTACGTTTAGCTTATCGAAAATTGTAATTTGTAGTACATTCGCAACTAAAAATAGGCGGAATGAAGCTCCTAAAATACGCGATATAAGAAAGAAAATTGCTCCTGTTTTATAACTGCGTTTTCCAAAACGAGTTTCTAAATAACTGTATATTGATGTTAAATTAAGCTTGTAATAAAGAGGCATTAATACAGTTGTAACCACAGCATAACCAATAAAATAGCCGAACACAACTTGCATATAGTAAAAATTGCTACTACCAACCCAACCTGGTACCGAAATAAATGTTACACCAGAAAGTGATGCGCCAATCATACCAAATGCAACTATGTACCAAGGCGATTTTTTGTTTCCTAAAAAGAATGAGTTATTATCGGCACCTCGCGATGTAAAATAGGCTATACCTATTAAAAAAATAAAGTATATT
>Ga0256827_10001728_pt1 | contig 14066 bp, 13 predicted proteins | sample CV84metaG_FD_185977 | JGI IMG/M metagenome (GOLD analysis project Ga0256827, IMG submission 185977) | Hydrothermal vent microbial communities from East Pacific Rise, Pacific Ocean - CV84 | ecosystem: Environmental > Aquatic > Marine > Hydrothermal vents | place: Pacific Ocean: East Pacific Rise... | reverse complement strand
AGATTCCATGATTTCAATTTCATTAATAGGACTTGCATCTATCCCTTCTTCTGCCAGTTTTTTAAACTCTTCCATATTATATGCTACACCCGAACCACCGCCTGCAAGTGTAAAAGAAGCTCTGGAAATAACAGGAAAACCAATCTCTTTAGCCACCTGCATTGCTTCATCGACCGTATAAGCATTGGCACTTTTAGGTAAATCCATACCGATCTTGATCATTGCTTCATTAAAAAGATGTCTATCTTCACCTTTTTTAATGGCATCTGGATGCGCACCAAGAAATTTGATCCCTTCAAGCATACCGGCATCATGCATATCCATGGCAACGTTGAGTGCCGTTTGTCCACCCATGGTAGGTAAAATAGCATCTACATTCTCTTTTTTAATGATCTTGGAGATAATCTCAGGTGTAATGGGTTCAATATATGTACGATCCGCAAATTCCGGATCGGTCATAATAGTTGCGGGGTTGGAGTTGATAAGGACAACTCTGTATCCTAGTTCTTTCAGTGTTTTAGCTGCTTGTGTACCTGAGTAGTCAAATTCACAGGCTTGACCGATAACGATCGGGCCTGAACCGATAAGTAAAATAGTTTTGATGTCTTTGCGTTTTGGCATGGAGATATACCCTTGATTTTTAGTTTAAGATTATACTGTAAAAGGGTAAAAAATGCCCTTAAAAAGGGCAATATATGAAGGTTTTAGAAGAGATCCAAAGATCTTGACACAGGTTTTTTCTTTCTTTGTGTTTTTGTTTTCGTTACTTTTTTTACTGGTTTTACCGGTAAAATATGTTCGACGGGAGTATCAGTCTCAATAATTTCTGGCTGTGTTTGGTCAATACGTGCAGGTATACTTGAAATGATCGGTATGCTTATATTGAGGTCAGGTATGGAAATATTGGACTCATTAGATTCGTTAGTATCTAAAATATTATCTTTGGGACAATTAATGGCAAAATGTGTAGAGTTACTGTCAAAATCATCTGCAAGTGTTGCTTTTGAATCATTGACAATAAAAAATGTTTTTGGATGGAAGATATCACTATATGTTTTAATATGTGCAACTGTGTAGGCACTTTGTACTTCAACATCTGTTACAATACCCACAGGGATCTTTGCAAAGAAAATATCATCAAGCCCGGAAGTGACGACTCTCTCTCCTACTTTTACATTATGCCATTTTGGAATAAACTTGATCAGCATCTTGTTTTTGTCGACACCTATGGCAATACCCGGTGCTTTTCTGTCTCCTATAAAGACAGAAAATCTACACTTTTCATCAGAAGTAAGGTACCCATATAGTTGATTGCTGCGCACTTCTGCTGTACCTGCCACTACAGTACCTTGTATGAGACCATAAAGTTTTTTCTCGACCAAGCCTTTAGGTTTAGTCAGTATGATCCTTGAAAAACTGTTGAGTTTTACATAAGAGATGGTCTCTGCAACAGAAATATTGTGCACAGGCAGTCTACTGAGTTTGGGAAGAACTTCATAAATATTTGTTACCTGCTCAAGATAATGCATCTGCTCAAGGAGTCGTTTTCTTAAAATACGATTTTCTCTGCTTAATTTTTCAATAGATTCTTTTTGAAAGATATAGCTGTGACTTTTATCTTCAATATCTTGTGTGAAAATTTTATAGTTCTGTTTTACAGGGTTGATGATATTTAAGAGTGCATCTGTAATACGGTCATCATTTCTTGTCAATAATACTGTTAATATCAATAACAGTATAAAGATCACTGCTAATCTAGTCTTCATAAGCCATTTGCTGCAAAATATCTATTTCGTCCAGTGCTTTACCTGTACCTTTTGCAACAGCAAGAAGTGGATCTTCTGCAATATAGACAGGAAGTTTTACTGCATCTGAAAGATATTTGTCTAAACCTCTGATCAATGCACCACCACCTGTAAGAACAATACCATTTTCAACAATATCACCTGCAAGTTCAGGAGGTGTCTGTTCAAGTACTGTTTTTAATGCTTCTGCGATCTCTTCAAGTGAATCTTTCATTGCTTCTCTTATATGTTCAGATGTGATCTCAACTGAAGTAAGACTTCCTTCAACTTGATCTCTACCACGCACAATAGTTGTAAGCTCTTCATCCAAAGGTATTGCAGTACCGATCTTGATCTTCAACTCTTCTGCAACACGGTCACCAATAAGCAGGTTAAAGTTCTTTTTAACATAGTCTACAACTGCCTGATCGATATTATCACCGGCAATACGAATTGATTTACTCTGAACAAGCCCGCCTAAAGAAGTGACACCTATCTCAGTTGTTCCCCCGCCAATATCTACGACAAGATTACCATTTGGATCTTTTACCGGGATACCGGCACCAATAGCTGCTGCCATTGGTTCTTCAATAAGGTATACATATCGTGCACCGGCATTTTCTGCAGAATCTTTTACGGCACGTCTCTCAACCTGTGTCAGTCCGTAAGGTACACAGATAATAATACGGGGAGAGAAAAAACCTTTTCTCTTATGGGCTTTCTCAATAAAATAACGGATCATCATTTCAGTCACTTCAAAGTCTGCGATCACACCATCTTTCATGGGGCGGATAGCTTTGATGTTTCCAGGTGTTTTACCTACCATGTCCTTTGCTTCCTGACCTACAGCCAAGATACGTTGTTGTCCATGTTTATCATATTGAATAGCAACAACAGATGGTTCGTTAATACTAATACCTTGACCTTTTACAAGAACCAATGTATTTGCTGTTCCAAGGTCGATCGCAAGATCGTTGGAAAACATTCCCAATAATTTTTTAAACATCTCTTTTATCCTTTTGCGGCTCTACGCAGTTTTTTTATCTTTTATATACAGAGGTTTTGCCCCGGTCTCTACAACTTCTTTGGTGATAATGACTTCATAGCCCATAAGTTCGGGTAATTCATACATAATGTCAAGCAGAACTTCTTCCAGTATCGATCTGAGTCCGCGTGCACCTGTTTTTCTTTCTATGGCTCTTTGTGCTATCAATGCAAGGGCATCTTCTTCAAAACTCAGTTTCACATCATCTATTTCAAAAAGTTTCTGATACTGTTTTACCAATGAATTTTTTGGTTCAAGTAAAATACGTACCATATCTTCCTGTGAAATTTCACCAAGTGTTGCAAGTACATGCAGACGACCAATGAGTTCCGGAATGAGACCAAACTGCACAAGGTCATCAGACTCAACAAGATGCATAAGGTTCTCTTCTTCTTTTTTAGAACGTTTTGTTTGCCCAAAACCTAAGGTATTAGAACCCAGTCTTCTTTTAAGTATATCATTGAGTCCATCAAATGCACCACCGCATATAAACAGAATATTTGATGTATCTATTTGAATAAAATCCTGATTTGGGTGCTTACGTCCACCTTTTGGCGGAATATTCACAACAGAACCTTCAATGAGTTTTAACAATGCCTGCTGTACACCTTCACCGGAAACATCACGGGTAATAGAACGATTTTCACCCATTCTGGCAATTTTATCCACTTCATCAATAAAAACGATCCCCTGTTCAGCAAGTTTAGGATCACCATCTGCTGCCATAAGAAGTTTGGTAAGAATATTCTCTACATCTTCACCTACATATCCTGCTTCCGTAAGGTTTGTTGCATCAGCTATGGCAATAGGTACATTTAAAAATCTGGCAATTGTTTGTGCTAAAAGTGTTTTTCCTGAGCCTGTAGGTCCGATAAGAAGTACATTGGATTTTGCGATCTGTGTGTCATCTTCGGCTATATCTCTAAAAATACGCTTATAGTGATTATATACAGCAACTGAAAGAGTCTTTTTCGCATTTTCCTGACCAATGATATATTCATCAAGCAGTGCATTGATCTCTTTAGGTGTATAGAGTGTATGTGCACCGAGATCTGCTGTGTTCTCTTCCGGTTCTTCTTCTCCAAAGAGAATTTTGTATGCAGAGACAACACAATTTGAACAAATATATGCACTTTCTCCGGCAATAAGTGGATTCTCTTCACTCTCGGTAGCAGAACAAAAGCTACATTCTTTAGTTGACATTTTCAATCCTCATATTTTATATTATTTTCTTTTAAAAGGTATGCCTCTTTTTGAGGCCTTTATAAATTTACATAATGATCTTACTTTTTCCGAAGTACTTGTTTCGAAAAGTGTTTGAGCAACTTCCTGAAGCGGATTTCCCTGCTCAAACAGTTCTGTGTATGCCAATTTAAGTGCATTGATCTCTTTCTCTTCAACATTTTTGACCAATTCTGAAAGATTCAATCCCTTCAGTGTAGCACGATTTCCTTCTGCTATGCAGTAAGGAGGAATGTCCTGGGCTAAAGCACTGGCACCATTGATCATAGCATGATCACCGATACGTACGAACTGATGTACAGGTGTATGCCCACCGATTATGACATAATTTCCAAGTTCTACATGACCTGCCAAAGTTGCTCCGTTAGCCAAAATACATGAGTCACCAATAATGACATCATGTCCCAAATGTGCATATCCCATAAGTAGATTTCTGTTACCTATCTTAGTAATGGATCCTCCGCTTTTGGTTCCCATGTTAAGCAGACAAAATTCTCTGATCGTATTGTTGTCTCCAATAATAAGTTTTACATCCTCATTATTGAATTTCAGATCCTGAGGTATCGTACCTATAACAGAATGAGAAAAGATACGGTTGTTTTTCCCTATGCTTGTATTGCCTTCAATAACAGTATGTGAAGCGACAGTAGTATTGTCACCAATTGTTACGTCAGCCCCTATATAGCAAAAAGGACCAATAGAAACGTTGCTGCCAAGCTTGGCACCATCTTCGATAATTGCTTTAGAGTGGATCAAGGACATTTGAAACCTGCTTTCTATTTATCTACTATCATAGCTTTGAGTTCAGCCTGGGCAACGATCTTGTCATCAACATACGCTTTTGCATCCAAATGCCATACCGCACCCTTGTTTCTTATTACATTGATTTTGTAAATAAGTTGGTCTCCCGGAGTGACCGGTGCACGGAATTTCGCTTTGTCAATACTCATAAAATAGACTACTTTCTTTTCTATCTCTTCCTGGGTTGCATTGTCCATACTTTTAAATGCAAGTACTCCACCGGCTTGAGCCATACCTTCAATGATCATCACACCAGGGTAAATAGGGTGATCAGGAAAATGTCCCTGAAAAACAGGTTCAGAGATAGAAATATTTTTTAACCCTTCAACATATTCACCGGGAGTAAGGGCAGTAATTCTGTCTACAAGGAGGAAAGGGTATCTGTGGGGTAAGATCTTTTGGATATCAACAACATTATATAGCACAAGTGAACCTTTTGGTAAAATTTTGATATATTTTATCCAAAAGTTGGTAAAAAGGCAATTATAGTTCTATCAATACTTCTTTTACATCAGCAAATGTTTTACCTTGGAGCACTATTTCAATTTTATTTGTAGGTATCTCTTTTACTACGAGGATCGCAGAAAGATCATAAGATACTATGCCCAGTTTTGTACGTAAACAGAGCTCTTTTTCAAAAGATGGCGGATTAAATATAAGTTCAGTTACTTTGCTATAATTACTTTCACACAGTCTGTTATAGGTCTCTAATGTGATAAATTTTACTTCATCACGATTCATATGGTGTACATCTTTGATTTGATAGTCTATTTTTCCTCTTGTGTATTCACCTTTAAGTGTTGAATAGGGGAGGAAATGTGCAGGTATAATTTCTTTACGGATACGTAAAAACCCCATCTGCATACGCCAGTTCAGGAAACGTTGTTTAATGATTCTGTAGGGGGCATATTTATCCTCAAGCCTTAAACGTTTTTCATACATTTCAATCCGCTCTTCTATGGATTCCGGCTGTACCTGTCCGGATACAGGGACAAATAGTTCATCTGCCAATTTCTCTTGCTGATCACGCTGAATATTAAGTCCAAACATACACCCACAGTAGTCTTGTCTGTAAAGAGAATCTTCTTTTGCCAAAATGTTCTGCTCCTGTGTCCCTGAAGCTTTTCTGTAGTCCGGTGCGATGAACTTTATATTATATTTATCTGCCAGGAAGTCTCCGGCAATTTGAAGTTGTTTTAGGGATTTTTTTGGACTGGTAAGCAGGGTAGAAGTAAAACTTTTTTCTCCTAGTTTAAAGGCTTGTTCAGCAGAGATCTCAAAACGTCTGTCAAAACATACTGCACAGCGGGAACCTTTTTCCGGTTCATGTTCTAACCCCCGCACAGCTTCCAGCCAGTTCTCAAAATCATATTCTCCCTCTATAAGGTCAATACCAAGTATTTTACAGGAACGTTTCACATCCAGTAGGCGCAGATAGTATTCAGAGTAGGGATGGATATTTGGATCATAGAAAAAACCTGTTAGCTTTTCATTCGGGTATTCCTGTTGAAGTTTCTGCAAAAAGTAATGGCTGTCTACCGCACAACAGATATGAACTAACATAAAGTTTCCTTATATTTTTCTAGGGTCGGTATTGTAGTATACATAAGAGGGATTGTCAACAAAAGTTCAGTCATAAGGAGAGTATAATTCAAGAAAAAATGATAAAATACTATGTAAATAAAGATTGGAGCGTTTATGAAAATTTTAGTGAGTGCATTTGAACACTCAGCAAATATACACCTTAAATCACTTCGTCAAGCGTTAAGTACAGATGTAGAGTTTGTCGGTATATTTGACAATGAGCTGGGTGAGCCTATTGTTGATCTGCGTTCCTTAGCCATTATGGGGTTTGTGGATGCAGTTAAAAAGTTACGTTATTTTGTGAAGTTAAACAGAGAGATGGTAGATCTGGCAGAAAATGTTGATAAGGTACTGCTGATAGACTCATCAGGCTTTAATCTGCCTTTGGCAAAAAAGATCAAAAAAAGATACCCGGACAAGGAAATAATCTATTATATTCTCCCTCAGGCATGGGCATGGAAGAAAAAACGTATTCCTGTACTTGAAAAGACCATAGACCATTTGTTGTCTATCTTGCCTTTTGAAAAAAATTATTATTCAAAAGATGCTTCCATTACTTATGTCGGTCATCCACTTTTGGATATTATTAAAGATTTCAAAAAAACCTTGAATCCTGAAATCAAGCACGTTGTCTTCATGCCCGGTAGCCGTAAAGGTGAAATAAAAAAGCTCATGCCTGTTTTTCATGAAATGCTCAAAAAACTTGATAACAATATAGAGGCTACGGTTGTCATTCCCAAACATTTTACTAAAGAAGATGTAAATGAACTTTATGGTAATCTAACAGGTTTTAAAACTGCTTATAATGCGCATAAAACACTCTATAGTGCTGACTTTGCATTTATATGCAGTGGTACGGCCACATTGGAAGCAGCACTGATTGGAACCCCTTTTGTGCTGAGCTATATAGCCAAACCGTTAGATTATTTCATTGTTAGTAAACTGATAAAACTTAATTATGTAGGATTGAGTAATATTATGTTTACCCACTTCAATGAAAGAACTTTACATCCTGAATTAATTCAAAATGAAGTGACAGTAGATAATCTTTTTAAAGAATACAAAGCATTTAATAGAGACAGATTTTTAGAGGATTCAAAACATTTGAGAGCGTATCTCAAACAGGGTAGTTCAAAAACAGTAGCATCAATAATAGAGGACAGAAATGCAAATTAATTTTATAGATCTTAAAGCACAATATCAAGAATATCGATCAGAGATCGACAGAGAAGTTTTGGAAGTTTTTTCATCAGCACAATTCATTGGTGGAGACAAATTGAATGATTTGGAGAGGGCATTGGCTGCCTACACAGGTTCAAAACATGCAATTGGCTGCAGCAGTGGTACCGATGCACTTTTGCTTTCTCTTATGGCTTTGGATATTACTGCGGGAGATGAAGTAATCACCACACCTTTTACTTTTATTGCTACGGCAGAAGTTATTGCACTTTTAGGTGCAAAACCGGTATTTGTAGATATAGAAGAAGAGAGTTATAATATTGATCCGGCAAAGATAGAAGCAGCCATTACAGAGAATACCAAAGCAATTATGCCTGTTGCCCTGTATGGTCAGTGTGCCAATATGGATGCCATTAATACGATTGCCCAAAAACACAATTTACCTGTGATTGAAGATGCCTGTCAGAGTTTTGGTGCAACCTACAAGGGAAAAAGATCATGTAATCTTTCTACCCTGGGATGTACAAGTTTTTTCCCCTCTAAACCTTTAGGTGCCTATGGTGATGGTGGAGCTATTTTCACCAATGATGATGCACTTGCAGAAAAAATGAGAATGCTGCTCAACCATGGTCAAAATGAAAGATATAAACATAAATATGTCGGTATCAACGGTCGTCTTGATGCAGTACAGGCAGCTGTACTGAATGTAAAATTAAAACATTTTGATAAAGAGGTAATGACACGTGATGCCATAGGTACAAGATACAATACTCTTTTAAAAGATGCAGATATTATTACACCAAAGATCGCAGAAGAGCATACAAGTGTTTTTGCCCAATACTCAATAAGAGTTCAGGACAGAGAAGCCATGGTCAGCAAATTAAATAAAAAAGAGATCCCTACAGCAGTACATTATCCTGTACCTCTTCATTTACAGGAAGTATTTGTTTCTTTAGGATATCAAGAGGGTGATTTCCCTGTGAGTGAAAAAGTAGCTACAGAGATTATGTCTCTTCCAATGAGCCCATATTTGACAGAAACACAGCAAGATTTTATTGTAGAGACTATTAAAGGTAAATAATGAAAAAAATAGCAATTGTCGGCTTAGGTATCATGGGTAAGAACCATTATCGTATCTTAAAAAATATGCATGATGTAGAACTTGTCGGGCTTTGTGATATTGCAAAAAATGACGAGTACGAAGAGCCTTTTTTTACAGAATTGAATGAAATGCTGGATGAAACCAAACCGGATGCAGTAATCATTGCTGCACCTACTTTTTTACATAGAGATATTGCCATAGAGTGTGCAAATAGACAGATAGATATATTTTTGGAAAAACCTGCTGCAGCAAGTGTAAAAGATGCTGAAGAAATACTTTCTGTGGTAAGTAAAGCAAATATCAAGAGTTGTGTAGGGCATATTGAAAGATTTAATCCTGTGGTCAAATCTCTGATCTCTGAGATAAAAGATCATGAAGTATTATCTATTTCTATTACACGAAGCGGTGCTTTTCCTGAACGCATTGCAGATGTGGGTATATTAACTGATCTCTCTGTACATGATAGCGATCTTATCCGCTTCATTACCCAAAAAGACATTGTTAAAAGTGCCGTATTCAAATCACAGAAGATCCATAAAACCCATGAAGACAATGCTATTTTGGCATTTGAACTTGAAGGTGAAGTTGTTGGAGATATCACCACTAACTGGTTAACACCGTATAGAAAGAGAAGTATCGCTGTAGCCTGCAGAGTAGATTCAAACAGTAAAATAAAGTATTTTGAAGCAGATCTGATATCTCAAACATTGAAAGAGAGAATAAATATAGATGCCAATTCTCATACGACAAGAAACTGTTTTATTCAAAGAAGTGATGCCTTGCATGATGAGTTGAAAACATTTGTATCTTACCTTAAAACCAATAATAGAGGTGACCTGGCTTCAGTTGAAGACAGTATTATCACACTGGAAATAGCAAATGATTCATAATTCTGCGATCATAGAAGAGGGTGCAGTAATTGCAGAGGATGTGCAGATAGGTCCATTTTGCCATATAGGCAAAGATGTGACCCTGTCACGTGGAGTCATATTGGAATCAAACATCATATTGGCAGGAAAACTTTTCATCGATGAAGAGGTAAGGATCTTTGCTTTTACAAGTATTGGATCTGAAGGCTCGGATATAGTAATAGGTAAGAGAACACATGTCAGAGAATTTGTCCAGATAGGGACACAGAAGGATGAACAAAAATCTGAAAAGGTCATCATAGGAAATGACAATTTCATTATGGGCTATGTTCAAATCTTTCCTGGTGTAGAATTAGGTGAGTTTACTATTTTGACAAATGCTGTGAAGCTTTATGAGAATGTAAAATGTGAAGATAGAGTGATTATTGGTGGGCTAAGTACCATAGAAGCGAATAATAGAATTGGTACAGGTGTGATGATAGGCGGTGCATCCTATGTAACACATGATCTACCTCCTTTTACTTTAGTAGAAGGAAATAAAGCCAGTGTAAAAGGTCTCAATGTTATTGGACTGAGAAGAAGACTGAAAGATCCAAAACTCATAGATGAGATCAGAGGTATCTTTAAAAAAGTATTGCTTGAAAATATAGATAAGCCCCTGGCACAGGAGATAGCAAATACACATGAAAATGAATATATAAAAAGATTTACTTCTTTCATCGCTTCAAGTAATATATAGTTACCCCTTTTCCCACTATAAAAGTATACCCTCTCAGAGGGTCATCCAGCCTGCAAGTAAAAATGCTATAGAGGCGAATACACCACCAAGTAAAGCATACGGTAGTTGTGTACGTACATGGCTTATATGGTCACACTCTGCTGCCATAGAAGAGATGATGGTTGTATCAGAAATAGGGGAGGCATGGTCACCAAATATACCACCTGATATCACTGCTGCAATCACAAGGGGAATATCCAGCCCCATTGTAGCACCTAATGCCAGACCTATTGGCATCATAATGGAAAATGTTCCCCAACTTGTTCCTGTAGAGAATGCAGTGATACCTGCTACCAGGAAAATGAAAAATGGAATAAGTACAGGAGAGATGTTTCCAGAGAGAAGCTGTGCCAAATATTTAGCTGTACCAAGATCCCCAATGACTTTCCCTATGAGTAAAGCAAATACCATGATAAGACCTACAGGTATCATGTCAGATATCCCCTGATAAAGTCCTTGAAAATAACGTTTATGGGAAAGTGTTTTACCTAAAACAAAATAGAGATACATAAAGATCAGAGTAACGATGACCGAGTAGTAAACAGAAGTAGAACCAGACCCTTTGAACATATCACCTTTACCGCTAATATAAAGTCCTACCGGTACCATAACTATCAAGACCAAGATCGGTAAAAGCATCTTGTATGGCGTAGCATTTACATTTGTTTGATCTTTCTGTGCAACGTATGGCTGAGGAACAGAATGTTTCATAGGGCCAATATTAAAATCAAAAAAGATAACACCCAGGACTATGGCTAAAGTAAAAAGTGCATAGAAGTTATACGGAATAGAAGATAGGAGTAGAGAAACAGCATCTCCTGAAATTACTTGAGAATCAATAGCTGTGACTATGAGTCCAAGGAGTAAAGCACCCCAACCGTTAAGAGGTATAAGGGAACAGATAGGGGCAGAAGTAGAATCACAAATATATGCAAGCTTTTCCCGACTTACACCATGTTTGTCACATAGTGGTTTGGCAACTGTTCCTGCGACAAGTGCTGTAATGGATGATTCTATAAATATCACTACACCGACAATATAAGCAAGCATCATGGCTCCAACAGGTGAGTCTATCTTTTTACTTTTCTGGCTTAAATAAGCCACAAAACTGTCTACAGCACCACTAAGGGTTAAAAGTCTGATAATGGATCCGACAAGAAGAATAAAAAAGATAGACTTGGCGATCCAGCCTTCAGCAAAGAGTGCTATGATCCCATCAAAAAGTGCAATAAATGCAGTAAAAGGATCGTATGCATTAAGGACAAGAAATCCTGCAAAGATCCCGCCCATTAGCGAAACGATCACATCTTTTGTTATAATTGCCAAAGCGATCGTCAATAGTGGTATAACGATCGATAGTATTCCGTATTCCATATGCACCAAACCTATTTATAGTAATGAAAGGATTATAACATAATGAAAATTTTACTTACACTTGGTTTATCTCTATTTCTGGCTTCAGCACAAAATATTCCAAATACAAAACAACTTATAGTGGTCAGTACTGAAAACTGGTCTACACCCAATGGTACACTTCAGCGTTATGAAAAAAAGAATAACAGTTGGCATACAGTAGGAAAAACCATCAGAATTAAACTGGGAAGAAATGGTTTAGGTTGGGGCAGAGGGTTACACCATATCCCCAAAAATGCCAAGATCATCAAAAAAGAGGGGGATGGTAAAGCACCGGCAGGGATCTTTACTTTGAAACAGGCTTTTGGATATCACCCTTTTGTTGTAAAATATCCTTATGCGGTATATACAGGTACAGACCATTGTGTAGATGATGTAAGATCAAAGTATTACAATAAGATCATTGACAGTACCCAAATAAAAAAAGATTACGAAAGTTTTGAGCATATGAAGTTCCCAAAAGATTATTACAAATACGGTATTGTGGTCAATCATAATCATATAGATGAACAGGGTGCCGTAAAAGGTGCAGGATCATGTATTTTCATGCATATTAAAAAAGTACCGACTGCAGGATGCACGGTGATGAATGAAGATGAAATGAAAGAGATCATTCAATGGTTAGATCCCAATAAAAATCCTTTGTTAGTACAGGGAACGAAACCAATAGTTGTTCATTTACTGAAAAATCTAAAGATGTAATTGGAAAATATTCCAATTACATCTTTGCATCAAAAAATTCTCATTAATAAACCATTTGTACTATCTGTGTAGAATCATTATTACAAACTTTAAAGGACTATATAATGAAAAAAACAACACTAATGATGATTGCATCAGCATCTATGTTACTTGCTGCACCTGCAGTAACAACAACACCAACACCGTCAGCACCACAAAAGGCTATGCTTATTATGGCAAAAGGTCAGGGCAACGGTATGGGTATGAAAAACAGTTGCAAGTGTAAAATGAACAAAGGTATGAAGAGTATGCAGCAGAAAAAGATGAAAATGAAGATGAACTCTCCATTTCTCATTAAGCATGGTCTTCCTCATTTGACAAAGATGATCATGCCATATATGAATGATCCTGCATTTAATCTGACAGCAGAACAAAAATCGCAGTTGACAGAAGTAAGAAAAACAACTATGTCAGCTATTATGGATGCAAAGCCTAAAGTGATGGCATTAAGAAAAGAGATCATAACAGCAAGTCGATCGGGTGTGAAAGCAGATGTCTTAAAAGACAAAGTAGCTAAACTTGCTTTACTTGAAGCCGCAACAACAATGACTCACTTGAGATGTATTGAATCAACCAAAGCAATTTTGACAAAAGATCAAATGTATTTTTTACTTACCAATAAAAATAAAAAGATGAATCATGGTAAAAAAATGATGCAAGGTAAACCGATGATGATGCGTGGAAATGCACAGCCAAAATTGATGATCATGAAAATGAACAAAGCTCAAGGTCAGAGTATGAAATGTGCTTCTGGAAAATGTGGACAGGGTAAATAATTTTTAAAATCTACTTGCGTTACAAATAAATGTATGAGGGAAATATTTCTCTCATACATTTACTTTAATATACTCCTTGGTTAACATAATATAAATTCTATTAAAAAAGTAGATCTATTCTTCCGAATGTAATTATGCGCTGCTTTTCCTCTTTTTAGAAAAGCAATTTTATTGTCTTATATATTATTCACTTTTACATCCAGAGAAATAACAAAATAATTTCCCAATCGATTTTTTGACTTTTATTGGACTAAAAAATTTATTGTTTTATGATCTGTATCAAATAAAATATTCTGACCAAAATAAAAATATATTTTCATTTTCATAAAACACTTCTCAAAGATAAAATTTTTTTAAATAATATTAATATAAAAAACTATTCTAATAATTTTTCACATCATTCTTTTTTCATCCATAAAAATATTTTACATTGTTTTTTATAATTTTGTCTGACTAGGAGGTGTAAGCATAAAGACTCTATATATTTATAAATATTAAATTATCAGATTCTATGTTGATAAAAAAAGAGTCTTTCTCCGATATAAAAATAAATCAAATTAATATTTCTAAATATATAAACGGTGTTATTTTATGCTCCTCCGCATAGCTTAATATATTATTATTTATTGTTCCCATGTAACGCCCTAAAATAGGGATTACTAGGACACATTAAGAACAAATGTTCTTTTTTATTTTATAGGGATCACTATTAAATGAACGGATGTTCATTTAATATCAATACGGGATTTACA
>Ga0256827_10001727_pt1 | contig 14068 bp, 17 predicted proteins | sample CV84metaG_FD_185977 | JGI IMG/M metagenome (GOLD analysis project Ga0256827, IMG submission 185977) | Hydrothermal vent microbial communities from East Pacific Rise, Pacific Ocean - CV84 | ecosystem: Environmental > Aquatic > Marine > Hydrothermal vents | place: Pacific Ocean: East Pacific Rise... | reverse complement strand
TTTACTTAAAGGCGTATCATCAGGCTGAGTGATAGGCGAGAAATCCCCCTCTTTGACTAAGTACTCTCCATCGGTATCTATGATGATACACTCGGCATTGAGTTGAAACCTTGTACACTGTTTCATAGCCCCTTTCTTAGCCTCTTCTGCACTCGCATACCCATAGCCCCAGTTACATCTGTCTTTACCTGTCTCTTTTTCTCGTGCATAGGCAAAGGCTTTATGATCACTTTGAGAAAGGTAGCTATTTTCATAGCTATTGAGACAGTTTTTAGCCAGTACATTTTGAGGGAGCATATCGGCATTGAGCAGGTACGGAAGCACCCACAAAATAAGTATTATTTTTTTCACCGTTAACTCCATCTACAAGCTACTGCTTTATGCCATCTACAGAATAAAGTCTACAAGGTAACTTGATTTCTTTTTGTCCTCTGGCTACGCGACTTTTTCTTCCTTCTTCACATTTCTTTAATGCCTCTTCTTTTGCTATTTCTGCACTGCTACGACCCCAAACCTTCGCAGTGTAATAATATCGTGGAATATCGTTCGCAACTGCTAAAGCCCTATGCATATCTTTGGTTTGTAACGTATCATATAAATCTTGATAAAAAACGGCAGCATTTCTTATGCGGTTTTCTTTTACCACAGTGTCATTCATATCAAACCCATGTACATTAAAAAGAATCTGTAATTGGTCTTGTGTATATCCAGCTACACCGCCAAAACTCCCCTTTATACCCATATATGGAACCCCTGGTATATGGAACCAATCAAAAATATCTCGTTCTTTTTGAGTTGCAAGTATATTTACATAAGTATAGTCTACCCCAAGCTCATCAAGATGGTGTCGTAAAGCAGTAGTAGGGACACAAGTATCAAACCCTATAACCACAACATCACCCATCAAGTCTATATCACTTGGAGGCAGTATATGTGTAGGTATACCCTCATGTATATCTGCTTCAGGAAAATAGTCTGCATTATTGTCTAGTAGATATCTTGAAGTACCATCTGCCAAAACCATATGGAGTATAGAATGTAATCCTATTTGCATACCCGATGCATTACCATAATCATAGCCAATAGGACGTACTTCTACCTGCCCATCTGAACCAACAACTCCTGACTGGTTATCATTTATGGCTGAACTTAATGTATCTTCACTATTTTCAATAAACAATGAATAATTTGTGGTTTTTCTATAGGTAAACCCTTGGACAAGTGTTTCAACTTGCGTTGCAGTATTAGATGAAGTAGTACCAGACTTGGCATAAACGATTTTTTTCAATACACCATTATATGTCAATTTTGTAGTCTCACCCGTACTCTTATCATATACTTCAACTACAAAATCACCTAGTGTGCCATAGGTTGTTTCTAGCGAAATAAGACTCCCCTCAGGTTCAGGTCTATACTGTGCTTGTGCAATAAACTTTATAGTCCCCCTCAATGTCACTTTCTGAGTATCTGTCTCTGTACTCATAGCATTAAAACGAGATTCAAAAGTCCCTAATGGTATAGCACCAAAAGTATAATCAAACTTTGTAAAATCATTTACATGATATGTAATAGCCCCATTATATACTTTACTGCCATCATCACATTGGACATACTGGTACTTCGTATCATCTCCTGTCTTATACGTATCTGCATCTAGTGTAGCTCTTGAAGAGAGTCTTACCTCTTTTGACACACTCCCACTGTTTGTACATGCATACTCATCTTTACGACTTAGTCTGTTTTCATAAATTACTTTTGCACTATATCCATGCTTTGTAGAACTACCCAAAGTAGTTCCATTAACATCAAATGTGCTATGAAGCTCAGGAAACCCTGAGAGTTGCAAAGCATGGACTTTTTTATATGTTTCTATAAAGTTAGATTTAGACAAACCTTTTAAATCAGTCACTATATTATTTATATCAAAGACTTGAGCCTTTTTTAACATGGGATTATCAAAGTATTTTAGAGGTGCTAACCCCAGCCCGGTTGTTGGGTTACTTGTACCCTCGTTAAGAGAAGTGCTAGAACCTCCTCCACCACATCCCACCATGAACAGCATGGCTGACACAAGGATTATCTGTACTATATTCATATTACTCACCTTTGTTTTAGATTTTCATTATTATATAAAAAGTATAGCATCTCTTTATTACTTTTTAATTATCATCAATATATTTCATTTTAAAATACTTTAACATCTCTTCTACACTGTTCATCAATTGAAGCTTCATAACACTTTCATCATCCATAGTAAGTGCTACTTTTCTATAGTCTCCATATATAGTTTGAAAAAAAGCTCTTTCATCTTTTGTGCTTCTGTACCTTCCCAGTGTTAGTGCAATGTAAATTTTCATTACATTGTCTTTTACAACAGCTTCACTTATCTCAAATGTAAACAGATAGGGTTCTCCTTCTCTTACACCGATGCTATGTCTCATATTTCGCATAGATACTTGAATAGTATTTTTATATTTATGAAGCTTCTTTGAACGCACAATAACATCTTCGTCATATTTACTTATTTGACTAAGTACGGTAGGAGCATAATTAATCTCAGCAAAAATAACAGTACTCATAAAAACAATCCAAATAAATATTTTTACCATGTTAACCCATCGGGTAAAGTATCTCTTGATGTACTTTATCACATGCTTTGAGTACCTCATCACTCAGTGTCAAGTCCATCGCTTCGAAGATGGGGTCTAACTGTGCAGCACTCGTAGCACCTATAATAGTAGATGCCACAAAATCAAACTGTTTTGACCATGCCGTTGCTAATGTCACGGGGTGCATCCCTGCTTCTTTTGCTATGGTAATGTATTTCTCAGTAGAGGCTAATGTCTTGTCATTTAAAAAGCGTGTTGCCATGGCATGTTGGCGTATGTTTGGTGAGTTCATGTAGTCATGAAAACGCCCTTTAGCATGGAAGTTGGCATTGTACTTACCACTAAGCACCCCACCTGCTAATGGTGAGTATGGTAGTAGTGAGATGTTCTCTTTTTTACAGACAGTTGCCAACTCATCTAAAAACCTACGGTTAAGTAAAGAGAAGTTGTTTTGTATAGACTCAAAACGAGTAAGCCCATGTTCTTCAGACTTCATGAGTGCTTTGGTCGTACCATAAGCTGTGTCGTTAGAAGTACCCAAGTAACGAACTTTTCCAGACTGTACCAAGCTGTCAAAGGCTCTCATAGACTCTTCTATGGGTACAGTGTTATCTGGCCAGTGCATTTGGTAGAGGTCTATGTAGTCAGTACCCAGTCTTTTCAAGCTCCCCTCTACGGCGCGCTCTATGTGAAACCTGTCTATGGCTGTCATGCCATGCCGTGTAGGAGGTACGAACCATCCGTTCGCTGCTCCTGCCACCTTAGAAGCGATGATGAGCGAATCACGAGGCTTGCTCTGCATCCACTCCCCTACTATCTCTTCAGTAAGTCCTGCTAGTTCTCCTGAGGGAGGTACAGGGTACAGTTCTGCTGTATCAAAGAAGTTTATGCCTCTCTCATACGCCTTATCCATGATGGCAAAGGCTTCTTTTTTATCTGCTTGTGTACCAAAAGTCATGGTACCTAAACATATAGGGCTTACTCTTAATCCTGTTTTTCCTATGTACCTATATGTCATCTTTCTTCCTATATTTTTTAATTATTTTTCATTCAATAACTGTAAAAATTCATCACGTCCACTATACCCTACAAACTGATGTTCAATCTTCTCTGTTTTTGGGTCTACTATATAAAGTGTAGGCGTGAGGGCTATTTCATTAAACTGTTTTGGAAACTTCTTTTTATTGAAGTTCAGCATGACAGAGATGTATTTTGTTTTTATCTTTTTATCAATATTGACTTTAGAGAGTACTCTCTTTTCAATTTTGCGACACCAAGGACAGTAAGAAGTAGTCATAAATATCATGAGTTTTCTACCCTCTTTCTTTGCTTTTGCTAGAGCAACATTATAGTCTGTCTCATACCCCATAACAGAGGCAAAATTTTCATGGGTAATCTCTTTAGATTTTGACATATCTTTGTTATCATCTTTATATTGATGGGCAAACTTGGAAAGCATTTCCTCTATATTATCCATGAGATCTTCTTCAATATCATCACCCGATGTAAACATGTGTGTATCTATATATGAGATGGCAAATACTGACTCTTTCATACCATCACGTTTCATATACTCGCCGAGTTCTAGGTCTACTTTATATCCTACAGCCGTGCCCAAAGAAACTTTAGAGATTAGAAATGCCAAAACACGAGAAGGATGCCCTGCAATATTTACCTTTAACTCCTGAGACATCTCTTTCATAAGTATATGGATATCTTCATTGTATATCTCTAGTTCAGGGATAGAAGAGACCAGTGGGTCATACTCTTTTACCCCCGAAAGTACATAAAAACTTTGTGCAAAAAGTGTAGCCGTAGTAAATAGTGTTAAGAATAAATGTCGCATGCGTAATCCTTTTATTTTCTATAGAGTACCCTAAATCTACTGTTAGAGATTTTAGACTCTTCTGTGTGTAAAGTATGTGAGAGTTCTGTAAGCCCTGTTTTTTTAAAGATCGCTACATCTTCATCACTCAGGGGCCATGGAGGCCCTTCAAATGCTTCTTCTCTTTTGTGTGCTACAAGTAGAAGCTTGCCACCAACGCTCACAGTGTCTACCACAGCCTTCACCATTTGCTCTCGAAACTCTACAGGTAAAGACTGCACCGTAAAGGCTTCAAACACAAAGTCAAAGTGTTCATGGTACTTTTGAGGCATATCAAGGATGTCTTGTTTCTCAAAGATAATAGTCGAGTCAGAAAATCGCTCTTTTGCTAAGTCCAAAGCCGTTTGCGAAACATCTATGGCTGTCACATCATAGCCTGCTAACCCTAATGCTCTTGCATCATCACCTAACCCACAGCCAATGACTAAAGCTTTACCTTTATGCTCTTCTTTTTTATCTAAGTAGGTTTGGAGCAAAGGATTGACTGTTTGCTTTGCCCAGGGGATGTTCTCTTGACTTTCTTTGTTTTCTTTATATAAACCATCAAACCATTCTGAGGCTTTGTTATGTGCTTTTGGCATTGAAAATCCTTATATTAATAAACAATTATAACAAAGAATTCTTATTTTTGAACTACTTAGTACAGAAATATCTTATGTAAATAAATTACTCTCTAATTCCAACAACTTCTTCTTAGCAGGTAACCCACCTGCATACCCTACCAAATCACCATTAGACCCTATAATACGGTGACATGGTATAAGTATAGAAATAGCATTAGCACCATTCGCTGATGCCACTGCACGTACTGCCTTTTCATTGCCTATGTTTTTGGAAAGTTCTAAGTAAGAAGCTGTAGTACCATAAGGAATTTTTAAAAGTCCCTCCCATACAGACTTTTGAAATGCTGTACCTACTGTGAGCAGTGGTATATCAAACTCTTTACGTTCACCTGCAAAGTATTCTTGTAGTTGCTTAATAGTCTCTTCTATCACTACTGAACTCTGTTCCACATACTCTGCATTGAGCCCTTTTTGTATACGTTTATCTATGGTAGTACGCATACGTCTGTACTTCATGTCTGCAAGGCAGAGTTTATCGTCATAAGATCCTAGAAGTAGCTCTCCTACGGGAGACTTATAGTACTGTATACTAATTATATTCATTGCCAAAGTTCCTTTCATAATATTTTATATATAAGAATAAAGATAATTAGAACTATTTTTCTATTTTTTTCCATATTGTCTTACCTGTTGCACACACTTTATTTTCGCCTTTAACATATATGGTATGCACAAAAGTGTTCTCATCACTATCTTTCTTCGTTAAAGACACAATTACATCACCATACTGAGCCTCTGTAATAAAACGTCCATCTATAGAATATAAATAATAATTGTCTATAATATCTTCAGGAATAGATTCCATTAACCATTGTAAATATCTAATATTATTCACATGTTTATTGGTATCCATATCATACATATTGACTTTAAACTCTTTCATAGATTCTGCAGAGTCTATGGTTTCTATTTTATTTGTTATATTATGCTCAATAGATACGCTTTCAGAAGATGGCCACTTTTCTAAAAAGTCAGGGTGTATTTTTGCAGGTCTTCTTTTTTCTATATTGTAAAAAACCCATAAGCCCTTAGCTCTTCCTATAATATTATAGTTCTTATCATAAATGATGTTTTCTCTAAATCCTCTAATAGTATGATATTTAGATATCCATGTCCTTATAATAATTTTTTCTTTATATTTGGGATAACGATCCATCTGCATAATCCCAGATAGTAATACCCATCCAAGGTTTTGGGACATTAGGGAAAATAAACTATGTCCCGCAGCATAGCAATGATCCGCCGCTGTTTCTTGAAGTAAAGTCAACATTGTTAGAGGTGAAGCTTCACCTGATTTATTCATTTCAAAGTATCTTAAATCAAATTCTTTATCAAAATAATTATCCACTTTCATTCCTTATTATATTTTTTCAAAAAACTTCTCACGCATACATAAAAATACTGCCAAGCCAAACCCAACAGCAACTAATGTTGCTAAATATAGGAATGTATATTTTCTTCATACCCAACTTTTTATTCTCAAAAATAATGAAAAAAATGACTCCCACACTCACCATAATGAAATCCAATGCTGTTGTACTAGCAACACCATTGGCAAAAAACTCTTGAAAAAAAAGCTGTACATTTAATCTATGTTCTAATAGCCACGGTATAAACATACTATAGGGTAACACTAAGCCTAGTATAGCTAAAACAAAATAAACACTTTTCTTTGACATCGTAAATCCTTTAAATTTAATATGTCCAAGTATAGCTCTTTATAAAAAACTTGTCATTCACTTAGATTCAGATTTTCTACTTTAATATATCCTTCATAAACCTAGAAAATTTGAGAGTTTCCTTTATTTTTATAATTTTAGATATTATTGTACAGACATAAATAAATATGCACACTTCATCTAGGATATATATGCTCAAAATAAAATCTATTATACATAATGGTTATACTTTTTATTGTAGATTTGTAACCATAAAAGATAAAGATATTTTATTAAGTGCATTTAATAAATTTTCTTCTCTTTCAAGATATTATCGATTTCATAGTAATAAAGAAGTACTCACACAAAAAGATCTTAACTATTTTCTTAATCTAGATAATAACAATCACCTTGCCATAGGTCTACTAGAAAAAATAAATAATAAGGAGCAAGGCATAGGTATCATACGCTATATTAGAGATGCTCAAAACCCTAGTAATGCAGAGGTTGGATTGGGCATTATCGATAGTCACCAAAATAAAGGTATAGGCATTGAACTTTATAAAAAATTATTATATTATGCCAAAGAAAATGGTATCAAGACACTAACAAACTCCGTTCTATCCGATAATATACACATGATAAAACTTTTAAGAAAACTGAATGGTATAACCAAACAACATTTAAATGGTGTATTAGAGATTGTAGTTCCAATCAAATAAAAGCTAATCCAAAAACTACAATCTCAAAACTAACCAGTGACCCTTCTTGTTCATAATGACTCACTGAATCATCCATAAAAAGAATACCTTAGCATAAGAGTTTCGCATCTGCTCTTGGCAGGTTTTTTTAGGCATACTTACTCCTCGTTATAATGTTTGTATCTTTTCAAGTTTCTGTCTTCACATATAAATGAAATATTGTCATTTTTATAAATGCTTTTATACTCTTTATATACGCCATCACAATCTGTTTCATTATAATGATTGATAATAACTAGTTTACCTGCATTTAAAAATGCTTTTGTACCTTCATTATCCCACCAGTTTTTTTCTGTATGAAAAGACTCATAGAGCACACCATCAAAATTTTCAAATCCATCTACCGTATTTTTAGCCATACATTTCATACCCTTTGCATGGGTATAATCACAAAGTGCTATGATATATGCTTTAGCTTCTTGGACTGTAGCTGTAAGATTGTATTGTATACGTGTATCCTCATCGAGCCAATCCATATTATCAAACTCTATCCAGTCTACACCCCATGATGCCAAACTATCAATACGTTTTTTCATCAAAGGCAATATACCCGTTGTTGTCTCAGACACAAAAAATTCATCTGGCCACTGGGGCCATGCTGTTGAAGTCAAATATGGTTCTAATACGGCAAAATCATTTCTATAGTTTTCTCCTGTACCTGCAGATATATATCCAGCAACTTGATTTTTCTTTGCTTTAATTTGTTTGACAAAAGGACCAATATCATCTTCAAGTGCATCGACTAATACATAAGCATTTTTTGCATCACTTAATATTTGATTTATACTATCGACAGTATAGTTTTCTTGGTATGCTTGATTATAGACAGCTATTGCTTTGTCATTTGATGGAAGTGTACCTTGGGCACTATCTGTTCCTGAACTTCCACACCCTACGATTAACAATAACCCTAGTAAACTGATACATATTTGTTTTATCATTATTTATCCTAGTAATTCTCTTTGTTTTTTTGTTAGTTTATTAACAACCAATTCATACGAATAGTCTATGAGTTCTTTAATAGTTTCTTCATCAACATCACTCTCTTCTAAACTCACTGTGTTCCAATGCTTTTTATTCATATGATACCCAGCCATAATACCTTCATAAAGACTTCTAAGTTCTAAGGCATATATAGGATCACATTTTAGATTAACCCGTAGAGGTTTCTCCTCAGAAGTCAATGCAAATATCTTCTCAGATATACGATATACTCGTACTATATCATCAAAAGGATAGTCAAACGTTACCCCTTGCTTTTTCATAATATATTTTTCTAATTGTTTAAAATTCATCATTCATTATACTATAATAGTAAAAAGGAGCATCAAATGCGTAGTAAACTGCAGCTTATACTCATACGTATCTATTTTGCTATAGTCAGTCCTTTATTTCCTTCTTTAGCAGTCATTTCTGCACATAGGCTTTTTCATTATCCTATCAAAACTAAAAAAAATAATCCAAATGAAAAAGCACTCCCTGCGGCTAAAAAATTTACTATCACACTTTATGAAAATGTTACACTACAAGGCTACAAATGGGGTAATGAAAATCACCCCATAGTCTTTTTAGTGCATGGATGGTCAACAACATCAAATAGCTTAAGTCATTTCACTAACATGTTACTGAAACATAACTACCAAGTAGTATCCTACGATGCCATACGACATGGTGACAGCCAAGGAAAGTTATCTGACTTAGCCAATTGGGCAGACAGTGTACAAGCGATATTAAACTATGTAGGAGCAGTAGAATGTATCATCGCACACTCCTTTGGTTGTGCGGCTGTGACTGTAGCATCCAACTTAGGGCTTAGTACAAAAAAACTCGTTTTTATCGCCCCTATTCATAATGTCAATACTATCACTCAACGCTTTGGAAGACAATTAGGTATTCCCTCTTTTATATTGGATAAAATGCGCACCTACACATGGGAGCATAATCAAGATAGATTTGAAAAGTATGGTAAAGACTGGGAAGATATATTTAATTCAAGGTTTCATGTCCCTACACTTATATTTCATGATAAAGATGACAAAGAAACAGACATAGAGCATGCTATAGCATTGTGTCAAAAATGGACATGGGCAACACTCAAAGAGACCCAAGGTTTAGGACATAGGCGAATCTTATATAATAAAGATGTAGTAAAAGAGACACTTGCATTTGTTAAGTTAGGATAAGGCATAATTTACTATTGCTAAACTATTTGAAAAGATAGGACAGAAAACCACGGGTCTAAGACAGTACTAGATAGCCGGGTTACATATCACTATATATTAAAGGGACAATATGTCAAAAATTATGATAAGCCTTACACTCTCTACACTTTTACTTTTAAGTGGGTGTAGCGAAAAAAAGAAGAAAGAAGAAAAAAAAATAGCTCAAATAGAGAAAAAAATACAAAAAGAGATTACTATTAAAAAAGAGGATAACACATCAAGTAATATAAATTCAGAGCAAGTTTTCAAACCTTTTAAACCAAATATTGAAACAAATATTTCAGAAGTAATAGTAACAGAAAATTTAGAAGAACTTGAATCTGAAGCATTTAAAACTATTCAACCACATATTACTGAAGAGATGCAAAAAATTCCTGATTGTTTAGAAAGAGCAGAAAGTAAAGAAGAGGCATTTTCTTGTAGCAAAGCATTAAGAGCACTCAATAAAGAACTTGCTATGTCAATGGGTGATTTTACTGAAGAAGCACCAGAAGCTTATGACGATGAGTTTGTATGGAATGAAGAGACAAAAATCAATATGATTAAAGAAATAGATGCAGGAACACAAGCTATGCAAGAGATGCAAACTTGTATGGAAACTTCAAAAACACCTGAAGAACTTGAGAAATGTCTTAAGCCATAAAATTATTAGAAATATCCTTTTTCTTCTTTAAACATGGAGAGTATCCAATCATACATTAATTTGATACATACTTTAATTTAAAATATAATTTAGGTAATACTTAGGTAACACTTTAAGGAAAATAGAAAAATATTTGTGTTATTATTTGGCATAGCTAAACTATTCGTGAGGATAGGGCAGAAAGCTACGGGTCTTCCATCTGAAGATAGCCGGGTTGCATAAGAAAGCAATTGACGGTTATCAATTAATCATAATATTAATTATATTTTATTGTCAACCGTCTTATCATAAACTTATGTATAAAGGGGATAAAATGAAAACGAATAATAAAATTTCGTCATTCATGGGTGGCTTAATAATAGCTTTTGCTATAGCATTATTTACGCCAACAGCAGCACAAGCAACATGGGGTAACCACAATTCAGGTACTTCAACAACAAGCACACAATGTGATACATATAAAGCACAAGCGAAAAAGTATCTTAACGCATATTACAGATGCTATAACTATACATACTATAGATATTATATATACTATATGAAAAAGTATAAGCAATGCCAATCTAATGTATCGACTACACCAAACTGTAATAAATACAAAGATCTCGCAAATAGATATCTTGCAGCATACTATAGATGTGGATACTATTGTTACTATAGATATTATTGCTATTACTTAAATCTTTACAAAAAATGTGAAGCAAACCTAAATAAAACCGGTAACATAGCTGGAAAAGTATTTGAAGATACAAATGCGAATGGTTCATTTGAAAAAGATACCGACAAAAGTCTTGCGAATGTATCTGTAACGATTACTGATTCTAAAGGTAAAGTACAGACAGTTAAAACAAATAGCCGTGGGTATTACTACGCTAATAGCATAGCTGCAGGTACTGCTAAGGTAGATATCGTTGATTCAACATTGCCAGATAATCCATCACAAGTTGTAGGAACTGACCCAACAGATGTTGATGTAAAAGCAGGTGTTAATAATTGGGAAGAACATAATGGTTATGTATTTCCAGTACCAACAGGTAAAGTATGTGGTACTGTTTATGAAGATATCAATGGAAATGGACAACAAGATGATAATGAAACAGGTAAAGCTGGAATTGTTGTAAAAATTATTGATGCAAATAGTGAAAAACAAACAGAAACTACAAATGATGCTGGTAAATACTGCTTTGCCACTGTGGTAGAAGGTTCAGCATCTATTGAAGTAGATGTAACAACATTACCACAAGATGCAACACTCACTGCTGGAAAAAATCCAAATAGTATCGATGTAGAAGCAAATATTGCTAATCAAGCGGGTACTGACGGTTATACATTACCAACACCTGTTGGTTCAGCCTGTGGATATGTACTTGTTGATGGTCAAGGACAAGCAAGTGTAACAGTTACACTTATGGATTCTGAAGCCAATACACATTCAGAAGTAACAGATGCAGATGGTAAATACTGTTTTACTGATATTCCTCAAGGTGATGCAACAGTAGATGTAGACGATACAACTCTACCAGACGGTGCAGAATTAACTTCTGGTGAAGACCCTAGTGATGTGAATGTACTTCCAAATACTGAAAATGATGCAGGTACAGACGAATATACTCTACCTACACCTGTAGGTACAGTATGTGGTTCAGTTGTTGTCGATGGTCAAGGTCAAGCTGATGTTACTGTAAATGTAACAGATTCAAATGGTGACGTTTATCCAGAAACAACCGATGCGGATGGAAAATGGTGTGCAAAAAATCTTCCTGAAGGTGATGCAACTATTGATGTAGATGAAGCTACACTTCCAGATGGTATAAAACGTGTTCTTGGTGAAGACCAAGACGTATATCAAGTAATCGCTAATGAGAATACAGATGCCGGTATTGATGGATATGAAACTATCCCAACTGGTAGTGTGACTGGTTTTGTTTACCAAGATTTCTTTAGTGATGGTGAATACAACGCAAATGATGAACCAATTTCTGGTGTTCCTGTCACAATTACTATTAATGGGGAAACTTTTGATACAGTTACAGGAGCTAATGGAAAATATACATTAAATGATATTCCTGTTGGAGATGCAACCATAACTATTGATGAAAATTATATTACTGACCAATATCCAAATGCTGTACAAACAGCAGGTCTTAACCCAAGTCCAGTAACTATAGTAGAAAACTCACTTACTGATGCTGGTGAAGATGGATATAGTTATCGCCAATGTGGATTCATAAAAGGTTTTATATACTTAGATACAAATGCTGATGGACAATATACTAATGGTACTGATACACCAGTAGAAGATATTAGAGTTAGCTTACAAATTGTAGGTCATAGTTCTGCTCCATTAGAAGTTACAACTAATCAATTTGGTCTTTGGTCAGAATGTATATTTAAACCTCAAGGTACTAAAGTTACTGCTACCGTAAATTTATCAGATTTAGAAGCAATTTATGGTGATATAACACAAAGTGAAGGTTTAAATCCTAACACTGTAACTATTGACTTAGGTGTGTTAACAGATGCTGGTACGGATGGATACAGCCTAGCAATATAATAATATATAGATATGAGGAAAGGAGTAATACTTTCCTTTCCTCTCTCATAATTATATATTTTTATTTACTTAGCATTACTTCTTGACGCATATACACTTTCCCATTAATTTGTAACTCTATTTTGTATTCACCTAAATATAATTTACGTGTCGACATATTTGCTTTAATCACATGACTTTTTTCAATACTAATTTTTTCAATTTATATACTTATCACAAGTGTAGGATTAGACTTAGAGACATCATTCAAATGATTAGCCACTGAACGTGTTAGATAACGATTATCATAAAAAATATTTTGTTATTTCTCTTAGTGCCTCTAGCAAAAAATCTAAATACTTTTCACAACAACCATACTCTAATACATATTCACTATAGGGGGGCATAAAGAAAGTTACCAAAGTCATCATCAGATTTCGTACTATCTAAAAGCTTCAGGTAAAACTTTTAACAATATACTCGTTGCTTCTATATAGTCATTAGGAAGATATTTTTTTAATATATCACGTATATGATAAATACGCTCTTTAAATTCTAAGTTTGAAAATTTGTGTAGGGTTTCTTCTTCAAAAGATACTTGATTAAAAGCTGTATACACAACTTTATTTCTAAAGCAATTTTATGTACTTTGGGAGGGTTAAAAGTTTATCTTTAAGTAAAAACTTCAGATATAGAGTAAAGTTATCTTTTACTCTATTGCTTCATTTTCTGTATCTAGTACAGTATTTTCTTCTTCTGAAATTACTTCTTCTATTTCATCTAAAACATTGTTTTCAACTTCCAGTTTTTCTTTTTTAAGGAGTTTAAATAAGTCAGAGAGTGTTTGGTATATATCTCCACGGTCTACAATCATATCAATCAGTCCATGTTCAAGTAAGAACTCTGAACGTTGGAAACCTTCTGGTAGATCAACCCCAACAGTCTGCTTAATCACTCTTTGACCTGCAAATCCAATCAATGCACCTGGCTCTGCCATGATAACATCCCCTAGCATCGCAAATGAAGCCGAAACGCCACCCATAGTAGGGTCAGTCAAGATAGAGATAAAAGGAAGCCCTTTTTGATGTAATCTGTTGAGTGCTGCTGATGTCTTAGACATTTGAAGGAGTGCAT
>Ga0256827_10001726_pt1 | contig 14070 bp, 12 predicted proteins | sample CV84metaG_FD_185977 | JGI IMG/M metagenome (GOLD analysis project Ga0256827, IMG submission 185977) | Hydrothermal vent microbial communities from East Pacific Rise, Pacific Ocean - CV84 | ecosystem: Environmental > Aquatic > Marine > Hydrothermal vents | place: Pacific Ocean: East Pacific Rise... | reverse complement strand
TTGAACATTTAACAAAAATAGCTTCAAATTATAACAATATTGAGGTTGTAGCATTAAAAGTTCAGTATCCGCAAGGAGGCGAAAAACAATTAATAAAAGCAGTACTTAATCGCGAAGTGCCATCAGGAGGTTTACCACTTGATGTTGGATGTGTTGTTCAAAACGTAGGAACAGCCTTTGCAGTTTACGAGGCAGTGCAAAAAAATAAGCCATTGTTCGAGCGTGTTGTATCAGTAACAGGTAAAAGTGTTAAGCAACCATCAAACTATATGGTAAGAGTAGGAACTTCAACTGATGTATTAATCGAAGCCGCAGGAGGTTTACCTGAAGATACAGGTAAAGTTGTAAGTGGTGGACCTATGATGGGCAAAGCACTTTCGCGTACCGATGTGCCAATTACAAAAGGAAGTTCTGGAGTACTTATCTTTAAAGAAGAAGAATCGAAACGTAAGCCGATAAATCCTTGTATTCGCTGTGCTAAATGTGTTACTGTTTGCCCTATGGGATTAGAGCCATACTTACTTATGACAGTAACCGAAAAGCAACATTACGATAGAGTGGAAGATGAAAGAGTATTAGATTGTATAGAGTGCGGTTCGTGTAGTTATACTTGTCCTGCAACTCGTCCTCTTTTAGATTATATTCGTTTGGGTAAATCAGAGGTAACAAAAATAATCAGACAAAGAAATCAAAAATAAATTGATTTAGAAATGGGAAATTTTTTAAAAGTATCATTATCACCGCACGTTCATGGCGGTAACTCCGTAAAAAAAGAAATGCATGGAGTTATTTTAGCTATGATTCCGGCAATGTTAGTAGGATTCTACTTTTTCGGATTAGATGCAGTGAGAGTAACAGCTATTTCAGTAATAGCTGCTGTGGGTTTCGAATATTTAATTCAGAAATTTTTAATAAAAGGAGAACCAACAATAACCGATGGTTCAGCTATTATAACAGGTATGTTATTTGCATTTAATATGCCAAGTAATTTACCTGTATGGATAATTTTGATTGGTATTTTTGTAGCAATTGGAATTGGAAAAATGACATTTGGTGGTTTAGGTCAAAATCCTTTTAATCCGGCACTTGTAGGTCGTGTATTTTTACTTGTATCGTTCCCGGTACAAATGACAACTTGGCCAAAAATAAGTATTCTTAACTTTTCTATGGTTGATGCTCAAACAGCAGCGACACCACTTGCATTGGTTAAAGAAGGTCTTAAAAATGGTGAAAGTTTAAGTAGTTTAATGGAAAAAGTACCATCAGCCTTAGATATGTTAATTGGTAATGTAGGAGGTTCGCTTGGTGAAATTTCTGCTGTAGCAATAATGCTTGGAGGAGCATATTTATTATGGAAAAAAATTATATCGTGGCATATACCTGTTGCAATGCTTGGTACAATAGCTGTTTTTAGTGGCATTTTACATTTTGCAAATCCTGAAGCTTATGCAGGACCCGCTTTTCATTTACTTTCAGGTGGTGCTATGTTGGGTGCTGTATTTATGGCTACTGATATGGTTACTTCACCAATGACTCATAAAGGAATGATAATTTTTGGAGTTGGAATTGGCTTATTAACAATACTAATTAGAGTGTTTGGAGCTTATCCGGAAGGTGTATCATTTGCTATTCTTATAATGAATGCATTTGTGCCTTTAATTAACACTTATGTTAAACCTAAAAGATTTGGGGAGGTGAAAAAATAATGGCAAAGAAATTAGAATCTACATTTACCAACATGGTAATAGTATTAACGGTAGTTTCGTTAATAGCTGCTTATTCATTAGCTTCAGTTTTTAATATGACTAAAGGGCCTATTGAGCAAGCTGCTGTTAAAAAGAAACTTAAAGCAATTGCTGATGTAGCTCCTGCTTTTGATAATGATCCTAATGCAGAAATGTTTAAACTTCCTGCTTTTGAACCAACAGCAGAGGATTCATTGGAAGTTTATCCTGCAAAGAAAAATGGAGAATTAGTTGGATATGCTGTAAAGACATATACAATGAAGGGTTTTAGTGGTTTAATTGAAGTAATGGTTGGTTTTGAAAAAGATGGAACAATTAAAAATTATTCAGTTTTAAAACACTCAGAAACACCAGGTTTAGGAAGCAAAATTCCTATATGGTTTAATAATGAAGAAAAGCCTAATCAGTGTATTAACGGAAAAAATCCAAAAAATACGAAAATGCAAGTATCAAAAGATGGCGGAGATATCGATGCTATTACAGCAGCAACAATTTCGTCGCGTGCATTTTTAGATGCTATAAATAGAGGATATAAAACTTTAGAAGAAGGAGGTAAATATGAATAATTGGCAAAATTTAACAAAAGGTTTTATTAAAGAAAGCCCTGTGTTTGTATTGCTTTTAGGTATGTGTCCAACTCTTGGAACAACTACTTCGGCAATTAACGGAATGGGAATGGGACTTGCAACTGCTTTTGTGCTTGTAATGTCAAATATGGCTATTTCAGCCGTAAAAAATATTATTCCTGATAAAGTTCGTATCCCAGCTTTTATTGTAATTATTGCATCGTTTGTAACTATTGTTGATTTACTTATGGCCGGTTATTTACCTGCATTGCACGAACAATTAGGTTTATTTATTCCTTTAATTGTTGTAAACTGTATTGTTCTTGGTAGAGCGGAGTCATTTGCATCGAAAAATGGTGTTTTTGCTTCAATGATTGATGGTTTAGGAATGGGTTTAGGTTTTACATTTGCCTTAGTTATTCTTGGAAGTACAAGAGAAATTTTAGGTAGTGGAGCAATATTTGGTTATAAATTTATTGGCGATAACGATGGAATGTTAATATTTATTTTAGCTCCTGGTGCATTTATTGCTCTTGGCTATATTATTGCAATAATAAATAAATTAAAAAAAGCTTAAAGTATAGATTATGGAATATTTTGTAATTGTAATATCCGCAATTTTTGTTAATAATATTTTATTAGCTCAATTCCTCGGAGTGTGCCCATTCTTAGGAGTATCAAACAAAATTTCTACATCGGTTGGTATGACTGGTGCCGTTATTTTTGTAATGACTATTGCAACAGTTGTTACTTATTTAATTAATACTTTTTTACTTGTTCCTTTTGGAATAGAGTATTTAAAAACTATTAGTTACATACTAGTAATTGCTGCACTTGTACAAATGGTAGAAATTATACTAAAAAAAGTTAGTCCTTCGATGTATCAGGCATTAGGAGTATTTTTACCACTTATTACAACTAACTGTGCCGTACTTGGTGTAGCTTTACTTGTAATTCAAAAACAAATGAATTTGATGCAATCAACAGTATTTGCTGTTTCAACAGGTATAGGGTTTGGTTTAGCACTTATAATATTTGCCGGTTTACGCGAGCATTTAGACTTAATGAATTTGCCAAAAGGTATGAAAGGTATTCCTGCTGCTCTTGTAACAGCCGGTATTCTTGCTATGGCATTTATGGGTTTTACCGGAATGGTATAATTAGAATCATAGATTTCAGAGGTAAGACTAAACTATTGCGTTTTGAAACCCAATAAAAGAATTATTCTTTTATTGGGTTTTTTATTATCATTAATCGATTATTCGTTAAATTTGTAATGTGATAATTACTAAAAAAATAATAACAAATAATCAATACAAAAGTTTAAACTTATTAAATATTATATTTTTAATTCTACTTTTTTCTTGTAAACATAATTTTAAAAATGAAAAAATAAATAAAACAACACTTAGTGCAGGTGATAGCATTGTCTTTTATAATTTGTTAGATAGTCTTAATTCTAATTATTGTAGCAATAATGAAGAGTTAATACGTACTTCTGATAAAATAATCTCAAAATTTCCAGAAAATATAGCTAATAGTGATATAAAAATTGCACATATTCATTTTAATAAAGAAAATTATTATTTAGCTAAGTATTATTTTATTAAAGCAGCTGAAGAGTTTAATAAAAATAATATGATGCCGGAATATGCTGAGCAATTAAGTAATATAGGGGTAGTTCTTGAAATATCAGGGTTTTATTCTCAAGCTTTAGAAAAATATTATGATGCATTAAAAATTTTCAAAAAATTAAATCTAGCTATTAAGATAGCTCGTGTATCAAATAATATAGGTATTATTTATCAGCAACTTAATGAAGGAGATAAAGCAATTGAGTTTTATAAAAAGGCATTGGTTATAGCAAAGCAACAAAAAAGAGAAAATATTATGGCAAATTCGTATAATAATATTGCCACTTATTTTGAGGAATTTAAAAATGATTATGATTCTGCATTAATTTATTATAAAAAAGCTCACGAAATTTATTTAAAACAACCAATAAGTCCACGTTTATTAACTATTGAGAATAATATATGTAATAATTATTTATTGAAAAATGAGATTCATAAAGCAGATACTTTACTAAAAACTTTACTACAAAAAAGCTTGGACAATGGTTTTCAGGATAGGATTTCTCCAATATTAAATAATCAGGCAACTTTAAATATTTTACAAGAAAATTATTCAGAAGCTATAGCAAAAGCAGAAAAATCTTTGAAATTAGCCGTTAAGATGGGAAACAAAAAGTTACAACTACAATGTTTATCTATTTTAACAGGTATTTATGAAAAACAAAAAGACTATAAAAAATATAGTAATTTAATTAAAAGACAATTAAATTTAAAAGAAGAGCTTAATGGTTTAGAATTAAAGAAACAGATAAATATTTTAAATGTAAAATATGAGGTTGACAATAAACAATCACAGATTGAGATATTAAAATTAAATAACGATGTTAAAAGTCGTGAAATTGTACAATTATGGCTGTTTATAATAATAATAATTCTATTATTAGGTGGAACATTTTTTGTTTTTTATTTATATAAAAAAAATAATAAGCTTATTAATAATCAGATGAGGCGAGATATTACAGATTATATTAATAAAATAAATGAATTTGAAACAGAAAGACAAAGTATAAAACAACAGTTAATAAATAATAAAGATAATCAGATATTAAAACAAACAAAATCGTTTGATTTAACTGAAAGAGAAAATGATGTATTGTTATTAATTGCAAAAGGATATACAAATACAAAAATAGCGGATACCTTGTTTGTATCGGTTAATACAGTAAAATACCATACAAAAAATATTTTTATAAAATTAGATGTAAAAAATCGTATAGAAGCAGTTCAAAAAGCTCAAGGAATATCCAAATAATATAAAAACTACACTAATGGGTAGTACGTAAAACATAGTTATATCATAGTTTTGTAGCGTAACAATATAAAATATTTTATAATGAAAAAACTACAGATTATTTCAATTTTATTAATTTTTGGATTATTATCAACAACTACATTTATATCTTGTAAAAAAGACAACGTTGAGACCGCTGAGAGTAATAATGAAAGTAATAATAACAATAATAATACGACAACAGAGTGTTTTGATATTGTAGATTTAACAACTTATCTTGATAATTTACAAACAATTAATTTTATTAATGAAACAGAAGGTTGGATTGTTGGAATAAATTCTGATGATGTAAATAAAAGTACATTGGTACATACTACTGATGGAGGTCTAACTTGGTCAGTTATGAATACAGACCTAGATATTCATCATGCAGGAAGCGTATCAGCTCCATATATTCAGTTTTATAATTCTACCGATGGATATATGATTGGTAAATATGATGTAGCTCTTGGTGGTAATAAATTAAAATACACAACAAATAAAGGTCAAACTTGGACTGTAATTAACGGCTCAGCTATTGGTACTTGGGATGTTGTGGCTGTTAATAGTACAAATGCAGTTTACATTGGGCATAATGTTTATGGTCATAATAATAATAGTGTTTTATATCAGATTTCTAACTCATCACACGAAATAACTAAGACAGTAGATTTACCCTCATCTCTAGATTTTTATGCTAAGGTTGATATGGAGTTATCTGAAGATGGTACTATTAATGTTCCGGTAAGTAGGGTTAATATAAATTCAAGTTTATATATGGCTAGGTCTGTTGATTATGGAACAACTTGGACATATAACGAAATAGAATTAGATGCTATATATAATATTGATTTCCCTTCTGATAATACAGGGTATGTTATAGGCGATATTGGACTAAATCCTACTTTTTACAAAACAATAGATGGAGGTATAACTTGGACTAAGAAATCATTACCAATTAGTTTTGTTCATCATGATTTTTTTGATGCCGAAAATGGATTAGGTATTAATCAAGATCAGATTTACAAAACAACTGATGGTGGCGAAACATGGACCGAAGTAACTTGTTTTTCGGGTTCAGAACACGAACCAACTAGAGGTGTTGCTTTTGTAAGTCCTTATAAATGGTTTGCAATTGGTACTAGGTACGTATCTACCGAAAATAAGTCTTATTCTGAATTTTATATTTCTAAAGAGTAGTTTATAGTATATAATAAACGAAATTTTTATAATAATATATTTTAATATGATTTAAAAACCCATTAAAGAAATAAATTTCTTAGTGGGTTTTTAATAAATTTATTTAATAAAAAGCAACTAATATAACATTTACTAAGTCTAATATTTGAAACATAAAAAACATTATATCATGGAAACTGTATTTATTAGAAAAATTTTACTACCTGTTGTTATGTTTGTTGGTTTAGTTTTAGTTGGTGTAATTCTTTTTGCACTTTTTCAAGAATTAATTTCTGTCTTTTAATAATTTAGAAAGTAAAATTTCGACACCTTTACTAGCCTTTTCTTTTATTATTTTTACATCAGAATCAACATCTACGTTGTTAGGATCGATTAAATATTTTTTACAATTTAAAGGTGTGTAATTAATTAAATTTGCTGCAGGATAAACGGCCATAGAAGTACCTATAACAACAAAAACATCTGCTTTTGATGCTATTTCTACAGCTTCTTCAATAGCTGGTACAGCTTCGCCAAACCACACAATGTGAGGTCTCAATTGTGAGCCTTTTTCACATTTATCGCCTAGTTTTAATTCCCAACCGTTGAGTGTATAAATTAAGGCCGAATCTATTGTACTACGTACTTTTGTAAGCTCGCCATGTAAATGCAAAATATTTTTGCTTCCGGCACGTTCATGCAAATTATCAACATTTTGAGTAATTATTTGCACATTATACTCTTTTTCTAAATCGACTAAACCAGTATGACCAAAATTTGGTTTAACATTCAATAATTGCTTTCTGCGTTCGTTGTAAAAATTTAGAACTAATTGTTTGTCTTTTTCCCATCCTTGCGGGCTGGCAACTTCCATAATATCATATTGGTCCCACATTCCACCCATATCACGAAAAGTCATTATTCCGCTTTCTGCACTTATTCCGGCTCCAGTTAATATTACAAGGTTTTTCATTTTATTTGCTTTTTAGGTTCACTTCGATATTGGGATTTAATTCTAGCAATTTACTAATAAATTCCGATTTATTTTTTGGCGATATCATTACCTTATAGTGTTTATTATAAGTTATTTCTAGTCTGTCTAACGACGATGCAGGTGAACTTAAAACACTTCTTGTTTCTGAAATTTCTGTTATATCTGATATTGAGATATCTAATTTAAAAAAGCCACTACTTCTTATTTTTAAGATTTTATGCGTTATATCATAATATGTGTTTAAAAATAATCCTAAAATAATTAACATAATAGGAATATTAACAAATATTATATAGTATGATTTATCGTAAAAACTAGAAATAGCAGTAACAAAAAATACAAGAATTATGGGAATAAATAATAGCCAAAAATCTACTTTTGATTTATATCGTATCATTACTTTATTTATCTTTTACCAAAAATACGTGCTAATTTTGATATTTTCTTATGCTCATCGTCATAATATCCTGCACCATAATAATTTTGACCATAACTGCCGTATTTATAGCCGCCATAACGATAGCCATAACCATAACGATAGCCATAATATGTAGGCATTTTAACATCGTTAATTAAAATACTTAAATTTTTAATTTCACGTTCGTTATATACATCGTTAATAAAATCTAATACACTTTTTGGTGAATAATTTTGACGTACTACATAAATATTCGTATCAGCATAATTTGCTAAAATCATACCATCGGTAACTAATGCCATAGGAGGTGTGTCAAAAATTATATAATCGTAGCGTTCTTTCAGTTCGTTAACAAACTCAGTCATTTTTTCAGACTTAATTAGTTCAGCCGGATTTGGTGGAATTGGCCCTGATGCAATAAAATCTAAACTTTTTATATCTGTTTTATAAATTATTTCATCTAATGTGGCTTTATTTACTAAATAAGAGCTAGCACCAATATCTTTAGATACGCCAATAAGTTCGTGTATTTTAGGGCGACGTAAATCGAAACCAACAAGAATAGTTTTCTTTCCAAGAGTTGAAAAAATTGATGCTACATTTAACGAAACAAAAGTTTTACCTTCACCACTAAATGTAGAGTTTATTGTAAGAACTTTTGTTTTGTTTTTTTCTGTCAGCAAGAAATCTAGATTTGTTCTAATAGTTCTAAAACTCTCGGTTAATGCCGATTTAGGATATTTAGCAACAACTTTATCTGTATCTTTATCGTTATGGCCAATAACACCTAAAATTGGTACATTTGTACGTTCCTCTACATCTTTTCGTTCAATAATTTTATCATTAAAGAAATCTTTAATTACAATAATTATTGTTGGAATAAGTAATCCTATAATTAACGCGATAATATAATTAAGTTTTGTTTTAGGTCCGATTTGTTGTGCATTTGCAACAATTGCTCGGTCTATAATTTTTGCATCAGCAACATTTGCAGCCATGGCTATTCCTGCATTTGCACGTTTCTCAATAAGGAAAGTGTATATCTCATTATTTAACTCAAACTGACGTTTAATGCTTAATAATTTACGTTCTGTTACTGGTAATTTGTTTATTTCTGCTTGCACTTTTCCTATTTTTTCATCAACAGCTTTTCTGGTGATATCGGCAGAATTTACAATGTTTTGAACATTTTCAATTAATGTATTTTTAACATTCTGAATTTTAATATTTGCCATTTCTACACCAGGGTTGTTTTTGGTAGAACTATAGTTTAAAACATTTCGTTCGGAATATAATTTATTTAATTCTGTAATTAATTGATTTAATAAAGCATCATTTATTCCCATTACGGCAGGAGCTATTACATCGTCAAATTCATTTTTAGCTTTAACATAATCTAATAAATAATTATAATACGCTAATTTTTGATCGTATTCATATTTTTCTCGTTGATATTCTTCTAATTTTTTGTAAATCTCGCGTCCTTCAACACTTATATCGATTACTGCTCCGTTGTTTAATCTAAATTGTTCTAAATTATATTCGGCAATGTGAAGAGAGTCAACTATGCCAAGTAGTTGTTTGTCAATAAATTTAACGGTGTTTTGTGCTGTTTTATTTTTATCATCTAATCCATTCTGAATATAAACATCGAGTAATTTATTTAAATAATCGACTTCTTTTTGAGGTACTTTACCTGTAGTGCTTAATAAAATTATTGAACTCTTCTTATCTGAAGCTTCTAATGATAATTTTGCTGAGTATTTATTTGCTAAATCATGTGTGTCGTGTATAATAAAATAGTAGTCATAAAAATTAACAGTATCTGTATAAGCTTCATTTTTATATATTGTGAAATTAAAATCTTTACTTTCAAATTTTTCACCAAACTTTAAAACCTTATTAATATTATGATTATTATTTATATGAATTTTTACACTTTTTTCGCCATAACTAACTTCAACTTTATAGTTAACAAGATTAGTTTTGTTTGTGTCTAAAATAACATAAAATGGTGTGTTTTTATAGGCTTCAGGTTCTCTAATTCTTCCAATAGAATAGTATGAAATACCAAAATCTAACTGTTCAATGGTGTTTTTTGCAAGTGTATATGATGAAAGTATTCCAATTTCATTTTCTACTTCTTTTTTCATCATACGGCGACTCATGAAGCCAATTTCTTGAATAATACTCTCAATACCACCACTGGCATTTTTATCTTTTATTAATATACTTGCATTTACTTTATAGGTTGGATCTGTGTATCTGTTAATAAAATAGGCTATTGATAGTGTTATAAAAGCAGATATAGCAAACCAATACCAATTAAAAAGAATTTTAAAAATAAATTTTTTTATGTCTATGGTGTCTTCTTGCTGTATATTGTTATTTTGTATATTTTCCATAATTACTTAATAAAATTAAGCACTAAAATAAGTGTTGAAACAGAGGTTAAAAATAATGTAACATTTAAGGTATTTAATTTCCAAGCTTTATATTTTAATGGTTCAATATAAATTACATCGTTAGGTCTTATGTAATAATAATTTGATGTAAGAATATCGTTATCTGTTATATCAAACTTGTAGGTTTCGCTACCTGTAGGAGTTGGTCTTACAATTACAACTTTTGTTTTGTTACCAAATTCGTTAATATCACCAGCTTCACCAAGTGCTTCAAAAATACTTAGTTTATCAGAATAATTAACATATACTCCTGGCTTTCTAACTTCACCAAGAACAGTAAAACGATAACTAATAAGTTTTACATCAGCAATACCATCTTTTATATATTCGTTTAATATTCGTTGAACTTCTCGTCTGGCTTCGTAAACCGATTTTCCAACAAGATTTATATCCCCTAAAATTGGTAACGAAACTGTACCTGAATCGTTTATGCTATAACCATTTACATATAATGATGATTCGTTATTATACATATTATATGTATTAGTTGATGAGTTTAAGTTGAAAACATCATTTATTTCTTTATTAAGACTTAACACTCTGATATACAAAATATCACCTATTTGAAGTTTGTAAGCTGAATCAACATTATTGTAAACTTGTGTTGAGTCGGCATATGTATTTTGTAAATAAAGAGTTTTCTTTCTTGAAGCACAAGAGGAAAAAATTATAATAATTACTATAAATAAGTATAAACTTTTTTTCATTTTTTGTTTAAATAAGCTTTAACTCACAAAAATAACAATAAATACATAAGATTATAATTTTATACTTAAAAAAGCAATGTTTAATTCATTATTAAAAAATTTATACAAATGTAAATTTGTTTAATAATAATTCGCTAATTGAAAAAGATTTTTATCTTTGTAAGCTTTCATTAAAATAACTAAAAATATATATAACTATGTTTAAAGGACATCCTAAAGGACTTTATGTTCTATTCTTTTCAAATATGGGTGAGCGTTTTGGGTATTACACTATGCTTGCTATATTCACACTTTTTTTACAAGACCATTTTGGTTGGGACGAAACACAAGCATACAACCTATACGGAATATTTTTAGCAGGAATATATTTCGCACCTTTATTTGGAGGTATTGTTGCTGATAAATGGTTAGGTTATGGTAAAACCGTAAGTCTAGGAATTATAGTTATGGCTATTGGTTATGCCCTATTAGCTATGCCTGTGGAACAAGACCCAATGCCTGTATATATTGCTCTTGGTGTAATTTCTTTAGGTGTAGGGTTTTTTAAAGGTAACTTAGTAGTTATTTTAGGAAACTTATACGAAAGTGATGGTCGTAAAAAAATGCATGATGCTGCTTTTAATATCTTTTATATGGGTATTAATATTGGTGCTATGTTTGCCCCACATTTAGCTCGTGCAATTAAGAATTATATTATGGAAAGCAACAACTTTACATACGAAGCTGCAATTCCGAAAATAGCTAATAACATTAAAGCTGGTATTGAGGTTGGTGCTGAACAAATGAATATTATTCAGAATTCAGCTAGTGCATCAGGTTTTACTGATATTAAATTATTTGCAACTCAGTATTTAGATACTCTATCACAAGGTTATCATTGGGGATTTGGTTTTGCTGTTATTTCATTAATAATATCAATAGGAATATTTCTAGCTTTTAGAGGTACATATAAGGAAGCCGATTACAGACAAAAGGACAAAGTGCAAGATGCTGATTTCGTTGAACTTACTCCTAAACAAGTTAAAGATAGAGTTTTAGCTTTGGTTCTTGTGTTTATTATTGTAATATTCTTTTGGATGGCGTTCCATCAAAATGGTTCAGCATTAACAGGTTTTGCAAAAAATTATACAAATCTACATGTTAGTAAATATACTTACTTATTATTCTCTATACCAACACTACTCGCAATTTTTGCTTCTATTTTAGGATTATTTGCTATAATAAATAAATCTTCTAAAACAAAATTCAAAGCTATTGGAGGTGGTTTCTTGGTTGCTGGGTTAGGCTATATTGGTTATACATTAAATGCATTACCTGATACAATTAGAATAGACCCTGAGTTATTTCAGTCATTTAATCCTATGTTTGTAGTTTGGTTAACACCAGTTATGGTTGGATTTTTTGCATATCTTGCTAAGCGTAGTAAAGAGCCATCTGCACCAACTAAAATTGGTATTGGTATGATGATTACAGCTTTTGCGTATGTTATTATGCTTGTTAGTTCACTTGGATTGCCAGGTGTAAGTACTTTAGGTGGAAATACTGTTGATGCAGGATTAGCAATTAGTCCATATTGGTTAATAAGTACATACTTTACACTTACAATTGCTGAATTATTCTTAAGTCCAATGGGATTATCATTTGTAGCGAAAGTTGCACCACCTAAATTAAGAGGTTTAATGCAAGGAGGATGGTTAGCTGCTACTGCTGTTGGTAATTATGCTGCAGGTTATGTAGGAAGATTCTATCAACATTGGGAGTTATGGCAATTCTTTGTATTATTAGCAGGATTAGCAGCCTTATCAGGCTTTATCATGTTCTCAATTCTTAAAATTGTAAATAGAGCTTCTCAATCTTAAAAATAAAATTTTAACAATAAAAAAAGCTCTTCTAATTTTTTTAGAGGAGCTTTTTTGTATGAATCTATACCAATTTGGGCTACTTGGACAATATTTGTAGGAGCCACAGCTGTTTCAATGTTTACAATGTTTTTTATGATAAAATGGCTAGAGCGAGTTTCTAAATAACTTTATTAAATAATATTGTAAGCCACTTATTTAATTAAATAATCTAGCTTACGTTAACTATATTACTTTGTAAGTTATATTAGATTCTTATAAAGAATATAGCTATTTATAAATCTTCGAAACTAATATTGGTCATATTATCTTCGTTTGGAGTTTCAATGTGGTCGGAGGGTTGCTGTTCTTTAATAAAATTGACAACTTCGCTTAATCCATCAGAAAATTTATCAAAATCTTCTTTATATAAAAATATTTTATGTTTTTCGTAAAATGGTTTTCCTTCAGGAGTAAATTTCTTTTTACTCTCGGTAATAGTCAAGTAATACTCGTCGTTTCGAGTAGCTTTAACATCAAAAAAATAAGTCCTTTTGCCGGCTCTTACTGCCTTAGAAAAAATATCTCTTCTCTCAACTCTCTCTATCCCATCTCTCTTCTCGTCAGCCATCACGTTAAATTTCTAATTTCGACCTGCAAAAATAACAAATTTATTATAATAACCTTATCAAAAATATAATTTTTTGGATATTTTAACAATACTAATGAGGGTCTGCTGAAAAGCTTTGATGTATGTTATATTTTTATATTCTGAAAATATCTCAAAAGTATTTTTGTATTGTTATTCTGAACAAAACGAAGAACGACGAATCCTGTACGAAGTAAATCTATATTTGTGATTTTAAACTTTTAATAGATTCTTCACTACGCCTGCCTACCTGCAGATAGATTCAGAATAACAAAAATGAACGTTTTGAGACAGCCTCATTAAATCTTTTATAGTTTACATTCCCAAAGCAGCTTTACCTGCATCGGTAATAAGTTCCGGCGACCATTGTGGTTCCCAAACAAGTTCAACATTTACATCGTAGCCCTCAAAGTTTGCTCTAACAACAGTATCAACGTGCTGAATAATAGTATCACCAACAGGGCAACCACGTGCCGAAAGTGTCATTACTATATGTATTAATTTTTCGTCTTCGTTAATGTTAATCTCGTAGATTAATCCTAAATCAACAATATTTACAGCAACCTCAGGGTCAATTACAGTTTTAATTCTTTCGAGAATTGCTT
>Ga0256827_10001725_pt1 | contig 14074 bp, 14 predicted proteins | sample CV84metaG_FD_185977 | JGI IMG/M metagenome (GOLD analysis project Ga0256827, IMG submission 185977) | Hydrothermal vent microbial communities from East Pacific Rise, Pacific Ocean - CV84 | ecosystem: Environmental > Aquatic > Marine > Hydrothermal vents | place: Pacific Ocean: East Pacific Rise... | reverse complement strand
GTGAGAGGGCCTTCTCTGGTACACGGTTTTACACTTTTGGAAGACCTGCTTGTGGGTGCGGAACTTTCAGATGTGGCATTGATCATGAACTCTTTGGGTATCTGCCCGCCTGAGATTGAGAGGTAATGAGATGAAATGGAAATTCGATATAAAAGGTACACTGTCTCCTGTAGGCATCTTGGGTGCATTTTTTCAAAAGCCAAATACTATTGCTTACCCTGCGGTTAAAAAAGAGACAGCCAAGGGTTACAGAGGGTTTCATACCAATGTTTTAGATGACTGTATCGGCTGTGCCAACTGTCAGGATGTTTGTATGAATGATGCCATCGATATGATCAAGGTGGACAAAGAGTATAATGCAAAGAACGGTTCCCAGTGTATTCCCCGTATTGATTATGGAAGATGCTGCTGGTGTTCGCTTTGTACCGATGTTTGTCCTCCTGATTCACTGAAACTCGAAGAGGAGTATCTTGGTATATCCAAATATGCTTCAGATTTCCTCTATCTTCCCAAAAATAAATAAGGAGAAAAAATGAGACTTGCACTGTGGACCCTTTTTTTATATGTGATCTGGATCGTTCTTACCTCTTCTTTAGGTATACAGAATCTTTTTATAGGTGTACTGGTAAGTTTCTCTATTGCCTTGCTCTATACCAAAATGTTCAAAGATGAGAAGGTAGATCACTTTTCTCTATCTGCCGCCTTAGTCTATGTTTACGTATTGCTTAAAAATCTTTTGATCTCTAATCTTCAGATCAATAAAAGAATTTTAAGCAGAAAGTTAAATATTTCTCCTGCGATCGTTGCAGTTAAAACAGAGTTGGATTCTGACTGGAAGAAACTGCTTTTGGCAAACTCTATTACGCTGACACCTGGTACTTTGACACTGGATATTAAAGGAGATACGCTCTTTATTCATACTCTTCAATATGAAGAGGGTATGGATAAAAAAGAGATCATTAAAGAATTTGAGGATGCGATCGCTAAAATTTAGTAAAAAATAGATAGTGGGTTGTTAGAGGTGTCCATAAGTTAAAACTGATACAATAATAGTGACTAATTAAAAAGGATGTTTATGAATGGTATAAAATTTATACGTTTTACACTGCTTTCTCTATTTTTGAGTATTACAGCAGTATTTGCTTCCGGCAGCAGTATGGGGGCAAAGATAAAAAGTATCAAAACGTATTCTGCTGCCCCAGCGGCATTGCTAATGGAGTCTTACCGATATATGGGAGCACTTGAGTCTTTTTCTGTGAGTGCAGTAACAACCAATGATGATTATTTTAATGATGATATGATCGTTACTTATACACATCATGTACATATTGATCTTCAAAGACCGGGTTATTTGCATGTTCAAACTTATGGAGATCTCAAAGCGCGTGAGTATTATTTGAAAGAGGGTGCATTTACAGTGTATGATGCAGATCTTAACTATTTTGCACAATTACGTTTACCTCAAAATGTAGACAAAGCTTTAGATATTCTCTTTGAAAAATATGGTATGAAAACAGCACTTGCCAATATTCTCTACTCTGATCTTTATAAGCGTACAGCACCTGTCAATAAAGGGTATTACTTTGGTCTTTCAGAGGTAGATGATGTCTCTTGTCATCATATAGGATTTGAATCTGCTACACAGGAGTTTCAAGTGTGGATAGAAAAAAGTAAAACACCTTTAATCAGAAAATTTATGGTGATCGATAGAACAGAAGCCTATCTGCCAAGAAGCAGTACACTTATACGCTGGAAGCTTGATCCTGAATTAGGTACTGCTGTGTTTGAATTTCATGCACCGAGTGCTGCAAAAAAAATAGATATTGAACTTAAATCAAAGTCGGAGGAATAAAAGATGAAAAAAAATATTTTCCTGATCAAATTTATCATTGTTTTTTTTGCTGTTGGATTTTTCTCTCCCTCTCTTAGCGTAAAATATGATCAAAGAGCAGGGCTGAGTGAGGTACATTTTACAATAGTGAAAGAGCTTGAAGCCAGACGAGGTGGTGGCCGTCGAGGTGGCGGTGGTATGCGTCGAGGTGGTGGCATGCGTCGTTCCGGTGGTTTCAACCGTGGTGGTAGTAGGGGTCGAAGTAGTTTTAACAGGGGTGGTTTCAACAGGGGTGGTTTTAATCGAAGTAGTTCCAGTCGAAATCGTATGCGGTCTCCAAATAGAAATCGTTATCAGGGAGGAAACTTCCATAAAGGGAAGCGTCCCAATGTAAAAAGACCAAGTACCCGACCGGCAAAGAGACCTTCTTCTCGACCGGCAAAAAGACCTTCTACTAGACCGGCAAAAAAACCGTCTACGCGTCCTGTAAGTCGTCCTGGAAAAAAACCAAGTACAAGACCAAGTACAAGACCTTCAACTAGACCTGTAAGCAGACCAGGTAACAGACCTGGTGCAGGTAAGCCAAATCGTCCTGACAGACCTGGTGTTAGACCTCCTGGTAATAGACCTGGTGCAGGTAAGCCAAACCGTCCTGATAGACCAGGAGTTAGACCTCCTGGAAATAGACCTGGCAAGCCAAATAGACCTGGAAAACCAAATCGTCCTGGACATGGTAAGCCACCACACGGTAAACCGCCTCACGGCAGACCACCGCATGGAGGACATCCTCGACCACCACATGGAGGTCATCCCCCACATTGGCATTATCCTCATTATGGATGGGGTGGGTATTGGCCATGGTTCTGGGGATCTGCCATTACTATAGGTGCTATTGTCTCTACGATTCCGGATGATGGATGTCGAGACATTATTATGGATGGTAAACAGTATAAAGAGTGTGATGGTGTACTATTTGAGCCGGTATATCAAGATGATGAAGTTAGTTATAAAGTTGTAAAAATGAATAAATAAAATAGGGATCCCTCTACTTTGGGATCCTTTCCTCTCTATGAAAGATTGTATGGTATCTTAAGAAGAATTTTCCAAACCTAAAAAAGATTAGTCTTTAAGTATCATCACTGAAGCAGTCAGCCCAAATCTCAATTTTACATTTTCAGGCAGTGTATCGAGTTTGATCCTTACAGGAATCCTCTGTGCAAGCCGGATCCACTGAAAAACGGGTTTAATACTTGGAAGCAGGTTATTCCCCGGATTCCCATCAGCCAGAGCAATACCCCATCCAATGGATTCAACCTTACCTTTGAGTACCGTGTCCGGGTAAGCCATGAGTGTGACTACTGCATCATCTCCAATAGTTATCTCTCCCATACTGTCTTCACGGAAGAAACCGAAGACCCAGTAGGCTTGTGTGTCAACCAGAGCAAGCAACGGTTTGTTTGCGGACGCCTGTGTACCTATTTGAAAAGTAATATTTGAGACATACCCATCCACTTCTGCAAATACTTTGGTATAGGAGAGGTTGAGTTTGGCTGTGTTGAGTGTCTCTTTGGAATTGTCTATATCTGCCAAAGATTTAAAATAATTGGTTTCATTACGCACCAGGTCTTTTTGAGAAACAGCTCCTTTGTCTTTGGCATAAATATTCTTGACACGCTCATACTCTATTTTGGTTCCTTTTGCAGCTTCGAGTGTACGTTGTAATCTGGCTTTTGCCTGTCTGACCTTGAGTTCATATTGTGAAGGGTCAATTTCAAAGAGAAGTGCACCTGTTTTGACCAGTTGATTGTCTTTAACATGGATCTTTGTCACCATACCTGTCACCCGTGGTGCAACTTGAATGACCTGTGTACGTACCTGTCCATCACGTGTCCATGGATTTTCTATGTAGTCTCGGTATTTGTGATACCCAAAGTAGAGTGCTGTTGCCAAGATAGAGAGTGTAAGTAAAAGTTTTATTAGTCTTCTCATAATTATTATATCCTTAAAATTTAATCCAAAAATGATCGATCAACACCATATAAAGTGCCATGATCGCTATAAATACATAGGGTGGTGCTACAAACAGACGTGATATTTTCAACTTGTTTAAAACCATGACTGTAACGACTGCTGCTAAAAAAGCAAACAGTAAAACAGGCAGTATTGGTGAGAAATAGACATCTCCCATGGAGAGTTCATGAGGAAAGTTATTTGTCATCATAAAAACCTTTTGGAAGCTTTGTCATCTCTGCATCAAGATATTTACCCCAGTCTGTACGACCTTTCATTTTGGCTGCCATCTCACTGGAGATATAAGATCTCCCTCTGCTTATTTGCCATCCCCCACCCAGTGATTTATAGAGTGCTACAGCATTGAGTGCCATGTTTCCTTTAATACTTGCATAACGGTCTTGGGTAGAGGTTAATTTCTCTACAGTGGTCAGGAGTCGTTGGTAGTTGACTAACCCGTCATTGTACTGCACTACTGAAATATTGAAAGCGCGTATGGTAGCTTCTACCGCTTTTTGATTCTCTTCATGCTGTTTCTTGGTTAAGACATAACCATCAAGTGCATTGGAAACTTCTGCAACAGCTGACAGTACAGCCTTGTTGTAGTTTACCAGACTCTCTTCAAACTTTGCATCTTGCAGACGTATTTGATTTTTGATACGTCCATAGTTGAAAATATTCCAGGAGAAAGAGGGACCTACTGTTACACCCAGTGCATTACTTCCATCTATCCAAGAACCTGTTTGGTTATTTGTGTTATATCCAATATTTCCAAAGAGTGAGATACTTGGGTAAAGTTCTGCTGTTTTTGCACCAATAAGTGCAGAGTTTGAACGTACCTGATATTCTGATATTTTAATATCCGGGCGTCTTGTGATGAGATTTGCATCTATTTTATAGTAGGGGTTGAGTCTGGCTGTTGGTATGAGTTTGATACCTACAAGAGCTTTTTTCCCTTCTTTAATTTGTACAATACCTTTGTGTTCAGCAATGTATCTACTCGCTGTATTAAAGTTCTTTTCATTTCCTTTATGCAGTTGTCTCTCTACTGATGCCGCATCGGTAGCCAGTAGCAGAGCCAGTGCATTTCTGGCTTTGACTCTGCTCAGTTCTATGGCAGGAATAGAAGTACGTGTGTTATAAAGTTGTGTACGTGCCTGCTGCATATCGAGTTCAGAGACATTTCCTGAGTTGAATTGTATCTCTGTCATTTTGGTAACTCTCTCCTGTATGACTACGTTTCGTTTGGCGTAGATAAGACGTTCCTGTGCGGTACGATAGTTGATGTAATTTCTGGCGACTTCAGAGATAATAGAGACCATAATGTTGTCATAAGAAGCTACAGAAGCATAAAGTTGTGCTTCTGAAGATTCAATACCGCGGGCATATTTACCCCAAATGTCCATCTCCCAGCCCATGTCAAAGTTCAGACCGGCTGTGGCAACATCACCTAGGCCAGTACGGGTAGAGCTTGCTTGCGCAGAGAGAGTTTGTATCTGTGGAAAAGCAAGTCCCTGAGTAATACCCAGTGCAGCCCGGGACTGTGCAATACGCAATCCGGCACTTTGTATGTCCAAGTTCTGTGCATACGCCTGTTTTACCAGGGTGTTGAGTGTAGGATCATGAAAGGTTTTCCACCATTGTATGGTAGCTCTGCTGTCTGCATTGGTATGTTTTGCCCACTGTTTAGGTACGGGAGGGGTTTTTATACCGTTAAAGTCTGGGCCAAGTTTGGCACATCCGTTTACGATCAATATACTTAATGTGGAAAGTCCAATTTTTTGTAAGGTGTTTTTCATAGTCCTGCTTTTCATAGTATTACTTATCATTTTAAAATCTACTTCTTTCCAATACTTTAAGATCTAATGTCTTCATCATACTTTGGCATGTAAGCAGGGATGCCCATACATTTCTGCGCAGAGAAATATTCTCATAAAATTCGATGATCTCATCTTGGCTGTATTGACCTATGCCCTTGTTCTTAAGAAAATCTTTGAGGCTCTCTTCAATTTTAGCTGTGATCTGTTTTTGATCCCGCCAGACTGCATCTACTTCAGTGACCTTTTGACCTTTTGCATAAGCTTCTAAAAGATTCATGAGTGAAAGAGCCTTATATTTATCTCTTAATGCCCCAATGAGAGGATTGTGTATACTTTCTATCTCTTTTCTATACATCATTTGAAGCAAATAAGCAAAGTTCTCAGACTCTTTGCTGAAAGCGAGTAGCATTTTTTTGTCAATTTCATTAAAATATTTTGTATCTATTTTTGAAGCCCAAAGCTGCATTTTTTTTACGGTACCCATTAAGTGTTTTTGTGCATAATCTGCTTTCACTCTTCCCCAGAGTGACCCCTTGTGTTTAGAGAGATTATTGCTTCTTCTCATGAGATTCTCGGAGAGTTTGAAAAATCTTTGTTTCATTGTTAAAAAAAGTGTTTCCGGTTTGGTAGAAAAAGGAATGTAGTAAAAAAGCAGGAGGATAAACAGGAAAAGATAAAAGACAAAAAGAGTGATGAGAAAAAGTTGAAAGTTGTAGTACATAGGATTTGCCAGACCCAGTACTGCCAGACCCAGTAGAAAAAAGATAGAGATCATGGCAGGAATAAAATAGAATCCTATAAATGCATAAATAAAAATAAAGAGTCCTAGCTCCCAGGCATAATAAATATTTGGTAAAACAAAAATGTACATAGCAGTGGCAAAAATAAAAGAGAAACTGAAGATGACAATAAGCAAAGAGGGCTTCAGTGGTGAAAAGGTGGTCAGTACACTTAAAGCTGTAGCCAGTGTGACTATGAGAAATCCTGCCGGAGGATTAAACTCTATCCAAAAGAGTGTACTTGCCCAAAAGATAAAAAATGAGACTAGTGTACCTTTTAAATCCTCTATATCCAACCAGTTGAATTTTGAAGGATTTGGTACCGTACTTAAACTAAAATGTGTAGGGTAGGGACTGATAATAGCATTGAACTTTTCTGCCAACCCTCTCAGTGTTTCATGTAGTGTAGAAATATCAAGCATAGTAGAGGTAAAGGCAGCACGGTCAATATGTGAAAGTGTCTTAATTGCTTCTTTGTCATATACCGCTTCCCACTTCGGGGGAATAACTATTTTATTTTTTGTTTGAATTACGGAGCTCAATGTTTGAAAGAGTATTTTTATGTTATTGTCTACCGTCGTAAAATTACCTACATACTGACTATATTTGTCTGCAAAGTGTGCTTCGTCATAATAGGAGAGAAGCATAAGCAGTTCATTGATCTTTTTAATCTCTTGCAGTATAGTGTTTTTTTGTGCCAGTGTTAAAGCAGAAGTGTCTGAACTTGAAGTAATGACAGCTTCTGAAAGTTTTTTTTCCTCGGTCTGCAATGTTCCATACAGTGATTTTCTTTTCTCTTTTTCATCATCTTTGTATTTGTAGAGTTTTGCTTGTGATGCCAGCAGTTCTGAAGCAAGATCCAAGGTATTGTCTTTACTTTTTACCGGCCAGATAAATATAGAAATAAGTGTATAGAGTGCAATACCAAAAATAGTCATAAAAGTACGGTCAATGCCATAGAGAAAGACATCGTCCACTTCTCCATTTTTAAAGACCATCATCATAGTAACAGCCATAAGCATAAAGACCGTGTTATCTCCTTTGTAGGCACGTGTCAGATAGAGTGCCAGGGAGACAAAAAGAGAGAGAGCTATGAGATATGCCAAGCGTTCCTGTGGGAAAAAAGCAATGAGTGTTATACCGATGATCGCACCAATAATAGTGCCTGTCACACGTTTTAAGCCTTTGGAGACAGATTCCGAGACCGGACCGGCTACTGCAATAAGCATAATGGTGATGGCAGCGGTCTGCGCCTGTGCCCATCCTTGAGAAAAAGGGATGAGATATGCCAGTGCCATGGCAAGAGATGTTTTAACGGCAAATTTAAATTTATTTGAAAAATGAAGATCAAGCAGGCTGTTTAGGGAGTCTGAAAAAGTATGTTGTTTTTCCTGAACAGCTTCTTTCACTTACTTCTCCTTCTTACTGTCTTGTAAGGCAGAAAGGTGTAGTGAAATTAAACTTGATACAATGATTGCCATATAGAACACACCAATAATTGATTCCATATAGACAAAAAATTCTGAGATATGGTTGGTAGGCAGTATATCTCCGTATCCAAGGGTAGTGAGTGTTACGAAAGAGTAGTAGGCAACGCGGGAGAAGATCTCCTGCCATTCCCCGGCATCAATACCTGAAAATGCCTGTGGATCCAAAGCAAGAATGAATAGGTAGATTATTGCCCAGATTAGACCTAGCAAGATATAAAGTGTAAGAGAACCAATAATCTTGTTCGTATCGATATCACCTATAAAAAGGACCTGTTTGGCAGCAATTATAAATGCTCCGATGAAAAATAGCAAAAGTGTCAAAAGCAGAAAATAAATGTATAAATGATGAGGGAAGAGTTTCCCCAGTGCTGTTAAAATAACAAATACAACGATCACCACATATACGGTGCGTTTCCAGGTAACTTCTGTTTTAAGACTCTTTATACTTGCCAGAAGCATTAAAAGTGTTACAAAAGAGAAGATGTCTTCACCCAAAGTACCTGGTATTTCTCCCACAACAGCTGCGGAGAACAGCAGTGTGATCAAAGAAAAGAAAAGATAGACAAAATTATTGTGACTGCTCAATTGTTTCATGTTCTTTTGAATTATCCGTTCTGTTCAAGTTTTGCTTCTGGCTCATCTTCATCCATCTCTTTCATCCAAAAACCAAAGAGGGTATATGCCAATGCAAAAATAACAGCACCGACGAAAAGTCCTATCATGCCCATAAGCATCATACCGCCGATCGCACCGATCAAGATTACCAGCATAGGTACATCTACGCCTCTTCCCATAAGCATAGGTTTCAGTACACCGTCAGAGGCACCGACAATAAGCATATAAACAGTAAAGATAATTTCAGCAGTACCTGATCCCTGAGAGAAGACATAAGCGATCACCGGACCGATGATAAGTAATGCCGGTACCTGGATAATCGTTAGGAACATGATTCCTACTGCCCAGATCATTGCCAATGGTACACCCATTAAAGCCATACCGACAAGAGCAAAGAAAGCTTGTATGATCGCTACTCCCAAGACACCGTTGACGACAGAACGTACAGTTAAAGTAGAGAGTGTTGCCCATTCATTACCCTTTGCTCCCATAAGACGACAGGAGACGTCTTTGTAGAATCTGACTGCTCCCTCAGAGCCTATGAGAAAGACAGCTGCGATGATCATGGAACCTACAAAAAGCAGTACAGTACTTAAGCCGCTTCCTAATGCAGAAACAACCATACCGGTACCTTTTTTGATCTCTTCTTTAAACGGTGTAAGTGTAGCTCTTAGATTATGTGAAGCTTTGTCCCAAAATGCATAGGCTTTCTCACCAATAAGAGGCCACTCTTTGACTTTTTCTGTAGGAGGGGGTACGGTAATGTTACCATCCTGCATTGCATGTATCATAGTCTGGGCAGTTCCAATTGTTTTTCCTGATAGGGAATAGGTAGGAATGAGCAATGCAGCGATTACGGTAACAGCAATGGCAATGATGATCTTTTTACGGTTGCCAAAACGTTTTTCAAGCATAGTGACCAGTGGAGAGATCGCTATTGCAATAATGATTCCCCAAACTACAAGTGGAATAAATGGTTTTGCGATCAAATATGATAAATAGATGACGAGTATTACGAGACCTACTTTAATGGCAATTTCTATAGAAAGGTTTACTTTCTCTTCTCTCTCTTGAAGATGATTCATCTCTGTTTCCTTTTAATGTGTAAATAAATATGCAGAATGATAACAAAAAAATCTGTTATCTATACATTTTTCTCTATTAATGTATGTTATATTATAGCTAAGGGTAATGATTTATCTAATAAAAGTGTTACACAGAAGGATAAAATGAAGATAAGTGCTAAGTGATTAATTCACAGTTAATCACTTGCATGTATAATATGGAAATAAAATTTAAACTATTAAAGGAATATAATGCCAAACAAAGAAATTAAAGATATGAAAAAAAAGATTATGTCAGAAATAGAAGGATTTAAAGAATCTCATCGTTTTGAACATGATGTGTTTTATCAGGCGGTAGAAGAAGTACTTCTATCTATAGTACCACTTCTTGTTGCTGATGAGAGATATAATGTCAATACTATAGTAAGAAGACTTGTTGTCCCGGACAGGATCATTAAGTTTAAAGTTGAGTGGATGGATGATCAGCAAAAGATACAGGTCAATACCGGGTATCGTGTACAGTTCAACAATACACTCGGGCCCTACAAAGGTGGTTTGCGTTTTCATCCGACAGTGAATGAAGGGATATTGAAGTTTTTAGGATTTGAACAGATCTTTAAAAATGCTTTAACAGGACTACCAATTGGTGGTGCCAAAGGTGGATCTGACTTTAACCCAAAAGGTAAGAGTGATTTTGAAGTAATGAAATTCTGTTCATCATTTATGAGAGAGTTACATAAATATATTGGGCCACGTATGGATGTTCCTGCAGGTGATATTGGTGTAGGCGGTAGAGAGATCGGTTATCTCTTTGGCGAATACAAAAAGATCACTTCAACTTTTGATGGTGTTTTGACAGGTAAACCAAATTTCTTTGGTGGATCACTTATGCGTCCTCAGGCAACAGGGTATGGGGTAGTATACTTTACAGAAAAAATGCTTGAAGTGGAAGGGAAAGAGACTTTAGAAGGTAAAATATGTGCCGTTTCCGGTGCCGGTAATGTGGCATTGTATACCATTGAAAAACTGATAGAACTGGGTGCAATACCTGTCTCCTGTACTGATTCAAAAGGAACTATTTATGATGCCAGAGGTGTAGATATTGAATTGTTGAAAGATCTTAAATTCAATCGTCGTGCTTCTTTGGAAGAGTATGTTAAAACACACACAGAAGCTACCTATACTCCTGTAGCTGAATATCCTGAGGGTGGTCATGCCGTTTGGAATATTGAGTGTCATGCTGCCTTCCCTTGTGCTACACAAAATGAGTTAACTGAAACAGATGCAAATAATCTTATTAAAAATGGTTGTATCAGTGTTTCTGAAGGTGCCAATATGCCTTCAACGACAGAAGCGATTGAAGTATTTTTGAAAAACAAGATCTGTTTTGCTCCTGCTAAAGCAGCTAATGCCGGTGGTGTGGCGGTGTCTAACTTTGAAATGGGTCAAAATGCGGCAATGCAGAGATGGTCATTTGAAGAAGTAGATACAAGACTGAAAGAGACAATGCGTTATATCTGTAATTCAGTATCTGATACAGCCAAAGAGTATGGTGTAGAAGGAAATTATGTAGATGGTGCAAATATCGCTGCTTTTAAGAAGATCGCAGATGCAATGATCGCTGAAGGTATTTAATTTATCTCGGAAGAAAGAAACAGTAAAAGGAAAAAAGATGGAATTAAAGTATGTAGGTGCAAAACCGAGTGTCTCTGCAAAAGGAGTGACATTTGATCAGACAAAACCGGACAGATATACCTTTTTAAATGCGGCAGTGGAACTTTTGGAAGCATTGAGTTTTGATGTGACCGGAGATAAAAAACTGTATCTTTATAATGTTAGCGGAAAAGAACTGAATGGAAGTGAATTGGTCGAAATGCTTAAAAAACATTGTGCAGAACCGGAAAAAGCATTTGAAAATGTTCAGGAAAAAACAAATGAAATGATTGAAAAATATACCAAAGGTGTTGACGAGAATGATGGACTTTTGGTGGATGAACGTAGAGCATGGCTAAACAATATTGAGATCATGCGTGACTATTATTTGCAGTATATTACAAATGAAAGTGCCTATGAGTGTGCATTGAATGCCCTGGTAGATAAGATACATGATTCACATATAGAAGAGGTAACCTTTCCGATAGGAAGAAATTACGGTCTTGTTTTGAGTCATTTAGTTGATGTATTGAGAGATTATAAGCCTCCCTATGATGCACTCTTGAGTTTTGAAGATAAAGATGGTATTGCCATGGGTAAACTGGATATGAACCGACCTAAACCGCTTGATCTGTAAGAGATTCTTTTAACTACTTACTGTCTATGACCTTTTGGGTTTGCAGCACGATCTCCAACTCTTCATTGGTCGCTATGATGAAGAGTTGTATTTTACTCTCTTTTTTGTGGATTGATATATTCTCTGAAAAAGGGAGTCTGTTTTTTTCACTGTCTATGTATAAACCTATGGATTGATCCAACCCTTTACAGACCAGTTCACGTACCTTGGAAGCATGTTCCCCTATACCTCCGGTAAAAATGATAGCATCTACACGACCTAGAGCCACAGTATAGGCACCAATATATTTTTTGATCCTGTAGGTGTACATTTCCAGTGCAAGTTGGGAGAGTGGATCATTTTGCTCTGTCTGTTTAAGTACTTCTCTCATATCATTGCTTCCGCAAATTCCTTTGAGCCCACTCTCTTTATTCATCATTTTGTCTATAGTAGTAATATCCATCTCTTTCTGCTGCATGAGAAATGGAATGATGGCTGCATCGATATCTCCGCAGCGTGTACCCATCATTACTCCCTCCAAAGGGGTCATCCCCATAGAAGTATCTATACTTTTTCCCGATTCAATGGCAGTAACTGAAGCACCGTTCCCCAGATGCAAGGTGATAAGATTAAGTGCGTCTAGTGGTTTTTTCATTATGCTTGCAGCTTCTTTTGCCACATAGGCATGTGAAGTACCATGGAAGCCGTAACGTCTGATATTTTCTGCTTTGCTTAAGGCGTAAGGGAGAGGGTAGAGATAGCTGTACTCAGGCATACTTTGGTGAAATGCCGTATCGAAAACCGCAACTTGAGGCAGATCAGGATAATTCTTATGCAGTATTTCTATGGCTTCAAGATTTTCAGGGTTATGCAGGGGGGCAAGAGGAATAAGGGAACGAATGGTCTCTATTACTTTATTATCTATCAGTGTGGGAGCTTTAAAGACTTCTCCCCCATGTACCACACGGTGTCCTACAGCATCAAGTTCTCCAATAGATGTAAGAATCTTGGATTCTTTTAAGAGGGAAAGAATGGTATTCAGTGCCTGATGATGGTTCTCAACTGAACAATAGACTTCCTCTTTTGTATTTTTGTGAATGATCTGTGCATAACTCTCTTTCTCTCCTATACGTTCCACAAGGAGAGAGGCGATGCTTTTCTGATCCAGATAATATTGACATTTAATAGAAGAACTTCCAGAGTTGAGTACAAGTATTTTCATCTTTTATCTCCCTTTTGTGCCTGAATGGCTGTAATGGTAACAGTATTAACAATATCATCCACCAGACAACCCCGACTGAGATCATTGACCGGTAGACGAAGACCTTGCAGTATGGGACCTATTGCCAGAGCACCGGTTGATCTCTGTACAGCTTTGTATGTGTTATTCCCAGTGTTGAGATCTGGAAATATAAAAACGCTGGCTCTTCCTGCCACTTTGGAATCCGGAAGTTTTTTCTTTGCTACTTTTGCATCGATAGCAGCATCATATTGGATGGGTCCCTCTATAAGATAGTCTGTTCTCATTTCTTGGGCGAGTTTACTGGCTTTTCTGACTTTTTCTACTTCCGGTCCTGTACCGGAAGCTCCTGTTGAATAAGAGAGTAGTGCTACTTTGGGTTCAATAGCAAATGCTTTGGCAGTATCTGCAGAAGAGACTGCGATCTGAGCCAACTCTTCTGCCGTGGGATCCATATTGACTGCACAATCACCATAGACAAGTACTTTTGTCTTGAGGCACATGAAAAATATGCTTGAAACAATGGAAATGTCTCTGCTGGTCTTGATGATCTGTAGTGCAGGTCTGACTGTATCGGCAGTAGTATGTGTTGCACCGGAGACCATACCGTCTGCCATGCCTTCCTGTACCAGCATGGTTGCAAAGTAGTTGATATGGGTCATGGTATCTCTTGCTACATCCAGTGTCAAGCCTTTCTCTTTTCTCATTTCATAAAATTTTTGTGAAAATCTCTCTCTTAGGAGGCTCTCTTCCGGATCAATAATTTCTGCACTGCTAATGTCTATATCAAGTTTTTTACATTGTTTTTCAATGGCTTTTGGATCACCCAGTAGAATAATGTCAGCAATATTCCTACGTAGAAGTATTTCACTTGCTCTGAGAATACGTTCATCCTCGCTCTCGGGAAGAACGATCTTTTTGCGATTTGAATGGGCTTGTTCAAACAGTCTGTATTG
>Ga0256827_10001724_pt1 | contig 14074 bp, 6 predicted proteins | sample CV84metaG_FD_185977 | JGI IMG/M metagenome (GOLD analysis project Ga0256827, IMG submission 185977) | Hydrothermal vent microbial communities from East Pacific Rise, Pacific Ocean - CV84 | ecosystem: Environmental > Aquatic > Marine > Hydrothermal vents | place: Pacific Ocean: East Pacific Rise... | reverse complement strand
CACTTCCCTCAGCATCAACAGCACAAATAAGACCTTCGTCACAATTACTTACCTGAAATACCATACATTCATTTACTTCAGTACAAACTTCTAATTCACCTTCATCATTACACTTTGATTCATCTGTGCTACATTCATTTTCACAAACAACACATTCAGGTACTTCATCATTTACTTCACAAACTTCACCACCAGCACAAGGTGTCACCTTTGTAGTATTACAAAACCCATAAGATTCACATATGTTAATAATACCACTATTATCACTGCTACAAGAAGTTGGAGTGAAACTTTCTGGATCACATGTACTTTCACATGATTCACAATCAGCATAATCAAAACCCCATTGACTGGTTACCATACACCATTGATTATCATCACATGTTCTTACCTCTTCCAATACTCTATAACTGCAATAATACTCATTATTATATCCCTGATTACATTGTAAAACTTTTGTTCCATCATCAGAACAAAAAGCATCATTTGGTCCACCCTCAGAATTACATTCATTTACACATTGGCAAGAACCAGAATCACCATCATCTACACAGGCAATACCTTCTCCTGCACATTCAGTAGCAATAAAGAGCCCACAACCATTTACATCTGTACATACTTCAAGTTTTCCGTCTGCATTACATCGGTTAGGTGTTACTCCTGGCAGGCATTCATTTTCTTCACAACTAATACATTCAGGTGTTTTATTGCCTTCATCACCAGTCATCTCACAATAGGTATTATCAGGACAATTTGTTGTTTTAGGCTTATTACATTCACCATACAATGAACAAGTATCATTTATACCTTTTTTATCGTCAGAACATATAGGAATAAAATTATCAATTTCACATAAATCTTCACAACTTTTACACAGAGGCCAGCTATTTTCATTTTCATGACGTACTTCGCACCAATAGTTTCCATCCCTCTCAGTACAATCCTGATCAACCTGAAAATAATCACAATAAGTAATTCCTTCATCTTCTGAATACCTTTCACATTGACCTGTATAATTTCCATCTTCAGAACACATATTATTACAACCATCTATATTTTCTCCATCAGCCTCACAATCTTCCCATGTTCTGTAATTACAATCATTCTTGCATTCACAACTTGCCGTATTATTATTTAAGTCATCAATGCACTTAAATGGTTTTCTCCATCCATCATTACATGAACTCTCTACAAGTTTTGCACAACCATGGACTAATTCACATTTTAATATATTATCACCATTACAACGACTTTCTCCGATTACACATTCAGGCTCACAAGCAACACATTCTGTACCAGTATCAGTAATTTTACATTCACTACCATCTTCACAATCTGTTATAATCTGCTTTGCACATCCTCCATATTGCTGACATGAACTAAAGACTCCGAATCCATCTTCTGTACAACTTGCAATAAAGTCATCAGCATTACATTCAGGAAAACATGATTCACAACTTGCATTATCTCCATCCTGAACACACCACTGATTAGATGCACATGTTTCATCCTGTGAATATAAACACATATTTTCATTTCTTGTACAACCAACAGCTTTTGTACCATCACTAGAGCATACTACACCAACTTCTGTACATTCATTATTGCAGTCACATGTTGCAACAGCTCCATTTATGTTACAAGTTTCACCTTCTAAACAATTCATATCCAGTTTTTTATAACAACCATCAACTAGTTTACAGGAATGAGCACCATTCTCATCACATATTGCAGAAAAACTATCAGGTTCACATTCATTACATGATTCACATGTGTTAGTTTCATTGTTACATTTTTCACCTAAATCACAAAATGCATCTTCAAAATGTAAACATGATATTTCAGCAGTAGTTGTACAAATAGAAATACTAAATTCATCACTACATTTAGTTTCTCCTGTTGTACATCTATTAATGCAACCTTCAATACATCTAACACCATTTTCAACACTAGAATCACAATGCTGATTTAATTCACAATTTTGTTGTTCTTCGTTCTCATAAAAATGATAACACATATCATCATCCAAACGACAGCCCATATAGCCAGTATTATCAGTATTACATGCCATACCTTGATTTGGAGTACATTCATCCTCACAATTTAAAACAACACAAGCACTAGCATTTAAAGTATCCTTACATCTTTGGCCTGATTCACAATTATCAGTAACTTTTTCATAACACCCATCTGTATTCATAATACAAGCTGTTATTATTGATGAATCAGAATCACAAGCAGGATAATTACCCCTTGGGTCACATTCATTTTGCTCAGAACAATCAACAACACAATGACCATCTGCATTAAGGGTGTAACCCAAATCACATGCACATTGAATATGTCCATCTAAAATACTACAAATATGTTTATTGTTTTCAATACAGGAAACACCATCAACACATTCTTCATTTTCAATACATGTACTATCATTCTCACTAGGATAATAGCCATCTTCACAAATACAAATATATCCACTTTGACTTGCAGACTCTAAATTACAAACAGTTTTGTGATCTGTATTTTCAGAACACGGATTATCAGTACAAGCATCAGGAGTATTTTCAATACATTCATCATTTTCAGTATAATGATACCCTACAATACACTCATTACAGTTTGCTCCACTATAATTCTCTTCACACGAACATGAAATCAAACCATTAATTACATTACAAACAGTTTTATGACCCTCTGTACATGAATTTTCACCACATTTTTGATTTGTAACACATTCTCCATTTACTTCATGGTATCCAATTGCACAGTAGTCACAATCCAAACCTCTGTAACCATCATCACAATCACATTTTACAATACCATTTTCAACAGAACATTGTGTTTTATGAATATAGGTACAACTGGTTTCCTCACATAATTCATCAATAACACATAAATCAGCATCATCTCTATGAAAACCAGTTAAACATTTACATTTAACAATATCTCCGCTCATAGTACATTCAGTATTTGCTCCACATGGATTTGGAGTACATGATTCAGGAGATAAGCATTCTCCATTCACTAATGTTGTTCCAATATCACATGAACACTCCACTAAACCATTAACTACATTACAAACAGTCCTATTTAAATCAGTACAAGGATTAGTTTCACAACTTTCATTTACTATACACTCTCCATTTAATTCATGAAAATTAAGCGAACATATTTCACATAAATTACCCCCATAGCCTTCTTGGCATTCACATGAAACCTTACCATCTTCAACAGAACAAATAAACTTATCATTCTTACATGGATTTTCAGTACAATCTTCAGCTTTAATACATTGATTTTTTGAATTACAAAAATTAAGATCACCCTTACAATCTTCATGACTGTTACATCTTCCAGAAACAAGTTCACATTTACCATTAGATGTATTACATATTTCGAGTTCATTACATTTACTATCACAGTCCTTAATATCTGAATTAGCAGGACTATCTCCACATGATATCGTGAAAAAAGATAAGAAAATTATAAAAAGCAAAAACTTCCCCATAAAAACTCCTTTATGAAAATTTATTAGTAAAAATAATTATTAGCACTTAATAAAATAGGTGTCAAGGTTTTTATATATTTATATCAATAGATAAATAAGGGTTAATTAAAATTATGAAACTTTAAATACTATATAGCTTTAATCCATTGTTCCCCAAAAACCAATACGAATAAAAAAGTTATATTTATTAAAATATTTAGTGTCTCCATATTCTCCATCTTCTTTTTTCTCAACTGTATATAGAAAAGTCATAAATCCAATTTCTGCATATAACTTCATATTATGTGAATACCTATAAGAAACCTCTATTGGTACTACTGATTCATCCTTGTCTCCAAATTCTGCACCTAAACCAATGGTAAAACCAATTTTATGACGATTTGAAGGGTCTGGAAAAAATTTTAAACCTGCAGAAATAGTATTAAACCCAAAAACTTTATACTGACTAATATCTCCATACATAGATAAATACCCCATTTGAGCATATTTCCATCTTACATGTAATAATTCAAAGCCAGGCATAATCATATCACTATGAAACACCAACATTGGAGACAACCAACTATTAGAAAGCCCTCTTTTCTCAGCCTTTTTAAATTCAATTCGTCTATGTCTTTCTTCGGCTCTTCTTCTAGCCTCCCGTTCTTTTTTCTCTTTTTTTTCTTTTTTTCTTTTCTTCCTTCTTTTCTTATTCTTTTTAATAATTTCACAAGACTTTACAGAACCAAGTTTACATGCTTTTTCATATAATTTTTCAGCCTTTGAGAGATCAGCTTTAACTCCAAAACCATTCTGATAAATAGAAGCAAGAGTATAACATCCTAAAAATAAATCCAAATTACATTCTTTTTGAGAAATACTCAAAGATTTCCCTAAGAATCGATTTGCCTCATAGATATTTTTCTTAATAAAGATTCCATCATGATACATTGAGCCAAGAATAAGACACCCTAGCCCACTGCCTTTTTCACATGTTTTTTTCACCAGTTCAAAAACTTTTGAATAATCTTTTTTTACTCCCAATCCATTCATATATAATGTCGCTAAACTATCACAACCATTGATAAACCCAAGTTTACATGATTTTTTATAGCTATTGAATGCATTTATATAATCCTTTTTTTCTGAATAAATAATCCCAATGATATTACAAGCATTTCCATTATTTAAATCACATGATTTTTTATAGTAACCATATGATTTCTTAATATTAAGATTTCCACCTTTACCAAAATTATAAAAATCTCCCAAATGATAACATGAAATACTATTATTTAAACTACATTCCTTTTCATAAATAATTCTTGCCTTTTGATATAATTGACTTGCTTTTTTTACATCTTTCTTTACTTTTATTCCTGTTTCATGAAGTTTTGCTAAAATTGAACAGGCATATCCTGAATTAAATTCACAGGAGTTAGTTAATAATTTCAAACCTTTTTTTACATCACCCTTTTTAAATATTTTATACCCAAGTACAGCACAAAAGTCAGCATTATTGCTATTACATTTCTCTTTTAGTTTAATAGAAATAGTTTCATTTTTATTAAACTCCTTTTCAATGAAATATTTTTCATAATTTTTTAAATAAATTTCTATTTTATGCTTATTTTTAAGTATTTTTAAAGTTGCAGGTGATTTTTTAATAAGCATTTTATCCAAATAAATATTAGCATTTTTAGGTTCTGTTTTAAGAGTAACAAAAATATATTTACTTTTTAGATTAATTCTCTCCCTTTTATCTATATACACTTCATTTTCAAATATATAATCTTCATAATCATCAAGCATAAGTTTAAATTTATGTTTTCCTTTTGTAATTTTAGCTTGTGCAGGTGTTTTACCAATAAAGTGACCATCAATATAAACTTTTGCTCTTTTAGGAGTTGAATAAAACTCCATTTTTATCAAATCAGCAACATTAGTATTAGGACTAAGAATTGTTGTAGCGATTACTTCTGTCTTCTCTTTTTTAATACCCAATGCTTCATTAGTCAATTCTTTTGCAAATTTTAATAAATCAGATGCAGAACTTAATCTCCCCTTATATATCTGAGTAACAGTTCTTTTAGTTGAGCCTGTTTCTAAATCTACTAATCTGGCTTTAAATATATATTCTTTTTCCATTTTACTTATATTAATAATAAAAATCATTTGAGCAGCCATCATTCTACCCGTTGTTACTAAACAAGCGTCATCATAACAATCAGATTTTTGTTGCTCTGCTTGCTGCTCAAGAGCCTCTTCCTGTTGCTCTTTTGAAATAAGTGAATATCCTTGAGCAGTAAGACTATCTTCTGCTCCTGAGCGAAAAGTATTTACAACTTTATTACTTATATTAAAATCAGATTTAACTTTTAACATTACAGGTAGTTTATTACCAGCGAATAAATTTATTACAATCAAATATGTTAAAACAGCAAACAAAACCTTCATAAGAACCTCTAATCATAAAGCATTTAATTATAAAATAAATCACTTACAATTACAAGAAAAACGATATTCTAGAAGCAACATCATCATCATTATATTTATTTATGTATTATAATTACTTGTAATAAGGCATATTCCCTGATTTATATTTATCTGTATACTCTTTAACTTTTATACCAATTACATTTGAAAGCATAATCATACCAATGATATTTGGAATAGCTAGTGCAAGAATCATTAAATCTGAAAATGTAACAACATTTCCTGCAGAAAAGATTGGCCCTAAAAATGCAATAAGTACATATACTATCTTGTAAGGTTTAATTGCCTTTCTTCCAAAAAGATATTCTGCTCCCTTTTCACCATAATAACTCCATGAAACAATTGTTGAAAGAGCAAATGTAAAAACCATAAGCATCAAAACATACCCAAATACAGGAGTAATAGAGCTGAAAGCCTGAGCAGTAAGAGTTAAAGCTCCATCATAACCTCCTGCAACTTTTTGTCCAGGAACATGAACAGTAATTAATATTACAAGTGCCGTCATTGTACAAATTACAATAGTATCAATAACCGGTCCAATCATTGCAACAACACCTTCTCTTACAGGCTCTTCTGTTTTTGCAGCAGAGTGAGCAATTGCAGCAGAACCAACACCAGCTTCATTACTAAATGCACCTCTTCTCATTCCGGTAACAAGCACACCAATAAATCCACCATACATAGCCTCAGGAGCAAAAGCCTGATGCATAATACCTGCTAAAAGAGGAATTATATGCTCATAATTTGCAAAGATTATAAATAAAGACATTGAAACATATACAACTGCCATAAAAGGAACCATTTTAGATGTTGCATCACCAATTCTTTTAATTCCACCAATAATTACAACACCGGTAAGAAAAGCAAATACAAGGCCAATAACAATTTTTGCTGTTATAGTAGATTCTATTCCTGTAATGTGATAAAACATCATTGCAGATGTATTTCCCTGGAACATATTTCCACCACCAAAACTTGCAAGTATCACCATTACAGCATAAGTCGCACCAAGAACTTTTCCAATAGGAGCGAGTTTAGGATAAACAGATTTAATTCCATCATTTAGGTAAACCATAGGACCACCTAAAATACTGCCATCTTCATGTACTCTTCTATAATATTGTGCTGTTGTACTAGACATAAATTTCATACTCATACCTAAAAATGCAACAATCCACATCCAAAAAACAGCTCCAGGCCCACCAACACCAATTGCAATTGCAACACCAGCAATATTACCAAGACCAACAGTTGCAGAAAGAGCAGAAGTTAATGCTTTAAAATGAGAAATTTCACCTACATCATCGGGGTTATCATACTTTCCCCTGATACAATCAATAGAGTGCTTAAACAACCTTATATTGATAAAAGCAAACCTCAAAGTAAAAAATACACCACCAATAATTAATACCAGTAAAATAAACGGAACTTCAAATACTTTATAAAAAAGAACTACTTTTACCCATGAAACTAAAACTCCAAAAGCATTATCAATTGCCTGCATTTTATCCTCCAAAATACATTAATTATCTTTCATAAGTATTGATTATAATATAAATTAGTTGATTTAACAAGAATAAATTTATTTTTTAAGTTACGATAATTATTACACAGATTTTAACATTTCAACATGCTTTATTCCATCTTCTAAATATACATCTGAAACGGTTTTAAATCCTAAATCATTATAGAATTTTTCAAGATATAACTGCCCTGAAATCCTAATTCCCTTACCCTTATATTCTTTTTCAGTAAATTCAATTCCTCTTTCAACAAGCTCTTTTCCTAATCCCTGGTTTCTCACAGAGTTTACAGTCATCACTCGTCCAATAGATGCCTCTTTAAAATGATAATTTGTTTTAGGAGGTAAAATTCTTAGATATGCAATAATATTCTTATGCCCTTTAATATCAGTATCAATTCCTATTAAATGAAAAGAGAAAATATCTTTATCATCAATATCCTGATACACACAATTTTGCTCAACAACAAAAACCTCTGCTCTTATTTTTAAAATATTATATAACTCATCAATAGTTAATTCATTATACCTTTTTATTTTCCACTGTATATTCATTATCCCCTGTAGTTTTCATTAACATAGCATATCTGTGGTTCTGCGAAAGCATGCAGTAGAAAGTGTGCTTTCCACTTAAATGCTTTCTTGATTACTTATCTTATTCCCATCTGAAACTCATCTGTGGTTCTGCGAAAGCATGCAGTAGAAAGTGTGCTTTCCACTTAAATGCTTTCTTGATTACTTTTTATTCCAAATAAATAAGTCTTGTTTGCCTTTGGATTCTTTTTCGTCTGGGGAATCTGTATCTGGAGAAAAATTTGCTGTATTTTGCCAGCTTCCAACCATGATAAGCATATCATCACTATCAATAGCAATAGAATTAGCATAATCATCAAGATCACCACCAAATGTAAAAGCAGACTCATATAATTCATTATTCAAAACAACAAGAAAACCATCATAGCCACCTTCTGTCATTCTTAAATCATTATCTTCATCAGCAGGGTCAAAACTTAATAAGTCACTAAAAACTCCTGTAATATACAGTTTATTATTCTTGAAAAGCATATCCTTTACAAAATCATCTCCCTTATGTCCTTCTGTATCTCCAATTCCTATAAATTGTTTTGTACTAAGATAATTCCCATCTGCATCTAGTTTAGTTATAAAAATATCATGGTGTCCATCAGCAATAAGAAGATCTTCCTCTCCTGCTTCTTCACCCCAGTTTGCATCTATAATATCAGTAAAACTACCTGCAACAAACAGGTTATTCGCATCATCGATTACAATAGATGATAAATAATCATCTAAATCTCCACCAATTGTCCTTACCCACTGATAAACACCTTCATCAGTTAATTTTAAAATAAAACCATCTTTTCCAAATGGAGTTTTTTTATCTTTCGCTACTGTATCATCAAAATCAATACTAACAGAAAATTCACCAACAGCATATACAAAGCCATCTTTTACAATTAAATCATTTACAACTTCATCACCACTACTCCCAACAGTATAAACCCATTGAGTCTCCATATTATCATTTAACTTGGCAATAAAAAGGTCATCACCTCCCGCAGGAGTTTTAGATATAGCATTTCCAAAATTCAATTCATCTTGAAAAGTTCCGGAGATATAAACATCCCCATTTTGAGCAAATAAGCCATAACCATAGTCATCACCCAAAGAACCAAAAGTTTCAGATCCAATATAATTACCATCTGTATCTATTTTTATAAGCAAAATATCAGCTTCTCCTCTTGAAGTCAACTCATTCCCACCAATAGTTAGGTTACCCATAAAGGACCCCATAATATAAACATTTTGTCCATCTACAAAAATTTTATTTGGCTCAACCACTTCATTACTCTCAAGCTGTAATAATTTCAAACATCTTCCAGATTTTGATAATTTTGCAACAAAAGCATTACTGTCATTTATAGAAGAAAGTGTATTCTCGCATCCTAAATCAAGAGAAGTTGAATACTCTCCAACCACCCAGCGATTATCATTATCATCAACAGCAACAGATACAATTTTTTCAGTATTAATAGTACCAGCAACTATTGTTTTATAGTCAAAATCCTCTATAATTTCCTGACAAATCAGCTGAATATCTTCAAATCCCTCTGCACAGTCACATGAAGGTGAATCATTAACAACTTTACACTCTCCATTATCTCCACATGTAATCTCTGCACATGGGTCAGTAACATCATTTTTTACACAATTAAGTCCAACTGCATGATAGCCTGTTATACAATTACAGGTTGCCTGATTATCCAGTGTCTGGCATTCTCCATTGTCTCCACATGTAATATCTGCACAAGGGTCATTAACATCACTTTTTATACATGTTAATTTATTATCTCCGTTTTTATAACCAGTATTGCACTTACATGTTGCTTCTTCATTTAATATCTCACAAGAACCAAAACCAGAACAATTAACATCCTCACATTTATCTTTTTTTATAGAATCTTTTTCATCTTTTTCAGTATCAGAACATGAAATAAACAATCCTGTTACCAAAACTATTATTATTAATAATATATTTTTCATATTTCTCCTTAAAAATCAGGTATAACATCAATTAATTGAGGACAATCTACAAATGGGTTTCTATTCCATTGTAATTTTTCAATTTTTGTATTTCTAATTCTTTCATAATTAGAAACAGGGTCATCTATTGCCCATTGTCTTAAAACTGCTTCCTGATCATCATCAAGAAAATTACTATAGTTTCCATATCTGATAACAAAGTAAAACATTGCCCTTGCAACATCACCTTTGTGAATCAATGGTGGCTCAAAAACAGTTCTACCATTTGATACTCCCAGCTTACTAAAACCATAAGGAGCACCAAACTCATCTTTATAATCCAAAGAGCCAAAAGTTCCGGTAGAAGAAACAACATTACCAAATTTATAAGAAGACCTTCTTCCATTTGTACACGCATCAACAGGAAATAAATGATGAACATCGCCTTTCATTGGTTCTTGTTTATCAAATTTTGATTGTGGAAATGTATGTTCAGTATTCATACCTTTGTTACCACAATAACATGTTCTAATATTACAATCACCAGATCTAGAATCAAGTTCTTCATCATCTTTTATTTCCATTACTCTTCCGGTATAAACACCTCTTACATATTTTTTACCGTTTTTATAGAACATATCAATTTCTCTATACATAATTTTTCTTGATACATCATACTCAACAGGATTATATTTCTGACCAGTTAATTGTTGTAATGCAATTTTTAAATCATCACCAGTTAAATCTCTTACACTATCATATAAAACTCCACATTGTTCTGTCATGGTACAAATACCGAGTTCTTCATTCATTTCATAACCAGCATTACAATCACAACTTGCTTCATCTCCACGACTCACACAAACACTGTTCAATGGACATTCAAGTGTTGCACATGAACCACAGCCTCTATTTACAGATTTCGGAGTTCCTTTATCATTATAGTTTTCAATTTCTGCAGTTCCATCACACCAATAATTAAGATTATCATTACTATCAGCATTTAGTATAGAACTATCAAGCTGATATGAAATTGATGATTTAGAAGATTCATAAGTCATTGAATCTATTATTTCTCCATTTACAAGAATTGAAACGGTGTGTACGCCTGTATTATTCAAACTAAATGATGAAACTGCATCAGCATTAGGAATACTACTGTTTCTTGCAATTAAATAATATGAGTTTGGGGAAATTACAGTGTTTATAAGATTAACATTATAAATAATACTATCTTTTTGTATTTTAACATTTTCAAGTTTAAGTTTATGGGTCGTATGATTATATACTTCAATCCATTCACCTAAACTATCACTTCCATCAGGATTAATCATAAGCTCTGTTATAACTATTGACTTTACATTTGGAAGTTTAGGACAATCTGGATTAGTTTCATCACAAACATCGCAATTGTCACCACCATATCCAGGTTGACAAATACAGAGATAACCACTAATATCACTAATACATTCACCACTATTACAATTTACATTCTCACATAAATCAACATCACTACAAGGTAAGTTTTCTTCTTTTGGAGAGCTATCTTTATCACACCAGTTATTAGTATCAAAATCATCATCATACTTATTTATATCAAGTTGTACTGACAACCCCTCTTCTGAATTGTTATATGAAACAGAATCAAGAGCGAAATCATCAATTTCAAGAATGAGAGAGTGCTCTCCTGTGTTATTAATACTCATTGAAGTCATTACTGCATCAGAATCAGGAAAAGAACTACTTCTTGTTATCAAAAAATGTGAGTAAGCATTAATAGTATGCCCATTATCCAAAACCCATGGTGTAGTATCATCTTTTATTATTCTTAAGCCATCTAAGGATAAATCTTCATTTGTTCGGTTATATATCTCAATATATTCACCATCTCCATCACTTCCTGCAGGATTAGGAATAAATTCAGTAATTATTATATCCCTTTCATTTAATAATTGAGATAAAATCTTTTCACATGTACTACCATTTAAACGATAACCATTTTCACATTGATTACAAATATCGCCAGTATAACCACCTTCACACTCACAAGAACCATCAACTTCATTACAATTACCATGATTACTACAATTATGAGCACATAAATCACCACAAACAGTATTTTCAACTGCTGGCGTACCTTTATCAGAATTACTGTCAGAAATTACAGCTTTAGATTTACACCACTCACTTCCATCAAATTGATATGAAACTCCACTAGAAGAACCACTATAAACAGTTTCATCAACTTTAACATCATTTACATATAATTTTAAAGTATGGTTTCCACTATTACTAAGGGTAAGATTAGAAATTATTGCATCGTAAGTTTCTAAATTTACATTTGGAGATTTAGCAATTAAAAAATATGAATTTTTCTTAATAACTTTATCTCTTTCTCTTAAAATATATGAAGTATTATCCTTTACTATTTTCAAATTATCAATTTTAATATCATTATTAGTATTATTTTTAAGCTCTATCCACTCATTATATCTATCACTTCCTGATGGATTTGGCATAAATTCATTTATTGTTATATCTCCACTTTTTAACCCATTCGGAACTTCACAATTTCCGTTATCACAGATACATACAGGTGTATCACTTTGGATTTCACATTTATAATCAGTTTTACATTTCATATCTGAGCAAGACTCACCAGTTGCATCAGATATATCAACTCTTAACTCAAAAGTATCTACACTATTCTGACCATATCCATCAACAACAAGAAAATATTCGCCTGCTTCCAAAACAGCAGATATTTTACTCTGATAGTCGTTATTATTTTTATCATCATTACAAACAAGAGCAACTCCCTCACATGTTCTTCTTAAAAACAAAACACTATCTAAATCACTGTTAAAGATTTCTGCAGTAAATTTTTTAGTAGAATCCAAAACAACTTTATAAACCTTATCAGGACTAGGACTATCACTACATGAACTAGGAGCCAAAAAACTATTCGAAAACCCCTGAGTTGTTGAATTAATAATAACAGAGCTATCAATTATTTCAAGAGTTGAAGAACAACTATCCCCATCAAGAGCAAAAAGAACTGCTGTTTTTATTTTACCTGAATTAAGATTATCTATAGAATAATCCGTGTTGTTACATGAATAAAAAATTAAAAAAATCAAAGAAAATAACAAATACTTCATAATACCTCCAAGTTAGAACAATTCTAACGAATAAAGCGTATTTTGTCAATGTGATTTTTTCTTAGTTTTAAAATGATTTTTATTACTCAGAATATACTGCAAATTAAAGTTTTAAGGGTTCTGCTTTACCAAAATAAAATCCTTGTGAATAGTCAACTCCAAGATTTTTTAATATATTAAAAATATTTTCATTTTCCACATATTCTGCAATAACTTTAATATTTTGTTTTTGTGCAAATGTAACAAGCATTTCAACGATAGAAAATGAAAAATCATCATGTTCAATATTTTTTATTAGAAGACCATCAAGTTTTAATATATCTGGTTGATATTTAATTAATCTTTCAAAATTAGAATACCCCTTACCAAAATCATCTATTGCTATCTTTATACCATATTGCTTAACCTCTTTTATAAAATCCTTTATCAATTTAAAATCATTGATATCGTCTTCTTCAAGAAGTTCAAAGGTTATTTTACTACAAAACTCTTTATTTTCATTAAGTATATTTAAGATATTCCTTCTTGTTTCATTATTCTCTATATCAAAAAACGAAATATTTACCGATATCTCTTTTTTAGTATAAATTAAAGCTTTAAAAGAATTTTGTAAAATAATTAAAGTCATCTTAGAATAATAATTCGTCTTTTTGGCAATATCAAGAAAATCCAATGGCATTAAAATATTATCATTTTCATCTACAATTCTGACTAATGATTCATATTTATCTATTTCCATTGTTTTATTATTGATTATTGGTTGAAAATAGGAGATTAATATATTTTAAATTCTCATTTTTAAAATTAATATATTGTATTATCTTTTTTAAAACACTAATAAATTCGGTTAAATCTATTGGTTTAAGC
>Ga0256827_10001723_pt1 | contig 14074 bp, 12 predicted proteins | sample CV84metaG_FD_185977 | JGI IMG/M metagenome (GOLD analysis project Ga0256827, IMG submission 185977) | Hydrothermal vent microbial communities from East Pacific Rise, Pacific Ocean - CV84 | ecosystem: Environmental > Aquatic > Marine > Hydrothermal vents | place: Pacific Ocean: East Pacific Rise... | reverse complement strand
ATAAAAATCTACATTTCTAGAAACTTGTCGTTTGCCTTCGGTTTGAACTATTAGGAATTTCCTAATAGTTGCACTTTTTTCAAGTTCACCACTTTGGTAAATATTTTTTAGATGCTCATTTACTGTTGCAGTATGTACATCGTAAAGCGTAGCCATCAATTTCTGACTAAGCCAAATACTCTCATCCTCATAACGAGCCTCAATGCTATTTTCGCCTGCCTGAGCAGTGAAAATCAAAAACTCTGCAGTACTATTTCTTATCAGTTTGTTATTATCATTCATGGTCTTTACTTTTATTATATACTACACCAACCGCTTCTGCCCAGTCAATAGCAGCTGCATTAAGCCCTGTTTTATGGTTTTATTTTTTGCCAATTTCTTTTCCAATAGTTCTAGCTCGTTATCCATATCGGATAAGATTTGGGCTATACGAGATTGTTCCTTAATAGACTTAGGTTTATTAAGCATGACTGTTTTTACCAATTCTTTGTTAAGATTTAGAACACCACTTCCCGAGGCTTTAGCTAAATATTGATTTGTTATATCTTTAGAAATTAAAGTATAATATAGGAATTCTCTATCAAATGATTTTCTGTAATTATGAAGTACTAACCAACCATCATGAATACAACCATCTATTTTTAATATATATGGTCTACCAAACGACATAGAGTTTGAAAGCAAAAAATCACCGACTTCAACTTTTCGTGAATATTGAGCACCTTCAAGAATAATTCGTTCTTTTGTTTCTGTTATATATTTGCTTGCTGGACTTGTATCTCCAATTTTTATCCAATTAATACCTTTCAATGACAAAGTAGTATAATCTTGAATTGGTCTTGGAGAACCACCTCTACTAACTTCAATAACACTGTCTAATTTAACTCTTTCCCACTCGTCCTTAGGCGACAGCAAATCCTGCATAGCGCCTTTTTTAATCAATTGCTTTTTGGCCATCTTTTTTTCGAGGGCTTGTATTAGCTTATCGGTGTCGGATAGCACGGTGGCTATGGCCTTTTGCTCGGGGAGTGGCGGGAGGGGGATTTTTATTTGTTCAATTTTTGAAGCATTTAAACTTGGAACACCTGACGCTTCATTATGAGAATACCAATCTACTAATAAAAAGTTATAGTAAATAAAAACAGGTTCAACATTATTAAATAACTCAGAGTAGAACAATGTATCAACAGTCCAAAAGGGACTATTCATATATCGAGGTTTATCAATAGTTCCTTTTCTTCCTATTAAAACTGATGGTTTATTGTACAGAAAAGTATTAGTTCTTCCCATTTCGCCGCCAGTTCCTAATATAGGATATTCCCCATCAACAACTTCTATTTCTTTTTGACTTTTCCCATGTCGAATTTTTAAAACCTTATTCAATGCTGTCACCTCCCAATCCACAGGAATCACTCCAACTTCCGTATTTTTATATCCTTTTGGTATTTTATTATCCATCATTATAATATTCTATTTTGTTTAATTATTTACCCTGAGCGAAGTCGAAGGGTTTCCTCCTCTTTAAAAAACTTTCCTTTTCCTATTCCTTTTCCTATTCCTCATCACTATCCCACATATCACGATAAGTATAAATATAACTTGCCGTGGCTTCGGGGTCAATGGGCAAATAATAGCGCTCATTGGCCACTATTGCCAAGTCGTTTATTTGCTTGGCCAATTCCTTTATTTCGCTAAAATCTTCTTTGCTCATATTATAAGATTCTTCAATAATTATTTATCCAATTTTTCAATAATATCCTTAGCATCCATTTTCAATTCTGAAAAAGCAAACCATTTGTTTCCAGCATCTTTAAGACTTGCTCCAAAATGATAAACCTTATTATGGTCTATTATTAAAAAACGATCGTGTGCCGTGCTTAATTTCTTTATCTCAATTTCAGCATATTGCTTATTGTGTTTTGCTATATCTTGCTTTAAGCTGTCCGTTATTTTCTTGGTATAAATTACTGCTTTTACTTTCTTATTGCGTTTTGTCAATTGCTTTAATACCGTGTCATCAATATAGTTATCAATAATAATAATCGACTTTTTGGCAGTGCGAATAATATCTGCAATAAGTGTATAAGCATCAAAAAACTCCCCATTGTAGAAAATGCCTTGTTTTGGTATTGATGATTTTTCTTCAAGAATCTTAAATATCTTTTCAAACTTCTGGTCCGTAATAATCTGATTTTGTTCAATGCTATTAAGACGTTGAAATAAGCCCGCATTTGCAGTAATCATTTTCTTCATTTCCACAAATGCTTGAATTATCTGAATACTAACTTTTATGGCTACATCACTACGAAGTACCGCCGAAAGCATTGCTACGCCTTGTTCTGTGAAAGCATAGGGCATATACTTTCGATGTTTCCCTTTACCTTTTTCTAAGATCACATTTTGTGAGCTTAAAACATTTTGGTACTCATCTTTACTTAATTGAAATCTAAATACTTCGGGAAATCTTTCAATATTTCTTTTTACAGCCTGATTCAAAACCCTTATTTCAACCTGATACAATTCGGCTAAATCACTATCAATCATTACCTGCTCATTCCTGATAGTAAAGATTCTATTCTGAATATCCTCTGCTTTAATTATTTCATTTTTCATAATACAAATCCCATTTTTTTAAGATGAGTATTAACGGTGGTTTCGAGAGCCTCAACCACCTTGTTTATTTCGGGCAAAGGCGTTTGGTAGCGTTCTGCTAATTCTTTTATACGATTGGTTAAGCGTTGACTTATGTGGTCAATTTCTGCTTTTATAGTTGCTTTTATGGTCTGCATCCATTTGTCATCAACAACTAATTGCTTTACCTCATCGGCTGTTAACATTGGGTATTGTGCATAAAGATTTTTATCTAAATCTTGCTCGGCTTTTTTAATCTTAGAATTAATGGATTTTATCTCTTCCATTTTATCCAAATAGCTTTGTAGAACCTCTTTCTCGTTTGGCGTTTGCTCACCATAAGTGGCTTGTTTCTCTGCTGCCATAGGCAAAGCTGATTTTTCCTCGCGTTTTATCTCTTTCAGTCGGTTCTTAATACTTGCCGCATTTACTTTTTCGAAATCGGCAAAAAAGCCCTCGTCGCCACTTTGTTCTTCCTCGATTTCAACAAGCTCAGCCGCCAATGTTTCTTTCTCAGTTTCCAGTTTTACAATATTTTGTTTTTCTGTGGCAAAATATCGGTTTGTTACTAAATCTTTTGGTATAAGGTCGCAAGTCCAACCTTTATCAACCATTTTCTTATTTTTGTTTTGTACTAATATTCTATACGTTTCAGCTATCCAACCATCAGCCGATACTATATAGCAATCGTCTTGCATTATTTCGTTCCAATAGCTCATTAAGTGCTGAAAAATATCGTATTTATCAATTAACTTTATATCGCCATATTGCAAAAGCAAACTTTCGGCTAACTCGCTAATAACTTCTTTGGGTTTGTTGCCCTCGTCAATAGCTTTTAAATATTTGGTGCTTTTTGTTTCCCAATCTTTAAAAGTGCTATCCATTGTCTTTATAAAATCTACAAACTCAGAGTGCGAAAATATGCTTTCTCTTATTTCGGTGGTTTCTATGTTAAGATTAGAATACTCTTCGCTTGTTTTCTCGAAAAGCACTTTTTTAAGCGTAGGGTAAACCTCCCAAAACTTAGAAAGTTCGTTGATATCAGCATTAGGAATACCGCCTTTTAAATGTGCCTGTATATCTTGTATATCTTCTGTTTCTTGGTTATCGATATATCGAGGAATATTTAAGTTGTATTCGTTTTCTTCTATCTCGGTAAACGATACCATTCGGCTATATCCTGCAATTGGTTCTTGGTTTACAAATACATCGGTAATTTTACGAATATCTTGCTCACGCAAACGGTTTTTATTTCCGTCTTTCATAAAACCTTTACCGGCATCAATCATAAAAATACCTTTTCGGTTTTGCGAGTTTTCTTTATCGATAAGTATAATTGCCGCAGGAATACCTGTGCCATAAAACAAGTTAGCAGGTAAACCAATAATGCCTTTTATATATCCTTTTTTAATTAGATTTTTTCGTATTTCGGCTTCGGCATTTCCTCTAAATAAAACACCGTGAGGCAGAATAACTGCACCTTTTCCGTGTCGTTTTAATGAGCGTACAATATGAAGCAAAAAAGCGTAATCGCCATTTTTTTCGGGCGGAGTACCATAATCTGCAAAACGGTTGTATGGCTGATCATCAGGCAAAGATAATCCATTACTCCATCGTTTATCGCTGAAAGGAGGATTGGCAATTACAAAATCAAAAGTTTTTAGATTTCCGTTTTCCTCGAATAACGGTTTTGCAAGGGTATTGCCTTGTTTGATTTCAGCTGTAGGATTATCGTGTAAAATCATATTCATACGAGCCAAACCTGCTGTTGTTGCTTCCTTCTCTTGTCCATAGAGAGTAACCGTTCTGTTTGCTTCGGCACCTACTCTAAGGAGCAGAGAACCTGAGCCACAAGTAGGATCATAGACAGTAATATCCGAGTTTGTATCGGCTTCATCAATTCCAATAATCTTTGCCATGGTTCGACTTACTTCGGCAGGGGTATAAAATTGCCCTTTACTTTTTCCGCTTTCTGCAGCAAAGTGCATCATCAGATATTCGTAGGCATCGCCTAAAATATCATCACCTTCGGCTTTGTTTTTACTGAAATCGAGAGCAGGATTTTCAAAAATGGCAATTAAATTTGTAAGGCGGTCAACCATCTCTTTTCCGCTACCCAATTTAGTGACATCGTTGAAATCGGGAAAGTCTGACAAATGATTGGCTTCGGCTATGGGTGCAAGTATTTTTTTGTTGATTAAATCACCAATATCTGAATTCCCCTTCAGTTTACCCATATGAGCAAAACTGGCTCCTTCGGGAATTGTAATGGGAGCAAAAGGCTGTCCGGCCCATTTATCGCTAATGTATTTTACAAACAACATTACAAGCACGTAATCTTTATACTGGCTTGCATCCATACCACCTCTTAGTTCATCACAGCCAGCCCAAAGACTACTGTATAATTCTGATTTTTTTATTGCCATTTATTTTTTTATTATATTTATCTGCCTGATTTATTTTCTACACTATCAGGCAAAGTTACTCTTTCTGTTTATTTTTTCCTGAAGATTAAAAAAAATAGTTTCACGATTAAAATACCAAAAAGCCTTTTGCTCTTAGGTTGATTTACTAAAACACAAGTATTTTTTTCATACTTTTGCTGCAAGTAAACGAACTTATGAACGAATATCTGGATGCATCGGGAGAGAATTTGGATCCCAAAGAAACCTGATGAAATACTAAAAACAAATATTAAGATATTATAAATTTTAAGTAAACTCACAGAAAATAAATCATAGCCATTTTTAATTAGGAAATTATGATTAATAATAAAATAGTTGACAAATTTGATGAAAAATTATTTTTAGGAATACAGAAAATCATCAATACCACCAGGAAAAGAGTTGCTATAAACCTTAATACCGAATCAACCCTAATGTATTGGAATATAGGTGATTTTATTAATACTGAATTAAAAGAAAAAGGACACATAGTTTATGGCTCAAAGATACTTGCGACACTGTCGCAACAATTGACAAATACCTATGGAAAAGGTTATAGTTATACAGCCATTACAAGAATGTGCAAAATTGCAGCAACATTTGATAAACAGAAAATTGCGACACTGTCGCAAGAATTAAGTTGGAGCCATTTAATCGAATTAAATGGTGTTAAAGATGAGTTAAAACGAGACTTTTATATTCAATTATCCATATTTGAGAATTGGGGAGTTAGAACATTACGTGAAAAAATAGATGAGATGCTTTTTGAACGAACAGCCATTTCACAAAAGCCCGATAACGTAATAAAAGCAACATTAAATAAATTAGAACGAGAAGAAGTATTAAATCCTGATCTTGTATTTAGAAATACTTATATTCTTGATTTTATGGATTTACCACAAATCTATTCTGAAAAAGATTTAGAAAACGCACTACTGAATAACCTTGAAAATTTCATTCTAGAACTAGGTAATGGATTTGCTTTTTTAGAACGCCAAAAACGTATTTCTGTTGATGCAATTGATTACCATTTAGATTTACTGTTTTACCACCGAAAGCTAAACCGATTAGTTGCCATAGATTTAAAAATGGGTAAATTTAAACCCAAATATAAGGCACAAATGGAACTTTACTTAAAATGGCTCGATAAAAACGATAAGCAAAAGGGCGAAGAAAAACCAATTGGCTTATTGCTTTGTAGCGAAGGAAACACCGAACATATAGAGCTGTTAATGCTCGATGATAAAGACATAAAAGTAGCACAATACCTTACCGAACTGCCCAGCAAAGAATGGTTTGCCGATAAAATGAAGCGTGCATTAGAGATTGCTAAACAAAACTAGTATAAGATAACTTGTCATCAATAATATTGTATTTAAAGTAAGCCTTTGGACAGAACAACCGTCTTTCATCCAGATTTCATTCACCACTAAAACACAAGCATTTTTTTCATACTTTTGCTGCAAGTAAACGAACTTATGAACGAATATCTGGATGCATCGGGAGAGAATCTGAATCCCAAAGAAACCGAGATGGAACAAATGCTCCGCCCCGGGCAGTTTGAAACCTTTTCGGGACAGGGCAAGGTAGTAGAAAACCTGAATATCTTTGTTAATGCGGCTAAAAACCGCGACGAAGCTATGGATCATGTGCTTTTGCATGGCCCTCCCGGCCTGGGAAAAACCACTTTATCAAATATCATTGCCAACGAATTGGAAGTAGGGATCAAGATTACTTCGGGACCTGTATTGGACAAACCCGGCGATTTGGCAGGTCTGCTCACCAACCTGGGCGAAAAAGATGTGCTGTTTATTGATGAGATCCACCGCTTAAGCCCTATTGTAGAAGAATACCTCTACTCTGCCATGGAAGATTTCCGCATAGATATTATGATAGAAACAGGGCCTAATGCCCGCACAGTACAAATCGACTTAAATCCGTTTACATTGGTTGGAGCTACCACTCGTTCGGGCTTATTAACAGCACCATTACGCTCACGCTTTGGCATCACCTCGCGCCTGCACTACTACGATGCCGCTACTTTGGAAAAGATCATCAAGCGATCTGCCGGTATCTTAGATGTCCCTATCGACGAAGAGGCTGCCAACGAGATTGCACGCCGAAGCCGTGGTACACCACGTATTGCCAATTTGTTATTAAGACGTGTTCGCGATTTTGCCGAAGTAAAAGGCAATGGCTCGGTAGACTTAAAGATTACACAATATGCGCTCAACTCCTTAAACGTAGACAAATATGGTTTAGACGAAATGGACAACCGTATTTTAAGTGTGATTATTGAAAAATTTAAAGGCGGCCCTGTTGGCCTCACCACCATCGCTACAGCCGTTGGCGAAGATGCCGGCACCATAGAAGAGGTCTATGAGCCTTTTTTAATTCAGGAAGGCTTTATTATGCGTACACCACGTGGCCGACAAGTAACCGATTTAGCATACTCACATTTGGGGAAATACCGCTCTGTAGCCTCATCGGATTTATTTAATCAAAAGGATTAATACGCCCTGTGATGCCCTCACTTTCGGAATACATCAAACAAGAATGCCTGCAGCAAGGCTTTTTCGACTGTAGCATCAGTACGGCCTCAGCACTTTCTCACGAAAAAGAATCCTATACCAAATGGATAGCCGAAGGGAAACAAGGGAAAATGTCGTATCTGGCTAAACATACCGAGATGCGTTTTGATCCCAGACTGCTAATGCCCGGGACCAAAAGCATTGTCAGCGTTCTTCTTAATTATTATCCACAGGAGAAGATGCCGTTTAGCAACAACTATAGAATTGCCAAATATGCTTATGGACAAGATTATCATCAAATAGTTAAGGACAAACTAAACAGAGTTGCCGAAGCCTGCATCACCCAATACGGTCCTTTTAAATACCGTGCTTTTACCGATTCTGCTCCTATCCTCGACAGAGTCTGGGCTCAAAAAGGCGGCCTGGGCTGGATAGGAAAAAACACCTTGCTCATAAACAAAACCCAGGGCTCATTTTTTATTATTGGGCATCTGTTTATGGATAAAGAATTAATAGCAGACCAACGCTTTCAAGAAGACCTGTGCTTAGATTGTGATAAGTGCATCAGCGCGTGTCCTACACAAGCTCTGGAGCCCTACACTTTGGATGCCCGAAAGTGCCTGAGCTATCAAACCATCGAAAATAAATCTCCGGAAAAAGACATAGCACCCAGGGATTTTAGAAACTGGATATTTGGTTGCGATATCTGTCAGGATGTATGCCCCTTTAACTCAAATCCGGAGCCTCATTCCACACCGGAGTTCCATCCCCACCCTCAATTATTTCAGCTGAAGAAAGCCGATTGGCAAGCATTACAGCCCATGGTTTTTGGCGAGATATTCAGAGGCACAGCCGTTAAAAGAACGGGCTATAAAGGCTTGATGCAAAACATTAACTGGATTGAAGAAAAACAATCTTAATGAGGAGGCAAAAAAATATCATTTTTTTATAAAAACTTTTTCAACACAGCTTTTTAACTTGCTGAAAAAGTATATCTTTGGCGAAAATTAAAAAATATTAAAAGCATGGCATTAGAAATAACAGATGCTAATTTCGAAGAGTTAGTATTAAAATCAGACAAACCAGTGGTAATAGACTTTTGGGCAGTATGGTGTGGCCCTTGTAGAATGGTTGGTCCAATAGTGAACGAGATAGGTGAAGACTATAAAGACACCTTAGTGGTTGGAAAAGTTGATGTTGACAACAACCCTGGCATTTCAGCTAAATATGGCATTAGAAATATCCCAACTATCCTGTTCTTTAAGAACGGAGAAGTGGTGGACAAACAAGTGGGTGCCGTACCAAAACAAGTACTTGTTGGAAAAGTAGAACCTCTATTATAATAAAAAGACACTTTATACAAAAGACACAGTCTTAAACAACTGATAGCTGCCATTTCCTCACACAAACAAGGATAATGGCAGTTTTTTTATACCCTGAGAAGCATGAGTTTTCATATCGACAGACAACAGATTGAACGGTTTAGCAATTTAGAGCTATTTGCCAAACAAGTGGTCGAAGGTTTTATCACAGGCCTTCACAAAAGCCCCTTTCATGGCTTCTCGGTAGAATTTGCCGAACACCGTTTATATAACTCCGGCGAGTCTATCAAACACATCGACTGGAAACTCTACGGCAGAACAGATAAGCTGTTTGTGAAACGCTACGAAGAGGAAACAAACCTCCGAAGCAGGATAGTTTTGGACATATCTTCATCGATGTTTTACCCTAAAACAAAAGAGATTAGCTTAGCACATCAGAATAAAATATCTTTCTCCATCATTGCTGCTGCAGCCTTGATAAACATCTTAAAGAAACAAAGAGATGCTGTAGGACTCACTTGTTTCTCGGATAAAATAGATATTCACACCGATGTGAAATCGAATGGAGCCCACATCAGTCACCTTTATAATATCTTATCCGACCAAATAAACAATAAACCTAAAGAAGCCCTTAAAACCGATGTGGCTCAAACACTTCACCATTTAGCCAATATCCTACACAAAAGAAGCTTAATTATTGTGTTTAGCGACATCCTGGAAAACCATCAGAATATGGATGCTTTTTTTGATGCCTTACGACATCTTAAACATAACAAACACGAAGTCATCCTGTTTCATGTACAGGATAAGGCTACGGAATATGATTTTGAGTTCAGCCATCTCCCCAAAAGATTTATTGACCTGGAAAGTGGAGATGAGATCAAGCTCTTGCCTCATGAAGTGAAAACTCAATATCAAAAAAGCATGAAAGCATTTGAGGAGCTTATCAAACTAAAAAGCACTCAATACCAAATTGATTTGGTAACTACAGACATCAATAAGGGCTTCGATCAGATTTTATATCCCTTCTTAACCAAAAGAAAACATCTCTATTAGAGCATTTCTTTTTACAGGTAACCTCCAAATAAAAAAGGCAACCTATATTTATTACAGATTACCTTTTAGCTTGTCAATCATTAAGATTATTTCTTTTTGAAATCCTTTTGAAATTTCGCCTTTTTACTCCCAGAGTAAAGCTCAAACTTCTCGTACTTACATAATAGAGGTCCGTTATAAAGTTCTATTTTTTTGGATGGATGTAAACCCAGGCGTTTTAAGGCTTCGATATCCGAAGAGATCACCCAGGCATTATAGCCCAAGAAATTCTTTTTAAAACTGTCTCCCATCTTTTGATATAAACCTATAATATCTCTTGTTTGTAAACGACGGCCATAAGGCGGATTTACCACTACCACACCGGGTCCTTTGGGAGGCACAAAATCAGCTATATCACCATTTCGTATTTCAATATCAAAATGTAATTTGGCATTTCTGACATTACGGGTAGCTTTTTCGGCTACTTCCCTATCTAACTCATTACCAATAATCTCGTACTCAAATTCTTCTTGCAGGTCTAAGGCTTCACGTTTCACTTCTTCAAAAAGCGCCTCATCGTAGTCGTCCCATTTCTTAAAGCCATAAACGCCTCTGTAATTACCGGCAGGGATTTTATTAGCCATTAAAGCAGCCTCCATCAAAAGTGTTCCTGAACCACACATAGGATCTACAAAATGACTCTTTTGGTCCCAACCACTTAATAATATCAGGCCGGCTGCCAGTACTTCATTCAAAGGAGCCTCTCCTGTTTCGCGGCGATAACCACGCTTATGAAGAGATACCGAAGAGCTGTCGAAACTTAAATAACAATGGTCGTTATGAATAAAAATACTGATTCTTAGATCGGGGAAATCGGTATCCACATCCGGACGTTTTGAGAATTTCCTGTTAAACTGGTCTACAATAGCATCTTTAGCTTTTAAAGCGGCATACTGCGAATGGTTGATTTTACTGTTACTCACGGTAGCATCAATAGCAAAAGTTTTGTCCAATGATAAATACTTCGACCAATTGATTTTACTCACTTGCCTATAGTAATCTGTTTCGTTGGCAGCAGGGAAATCTACTATGGGTTTTAATATCCTAATGGCTGTACGCAGCATATAATTGGCTTTATACATCATTCTCTTATCGCCTGTAAATGTCACTGCTCTATGACCTTCTTCTACATTCTGCGCTCCTATTCCCCGGAGTTCCTCAGCTAAAACGCCTTCTAATCCGGCAAAGGTTTTAGCAACATATTGTTGTGTTTCTAACAAAATAGTGTGATTTTTTTTATAAAGATAAGGTTCTAATAAATAAGACTATAAAGATAATATAATTATTAGAGAATCTTGGTTTATATATGGTAATTTATTGAATATAATTAAAATTTCTTTTGATAAATATGGCAATATGGGGTGCCTCCTTTTTTCTGATAATAATCCTGATGATAGGTCTCAGCGGCATAAAATGTACTTTCTTTTTCAAGTGTTGTAGCCACTTTAACACCTTTGGCCTCCAAGATACTTATCAATTCCTCAATGATTTCTTTTTGCTGTGGTGAGGTGTAAAACACAACCGACCGATATTGCGTTCCCACATCCGGCCCTTGCCTGTCTACCTGAGCAGGGTCATGGGTCTCAAAAAACAATATAGCCAACTCTCTGAAACTCACCTTTTGCGGATCAAAAACCACCTTAATGGTTTCGGCATGGCCTGTGCTACCGGTACAAACATCCTGATAAGAAGGGTTTTCGGTATGACCTCCCATATAACCTACTTCGGTACTCTCAACCCCATTCTGCCTATGAAAATGAAATTGCGTGCCCCAAAAACAACCCGAAGCAAAGTAAGCTGTTTCTCTTTGAGATACAGGACTTATTTTAATCTCCACAGGTTTAAAATCTATTGAAACCGAATTAACACAATGACGGGTGTTCTTGGGCGTATAATGCTCACCCTGGAACACATGCCCTAAATGACCTCCACAATTGGAACATACAATCTCTGTTCTGCGACCATCAGGATCGGGGACACGCGTAATAGCACCGGGGATTTCATCATCGAAGCTGGGCCAGCCACAATGCGATTCAAATTTAGTAGAGGATTTATAAAGCTCCTGTCCACACTGTTTGCAAGTATAAACGCCATCGCCTTTATGCTTCTCGTATTTACCGGTAAATGGGGCTTCGGTACCTTTATCAATGATAATGTGTTTCTCTTCCTCCGTTAGTTTTTTATATGCTTTGTTTTGTCCCATAGCCATTGTGTTTAACAAAATAATTGCCAAAAATAACATTGTTTTCATATCAAAAGGTATTTATGCTAAAAAAAGCTCTTCAAAAATTTTGAAGAGCTTTTTTAAAATCTATGCTTGAGCAGTTGGACCACCCATAGTGAATTGCATTCCTTGATTTCCACCTCCAGAGTCTTTGATAGGACCGTGCTGAGCTTCAAATTTTTTCAAATTATCAGCCAAAGCCTGATACAATCGCTTGGCATGCTGTGGTGTTAAAATAATTCTGGATTTAACCTTTCCCTTAGGAACACCTGGCATCATTTTAATAAAATCAACGATAAATTCGGCGTGAGAATGAGTGATGACAGCCATATTTGAATATTGACCCTCAGCCACTTCGTCACTTAACTCAATATTAAGTTTGTTTTCTCTTTGATTATTATCTGACATAATTTATTTTTTTATTCTGTGATACCTAAACTCTCATCTCTGCTTAACAGCAATGCCTGATATTCTTCGTTAGAGCCTACAATTAAATCATCATATTCTCTAAGTCCGGTTCCGGCAGGTATTTTATGACCCACGATAACGTTTTCTTTAAGACCTTTTAAGTAGTCTCGTTTAGCGTTAACAGCAGCATTAGTTAATACCTTTGTTGTTTCCTGGAAGGAAGCAGCAGAAATAAAACTCTTGGTCTGTAATGATGCACGAGTAATACCCTGTAATATCTGTCGGGCAGTAGCAGGCTTAGCATCACGCGACTCAATAAGGGCTAAATCGTTTCGTCGTAAATTGGAATTCTCTTCACGTAATTTACGAGCAGAAATAATCTGTCCTTTTATCACTTCTGTGCTATCACCCGGATCGGTAATTACTTTTTGTCCGAAGATGAAATCATTCTCTTCTAAGAAATCAATTCTATTAATCAACTCCCCTTCTAAGAATTTAGTATCACCCTGATCCTCAATTTCAACCTTACGCATCATCTGACGAACAATCACCTCAAAGTGCTTATCGTTGATCTTTACACCTTGTAAACGGTAAACTTCCTGAACCTCATTCACAATATATTCCTGAACTTTCATAGGGCCTTTAATAGCCAGGATGTCGGCAGGTGTCATCGCACCTTCAGACAATCTGGTACCGGCCTTCACAAAGTCGTTTTCTTGTGCCAAAATCTGCTTGGAAGTAGGGATTAAATACTTCTTCTGCTCATTAGTTTTACTTGTAATAATAACCTCTCTGTTACCTCGTTTCAGTTTCTTTCCAAAGCTCACTACACCATCAATCTCAGCAACTTTTGCCGGATCAGATGGGTTACGAGCCTCAAATAACTCAGTAACACGAGGAAGACCACCGGTGATATCACCAGACTTACCTACCGCACGAGGAATCTTAACCAGAATATCTCCGGCTTGAATAGATTCTTTATCATTAACAATGATATGTGCACCTACCGGAATGTCATAATTCTTAATTATCTCACCGGCAGAATTTACAACCTTAATGATAGGGTTAGCAGATCTTCTACGAGTTTCGATGACCACTTTATCCTGGAATCCGGTTTGTTCATCCGATTCCACTTTATAGGTTAAACCTTCTTCAATATTCTCGTAGCTAATTTTACCTTTCGCTTCCGAAATAATAACCGCATTATAGGGATCCCAGTCACAGATTAAATCGCCTTTCTTCACGACAGAACCATTAGGGATGTATAATTTAGAACCATAAGGAATATTAGAAGATGCTAAAGCAACACCCGTTTTCTCATCGATGATTTTCATCTCTGCTGAACGACCTATCACCACTTGATATTCGGCTCCCTCAGATTCTTTATAATCAATGGTTCTTAATTCTTCAATCTTTAAA
>Ga0256827_10001722_pt1 | contig 14076 bp, 14 predicted proteins | sample CV84metaG_FD_185977 | JGI IMG/M metagenome (GOLD analysis project Ga0256827, IMG submission 185977) | Hydrothermal vent microbial communities from East Pacific Rise, Pacific Ocean - CV84 | ecosystem: Environmental > Aquatic > Marine > Hydrothermal vents | place: Pacific Ocean: East Pacific Rise... | reverse complement strand
ATGCAGCCGTATCTGTTCCCAGTTGTGAAACTGCGAACCATTGAGATCCCCCATCCACTGCTCAAACTGTATCAGATCGATAAAAGTATCTGCAGCATATCTGTCATCGCCACCATCCAGTGTGGTACCGGACAGCAGCACCGGTGTATAGACAGTCACCCTGTCTGATCCATGGCCACCATGCACTATCGTACCGGACACATCTGCATCGTTTAATACTATCTCATCATCACCGTGTCTGACAGGAATAAGAGAGATATTGTACTCTGATAGATAGGGTTCATCTCCATAAATACCACAATCTACCATATGCCCAAGATCATTCACAAAAGAACATGGAGAAAAACTCACACCGTCATTCAGCGTAATCAGATCACTGCCATGCCCTCCTGTTACATTAAAGGCAACACCTCCATTGATAAAGGTAATTGTATCATCCTGCTTGCCACCCTCTACTGCTCCAGGTCTGGTGGGATAGGTGTAATTGACGGCAGTAAAACTTGTATGGTCTAAAATGATTGTATCGTTGCCATCATAGGGGGTATAGTCCGTAGTTCCATAAATATCTGAGTATCCGGACGCTACAAAGGAGACATTGCTGTCTTTGATGGTAATCGTATCATTGTCATTGCCGCCAAGTATCCACCCATAACTGTGAGAGTTCTCTATATAGATGGTATCATTGCCTCTTTGAGAGACACCATGTCCAAAATTTGTATCGGCATATATATTATTGAACTGACTGTTGTAAACTTCAAATCTATCGTCTCCCCCAAAACCCAGAACCTTATGAAATCTACTTGCATTAGAGATAAAGGTATCGTTGCCATCAGTTGTAGAATTTCCACCCGGTGACTCATCCAGTAAATAGGAGTTATTATAGGTAATATCAACAACACCGTTAAGCGTAACACTGTCATTTCCCCCATAAAAGTATTGAAAGCTATTGATGGTACCAGTACATACGACAGTATCATCTCCGGGAGTACCGGCGGGAACACATGCCGCAAAAGCAGATAGGTTACTCAGGACTACCCAAGTGATACAGTAAGATTTCCAACTTTTTTTCATTATTTCCGCCCTCCTACAACTCCTTTATTAATCATACCATAATTTTGTATCAAAATAGGGACAGTGACTAAAAAAGTGTTATAATCTCATAATAAAAACGCCTCAGGGAGAACCCAGTGTTAACAATCGATACACTTACTTATACCTATAACACAGAAAAGACCCTCTACTCATACCATTTTTCACTGGAAGCAAACCAGGGGGAGGTTGTGGGAATCCTTGGTGAAAGCGGTAGCGGTAAATCAACGATGCTCGATCTTATCGCAGGGTTTTTGGAGCCTACTTCAGGCAGCATCCTTCTGGATGGACAGGCACTTCTGGCTCTGCCTATAGAGAAGCGACCTGTAACGATTCTTTTTCAGCAGCACAATCTTTTTGAGCACCTTAGCATCAGAAAGAATATCCTGCTTGGTATCAGCCCCAATGGCAAAAGTACACCGGAAACAGACGCAACGATCTCACAGATTCTACAAGAGATGGGGCTTTTGGAACACCTTGACAAACTCCCCTCTGCACTCTCCGGTGGACAGCAACAGCGCGTGGCACTGGCAAGAGCATTGCTGAGAAAGAAACCTGTTCTGCTATTGGACGAACCTTTTAGCGGGCTAGACAGAGAGACCAGACTGGAGATGCTCACACTTGTCCAGACGATCACACAAAAGAATGGACTCTACACCCTCATGGTCACCCATGAGACAGAGGACTGTGACCTGATCGCTGATAGAGTCTATAAGATGAAAAATGGTACGCTACTACCCATAAATCTAGAATCTTTGCAGAAGGAAGCCTAATGTTTGCCCACACTCCAAAGCCACCCTATTATGCCGTGATCTTCACCTCTCTAAAAATAGAGGAGGATCGAGGGTACAGTGCCATGTCCGAGAAGATGGTGACACTGGTGCAAAAACAAGAGGGGTTTTTGGGCTTTGAGTCAGCCAGAGAAAATCTGGGTATTACCGTCTCCTACTGGAGAGATGAGACCTCCATCCTCGCATGGAAAGCCGTACTGGCGCACAAACAGGCACAAGAGAGGGGAAAAGATACTTGGTATAGCAACTATAAGATCCGTATCGCCAAAGTGGAGAGAGACTATGAAAAATAATCTATATCTAGCACTGCTTTCTGTACTGCTGCTGTCTGGTTGCATGGAGTACTTCACTCCCAAACCTACTATCAATGTCTACTACATACAAGATGAAAACAAAACCAATTACCCACGCGTCAAGACCCAAGGGGAGCATGTCAGTATCAGTACCAGACCAGAAGCAGCCATCACAAACTCTCAAAAGATACAGCTCTATTTTGTCTACAAAGAAGGCTGCCCTGCCTGCGAGCAGATGAAACAGCTTATGCGCAGGAATGATATCGAAGCGATACTCGACAGAGACTTTGAAATCACCCGTGTCAATATCCGGGACAAAGGCGCCCTCCCCAAAGCCTGGATGCGCCCTTTCAGGGCACCTACTCTCTATTTTCTGGATCAAAAGCAGGAGGAGCTGATCTCCAGCATCCACAATATGTCAGCACGAAGGTTCAAAGCAACACTTAAAGAGGCAATCGAGGCCAGAGGGCTCAAGTAGCCATTATGCCTAAGCGTATTGCACCTATTGTTAAGCGACTTAACCGTGAAAATTATTTCAAACACAGACAAATAACAGGCTCTTCGATCCTGAACCATCAGGGATACTGCAACAAAAACTATCTGCTGCATACGGATAAAAGGGAATATGTCCTTCGGATATTTGGGCAGGAGAAGAGGGATCGGAATACAGAATACCAGATACAGCATTTGGCTTTCATGCACCAACTTGCTCCCAAACCTGTTGTCCTCGATCTGGAGGCAGGATTCATGGTCTCAGAGTATATCCCTGGCAAGCATACCCATACACTCTCTAGCAGATCCATACAGTCTCTCTCCCGGGCACTTTTTACCCTCCACTCTATACCTTTCCAAGGAGAGCATATCTCAGCTAGTATAGAGCAGAAGAGTATTGCGGCCTTTGCATATGACCCAGTACTCTGCCACCATGACCTCAATCCCTACAATATACTCTGGATAGATGACATACCTACCCTTATAGACTGGGAGTATGCCGGTATCAATGACCGTTATTTCGATCTGGCATCCGTAACAGTAGAGTTCAAGCTGGACAAGCAGATGTCTACGCTGTTCCTCAAAAGTTATTTTAATGATCACAAAGCAATCGATACCAAAAAACTACATACCTACCAGACACACTATCAAAATCTTTGTGAGCAGTGGTGGCAGGAGAAAAGATCCTTGCAGGCAGATAGTTAGAAGCCATATTTTCTATTTTAGCTCTCTTTTCGTATCAGATAGAAACATTTATATATCTTGCCAAGAAAACATTGTAAGATTACTCTTTTATTTTGAAACTATTATGCAATAATTTTAAAATACTTATCTCTAACTCAAAAAGGGGGAGAATGAAAAAACTATCTCGGTGTAAAAGAGACTCAAGGTGATCATGACAAATTGATCAGGAACACATCATCTAACAAAGGAAAGCTATGAAAAAGAATCTTATTAAATCATTTGTTGCAGTCTGTGCAGCAACATCATTGGCCTATGCAGGCACAAGCATCAGGGTCTCTGTACCCTCTTACGGTGACAGCACCAAACCTGCTTTTGAGCGTATCGTCGCTGATTTTGAAAAAGCCAACCCTGATATCAAGGTCAATCTGGAGGTAGGCTCCTGGTCTGCCTGGCAGCAGAAGCTTCAGACTGACTTTTTTTCAGGAGGCAACGCTGATCTCATTTACAGTACCAGAGGCTGGGTACCTACCTATGTAGCAGGGGATAAACTTGAACCGCTTGATAGCCATCTGTCAGCTGACTTTTTGGCACAGTTTCCCAAATCATTGATCGATGCTGCCAAAGTGAATGGCAAACTCTATGCACTTCCCAGTGTCACCAGTGCACGAAATCTCTATGTCAACCTGGATCTGCTCAAAAAAGCAGGAGCGAAAGTACCAAAAACATGGGATGAGCTCAAAGAGGCAGCCAAACTTGTCTCAGAAAAAACAGACGCAGCAGGCTTTGGTATCCAAGGCAAAGAGGTAGAGATGGAGAAGTACTTCTATTATATCCTCTGGAATATGGGTGGCTCAGTGCTGGATAAAGTTGTAGACGGCACCAAATCCATGCTTGATGCTCCTGAAGCGATCAAAGCAGCCAAGTTCTATGATGCTATGATCAAAGAAGGAGCTACGCAAAAGAATGTCGCCTCTTACAACAGAGAGGATCTGCAAGAGCTTTTCAAGCAGGGTAAACTTGCGATGATGATCAGCCATGGTGTATTGGCTGAGCAGATCGGCAGTGAAGGGCATAAGATCGATTTCATCCAAACAGATGTTCCGGGTATGAGCGCAGACAAAAAGGGAGTTACGCTCGGTGTGATCGATGCAGTGCACCTCTCCAAGAACAGCAAAAACAAAGAGGCAGCAGTCAAATTCCTCATGTTTACCTTTCAGCCTAAGTATCAGGCAGACTGGATCGCCAAAGCCAACCTCCTCCCTGTCACCATCGAAGCAGGTAAAGCCAAAGAGTTTCAGGCAAAGCATCTGCAGGCAATGATCTCAGCTGTACCCAATGCACGTTTTACCTTTATTCATAAAAAGTCAACCAAGATCATTGACATTATGAAAAATGAATTGCAGGCAATGTACTCCGGAAAAAAGACAGCCGAAGAAGCGATGAAGAGTGCCGCCAAGAAGATAAACAGAGCTGCAAGATAGCCGGATGAAACCTAGATCGCTGAAGCCGCTACTCTTCATTCTTCCCAGCTTTTTGCTGGCTTTCATCATTATTGCCTACCCGATCATGGATCTGGTACGGCTCTCTTTTAATGATGTGGGTACTTTTGGTGAGATGAATGGCTTCATCGGTCTACTAAACTATCAGGATGTTTTTGAGGATGAGCTCTTTATGGAGGTACTGCTGCGTACACTCTACTGGACATTTTTTGTCGTAGTAGGTACCCTCGCTATCTCCATACCTATTGCACTCATTCTCAATGAGGATTTTTACGGAAAGGGCATTGCCCGCACGATCATCATGCTGCCATGGGCTATCTCTTTGGCTATGACAGCTGTGATCTGGAAATGGCTGCTCAACCCAGACTACGGTATGCTCAACCATCTACTTCTCAATCTTGGTCTTGTCACTGAGAATGTTGGTTGGCTGGCTGATGCAAACACTGCCTTTCCCCTACAGATCCTTATCGGCATCCTGGTTTCCATCCCTTTTACTATCTCTATCTTGATGGGAGGGCTTACCTCTATCCCCACTGATATCTATGAAGCTGCCTATCTGGACGGCAGTTCTTACTGGCAACGCCTCAAGACCTTGACCCTACCACTGCTGAAGCCCTTTATCAATATTGCTGTGGTACTCAATGTCATCTATGTCTTTAACTCCTTTCCTATTATTTGGATACTGACTGAGGGAGGCCCCTCCAACAGTACAGATATTTTGCCTACCTATCTCTACAAACTCGCCTTTCGTGAAGGAGAGATAGGGTTAGCCTCTGCACTCTCTGTGATCATGCTCTTGATCCTGCTGAGCTTTACGATTGCCTATGCCTATTTTGCTATGAAAAAGGAGCGTTAGACAATGCACAAAAGCAAACTCAAACAGACCCTTATTGCCTGGATATTTCTGCTGCCTGTTGTCTTTGTGATTCTTTTTCCTTTTGCCGTCACGCTCTTTACTGCGATCAAACCTCGCAATGAGCTCACAGCGATCCCTCCACACTTTCTCCCCAGCCAGTTCCACTGGGAGAATTTCCTCTCCGTATGGAGTCAAACCAATATCTCCCATGCCATACTCAACTCACTGTACATCAGTACACTCTCCACCCTCATCGCTATCATTGTTGCCGCACCCACCGCCTATGCCATGACACGCTTTGATTTCAAAGGCAAGGAGGCCTATCGCTTTTTCCTTCTGGTGACACAGATGCTTTCCCCTATCGTACTGGTACTAGGTCTTTTCAGACTTATGGTGGCTGCAGGGGTAGTGGACTCACTCAGCTTTCTTGCACTAATCTATGCGGCATTTAATGTTGCCTTTTGTGTCTGGATGCTGCAGAGCTATTTTGAGACGATCCCTAAGGACTTAGAGGAGTCTGCCTGGATCGAAGGGGCAGGAAGGATACGAAGTCTCCTGACTATTTTTCTTCCACTGGCTGTCCCCGCGATTACGATCGTAGCCATGTTTACTTTTGTCAACTCTTGGAATGAATTTATCATCGCCTTCTCCACACTACGAGACAGCAGTTCCTATACGATACAGCTGGGTATCATCGAAATGACAGGCTACTACTCTATCCGCTGGGACTATATCATGGTCTCAGTCATCCTCGCCTCTCTGCCTGTAGCCATACTCTTTTCATGGCTGCAGAAACACCTCATCGGCGGCTTAACCACCGGCGCAGTAAAATAAAATGAAACGGAGCGATCACCTATGGCACAGATGCAGCTAAAAGATATCAAAAAAGACTACAGTGGAACAGCCGTACTACATGATATCAATATCGAGATCAATGAGGGAGAGTTTGTGGTACTGATCGGAGAATCAGGCTGTGGCAAATCCACCCTGCTTCGTATGATCTGCGGACTGGAGGAGATCAGTGCCGGAGAGCTAGTCATAGATGGGGTACTTGCCAACCATATCCCTCCACAAAAACGGGATATGTCCATGGTCTTCCAATCCTATGCACTCTATCCGCATATGAATGTATATGACAATATCGCCTATGGGCTCAGGATCCAGAAGCATCCCAAAGAACAGATCAAACAGAAGGTACATGAGATCACTACGCTTCTGGGCATCGAGGCATATCTCGACAGACTCCCCAAAAATCTCTCCGGAGGACAACGGCAGCGTGTTGCCATGGGCAGGGCCATCGTTAGAGACCCCAAGTTTTTTCTCTTTGATGAACCTCTCTCAAACCTAGATGCCAAACTTCGTGTCGTTATGCGCAAAGAGATTAAACTGCTCCAAAAAAGACTGGGGACTACCACTATCTATGTCACCCATGATCAGGTAGAAGCAATGACCATGGCTGACAAGATCGTACTGCTGGACAAAGGGCACATCGTTCAGACTGGCACTCCCGAAGAGCTCTATGACCATCCAAACTCACTGTTTGCCGCAACCTTTTTAGGCTCCCCCGGTATCTCTTTGATCCAGGGGAAGATCAAGAAAGAGGGAGGGGTTGCACACTTTTTTACAGATGATCAAATCGCCTTCCCGGTACAGAATCTTCCGGCATTGCAAGAGGATCAAGAGGTGATCCTGGGTATTCGTCCAAGAGATATCCATCTCTCAACCGCTGACAAAGGTCTCAAAATGGATGTACTGATCCATGAATACACCGGTGCAGAAAACATCCTTTACGGTACTATCGGTGACAATGAGATCAGTGCTGCATTCTCACGAAAAGAGCCTTTTGAAAATGCTGATACGCTCCATCTCATATATGAAGTAAGTAAAAGTCACCTTTTTGATGCAAAAACCAAAAAAATTATTCTCTAAAGGACCCTAATGCAGTATGATAATAACCCTTTCCCTCAAGAGGACAAAGACAGACACCAGATATGGGAAAAGGTGGTCAGGGTAGATATCGATGCTTTTCTGGCAGAGGACTGGTCACTGTGTCAAGAGGACTTTATCGATACACATTTTATAGGTATTGATGCACAGCACAGCGACAATCCAGACAGCTGGAAGCTCAGCTACCCTACACTGGATGCCTACAGAGACGACTGGTTGCGACAGGCAAAAGCATTTGCAAATGTCACCTATACAGAAGACAAACGGGCAGCACTCTTTCAGGCTACAACACTTGAGAACATAGAGATACAAGGTGATGCAGCACTTCTTCACAAGAAATTCAACGGAAGCATTGCCAAAGCGGATGGAGAAATCCTCCCTATAGTCTGGCAAACCCTCTATAAAATGAAGAAAGTTGACAACGAATGGAAGATCACAGGCTTTGTCGGCTACATGCCAAACCCTATGGGATATACGAAGTACTAATATGCAGCCAAACCAAAAGATCATACAGATCGCAAACCACTTTCAAACCCAGGGACTCATCACACAGGCATCGATGCATGGCAGTGGCAATATTAACGATACCTATCTCGTCATCTCAGATGAAGGAATATCCTACATCCTCCAAAAGGTCAACACAGATATTTTTACCGCACCTGAGCATGTCATGCAAAATATGTGTATCGTAACCCGGCATATCCAACATCACATCCATAGACAAAAGCTTCTCTGGAAGACACAACATGTCATTCTTACTTCAGATGAAAAAGATCATTTCAGTACAGAGGGAGGCAGTTTTTGGCGTATGATCAGTTTTATCAAAGAGTCCAAGAGTTTTGATATCATTGATTCTCATCACAGAGCATTCCAGCTGGGCAAAGCGCTGGGACTTTTTCATGCACTGATGGATGATCTACCAAAGGAACGAATTCGCCCTATCATCGAAGATTTTCATATCGCACCCAACTATCTTAAGCAGTATGAAGAGGCTTGCCTCTCAAGCAGTAAAGCTGGCGGTACGCTCGAAGATCTAGCACACCGTCTGATCGAAAAACACAAAGCCCATATCTCTCTCCTGGAAGATGCCAAAGCAGCAGGTACCCTACCACTTCGTATTATACATGGTGATCCGAAGATCAACAATATCATGTTTGATGTAAAAAGTGACAATGCCATCAGCATGATCGATCTGGATACGGTGCAGCTTGGTTTGTTACATTACGATATTGGTGACTGTGCCAGATCCAGCTGTAACCCTTGGGGAGAAGAAGAGCAGGAGAGATGGAAAGAGGTGCAGTTTGACACCGAGGGTTTCAGGTATCTCTGGAGAGGCTACCTCTCCAGAACCCATCAACTTTTTAGCGAAGCAGAGTATGATTCTGTATATGATGCCCTATTTATTCTTGCTTTTGAAACAGGGTTACGCTTTTTTACCGACTACCTTAATGGGGATATCTATTTCAAAACACACTACCCTGAAAATAATCTTTATCGTGGATTGGTACAGTTTATGTTGGCAGAAAGCATCCACAACCAAAGAGATATCTTACAAAAGATCATCTCCGAAAAGTAAGCAAGGATCACGAAAAAACTACTGTACAATCTTAACTGGTGTCCCTTTTTTGGTATATCTAAATATCTTATTCACCACATTATACGGTACACGGACACACCCATTGGTCGCGGGGTAACGCTTGACGTACTTACTACCGTGGATACCGATACCGGAGCTGGTCAGACGCATCCAGTTTTTGAGTGACGCACCTATATACTTGGCTTTGGGGCCATGGTATTTACGTCTGTCACCACGCCAGACCATCTTGCCGTTGCGATAGAGTTTACCAAAGATCGTAGAGCGTTTGTCTGCGATCTTCTCTGTGATTCTGAAGTTACCGCTTGGGGTACTTTTATTATAGACCCTTCTTGTGTTGGGCTCTAGTTTTCGTCTGGCACCCGTGGTACAGGGAGAGTCAATCGCCACTTCACTACCAACAAACAGTTTGATACGCTGCTGACTTTTGTCGATCACAATCTTTGTCCGGCTTTTAGCAGCTTTTTTTAACAGCTTGTCATTTCTATACACCGCAAAGCTTTTAGGGTATCCTTTCCGCCTCTTGAATGCTCCATAACTTCCTGTCCTGACACGTTTACTGGCACCCACACTTCTCGTACGTGTAGCAATCTTTCCAGTAGAGATTTGCTGATATTTTTTAGGTGCCTGAGGAAAGAGTAACCCTTCGGCCAGCTTATCCAATAGACGTTTTGAGCCTTTGCCGATCCATCCGTCTATCTCTACCATATGATAGACCTTCTGCATCTTCAACGCTGCCGCCATGGTGTTTTTTCCCCACAGCCCATCCATATCCAGATCCATACTGATATTTTTATCAAAATTGATGACGATTTGGAAGTTTCTCACTGTTTCATACTCATTGGGGCACTCCTGCCCTTCTGCCTCTTCACAAATATCACCATGCCTGAAAAAAGAAAATTTTCGGGGTGCGTAAATCACATCCAGCTTTTCTTTGGTTGATTTGCCTACCCAGCCATCTGCCGGATCAATCTTATACTGTTTTTGGAAGGCAATGATCGCAGCCAGTGTATCTTCACCGAGAATACCGTCCATGGAAATATTTCGTTTGAGATGTCTATCCGAGGCAAGTACCAACTGAAGGTTTTTGACCACCTCTTTTTCATTGGCACAGTAATGGTCTACTGCCTCTTTGCAAATATCGCCATGGCTAATAAAGTAGCCTTGCGCAAAAAGTGTGGTACTCCACAGCAGGAGTATCGAGAGTCGTTTTATGGTTTTCATGCCTGTCCCATCTTTCTGTAATAGGCTATTGTAACATATTTAATATTAAAAAATAATAATATTTATGGCGTCCACTTTTTCTCTTCAGATACCTGATTACTTGCTTTCTGTCTCACTGTAATTGTAGCTTTTTTCTTGATATCTTTATGCGCAATCACTGATTTTTTCAGTACTTTTTTACTCTTTGCACCATACACTTCATCAAGTTTGGTTTTGGTGGTTTTTCCAACCCAACCATCAGAAGGAAGAATATTGTACTGCTTTTGAAATGCCACAATAGCATCAAAAGTATCCTGATCAAATTGACCTGTCACCTCGAGCTTCTGATGCAATTTCTTGTCTGATCCAAGCAAATTCTGAAGTTTTGTAACACCTCCTACTTCATTGGGGCAAGATGTCCTAACTTTACAAATATCCCCATGATCGGCAAAATAATTTTGAGAAAAAAGGGAAGATGTTATCAGCAGCAGTGGAAGCAGTTTTATTATTTTCATTGTTAAGTCCATTATGTTTAAGATACGTGATCCTAACATAGTACTGTTAACAAACCATAAGCAATACCTGTTTTACTGGATATTGCTTACTTCAGCTTCAAGTAGTGTTTTATCTCCGAGGCATTGAGTATCTTGATCGTATTGGTAGAACCTGGTACCCCTGCAGGATACCCTATCGTAGTAATATACAGACCCTCTTTATCCAGCTTACCTGCTTTATCCAGCGCTACAAGCATCGCTTGAATCATTTTGGAGGGAGGCAGTACCGGGATCTTGGCAATAGGCTCTATGCCCCAAAGTGTAGAGAGCTGATTGAGCAATCTGCGCTTGTGTGCGAAGGCATAGACTTTTGTTTTGGGTCTAAAGCGGGAAATCTTCACGGTACTCCAGCCGGAACTTGTTAAAGAGAGTATGCCTGTGGCACACAGCTTATCGGCGATATTTACCACAGAACGTTCGATGATATCATGCTTATCATACGCTTTCCATATCTCTTTTCTCCGATAGGGATAGATCTCCTCTGTTTTGCGAATAATACTATCCATGGTCTTCACCACATGGACAGGGTCATCTCCGATAGCACTCTCTTCGGAGAGCATGACCACATCCGTGCCATCAAGTACTGCATTAGCGACATCAGAAACCTCTGCCCGTGTTGCCATGCGATTCTTTGTCATGCTCAGCAGCATTTGTGTCGCCGTAATGATTGGCTTTGCGTGCTCATTGGCTTTGCGTATGAGCATTTTTTGTAATGTCGGCACTTCATAGTAGGGTACCTCTATACCCAGATCCCCACGTGCGACCATCAAGCCGTCAGAGACCTTCAGGATCGCATCAATATGCGCAATAGCATCAAATTTCTCAATTTTTGCTATGACCTTTCCCTCATATCCTTTTAGCAGTTCTCTTACATTTTTGATGTCATCAGCATTCTGGACAAACGAGATTGCGAAGAGATCCACTTTGTGCTCCACTCCCCAGGCAATATCCTCTCTATCTTTTTGGGTCAGGATATCGATACCTATCTCTGTATTGGGAAAGTTCACTCCTTTTTTAGAGCTCAGTATGCCGTCATTTTCTATCACGACTTTGACCTGTCCCTCTGTAGATACTACTTTGGCACGGATGCTACCATCATACAGATAGATATACTCTCCTACCTTGATCCGATCCAATATGTAGGGATAGTTGATACTGACAACATAGGCATTTGCGCTTGTCTGGTAGCCGATAATCTCCTCAGAAACAAAAGCAAGTGTATCACCTTTTTTGAGCTCAAATCTCCGCTCTATCTCCCCGATCCTTACTTTCGGGCCAGAGATATCCTGCATGACGCCTATCGTTGTACGAAGTTTTTTTGAGATAGTACGTATCATCTGAAGTGTTTTCAGATGCTCAGCATGGCTTCCATGCGAAAAGTTAAGCCGAAAGAGATTGGTACCTGCTTTGATAAGTTGTTCTATCATGATGGAACTGTTACTTGCCGGTCCGATGGTTGCCAATATTTTTGTTCGTTTTTTCATAGTTATTCATTATAACATAATAATGTTTGATTTCTATGGTATAATGTGAGAATACCCTATCAGGAGCATCCTCGTGTTCAACAAAAATGGCATCCCTTTATATTATCAGCTCAAAGAGTATCTACTCAAAGAGATCAGAGAAAACTATCAAGTAGGAGATCTACTGCCTTCAGAAGGTGAAATAGAGCACAAATATGGTGTCAGCCGTATCACTGTGCGTAAAGCTATAGAAGAGCTTTCAAGAGAAGGGATTGTCATCAAGAAACAGGGTAAGGGTACTTTTGTGCAGGAAGAGAAGATCCTCTATGATGCCAACATTATCGGCTCACTGACGCAGAGGCTAGAAACACAGAACCATCAGCTAGAAACACAATCAATCGAATACATCACTATCTCTGAAGCACACCATGTCAAAGAGCTCCTCCAGTGCGATACCTTACTCTGCATTAAGCGTTTTCGCCTGCTTGATGGTGTGCCTTTTGCCTTGATGCTCAATTATATAGATAGTACCAAGGCACCTGACCTGCAAGAGAAATTTGATACAGAGTCACTTTATAGCTTTTATAAAAAACAGTATGGTATCCGATTTTACCATGCTGAGGAGACAGTGGAGGCTAAAGCTGCCACCAAAGAACAATCCAAAAAGCTCAAGGTTGCAGAAAATACTCCCTTACTCTGCCTACAGAGACTCTCTTATGATAAAAACAACAATCCTATAGAGTATTCAGACATAGTCATCAAGGCAGATATGTATAAGCATAAGATCGTACTGAGCAAGTAACGCTCGCTATTCAATTATTTCACACCACACCCTTTGCCCATAAAACACTCTACTAAGTGCTTCACAAGGAGCCATGATGGTATTTTCAGGACTTACATTTCAGATTTAATTTTTATATATTTTCATAACATTATAATGTTATAATATGTCCTTAAACATTATGATGTTATTATCTTCCAAACAAATCTTGGGAGATAAAAATGAAGAACAATCAAAAAGTACTCTTTGTCGATGCGAGTACCTCTTATTATCGTGTAGACAGATTTAAAATAGGTACTTTTTTTGGCCCTGTAGATCTAGGGATGCACTTGAGTGACAAGTACGACAGCCTCAATATCGGTACAGGGCTTCTGGCAGGATCGATCTTCCCCGGTTCCAACAGACTGATCTTTACAGGAAACTCTCCTGCCTGGGATGGGTTCTATATCTCCTCTATGGGTGGTGCGGGACTGATCTTTAACAACCTTGGCATCAACATGCTCTCTCTTGTGGGCAAAGCCCCTACCCCCTCTGTCCTCTATCTCAACCGTAATGCCACAGGAGATATCCAAGTCGGTATCCACCCCATTGATGTAGAGCAGATCTGGAAAGAAGATCGTGGTGGTATCTATGCACTGATGCAGTATGCACTCGATCGCTTCGGGAATCGCTACAGTAGTGACCCAAGGGTACTCGCCACGGGGCCTTCTGCACTGCATACAGACTTTGGCTCTATCGTCTCGGTACCTATCAAAAAGGGTAAGCTTACCTATGTCGATACCTGGGCAGGGCGTGGTGGATTTGGCAGCAAGATGCTCCAGGAGCATGGC
>Ga0256827_10001721_pt1 | contig 14078 bp, 14 predicted proteins | sample CV84metaG_FD_185977 | JGI IMG/M metagenome (GOLD analysis project Ga0256827, IMG submission 185977) | Hydrothermal vent microbial communities from East Pacific Rise, Pacific Ocean - CV84 | ecosystem: Environmental > Aquatic > Marine > Hydrothermal vents | place: Pacific Ocean: East Pacific Rise... | reverse complement strand
ACACAAAATATATTTAAAGGACAACTCTCTATGAATAAAGCATTTGGTGCAGATTTTGCATCACCTGTAAATAGAAACTTTAGTCTTGGTGGTCAATTTGACTGGACAGGAAATGAAGCACTAACAAATAATTCATTAAGAGTACGAGAAGCATATTGGTTGTATCTAGGTGAAAAATTCTTTGGTGCTGATATTCCATGGACTTTTTCTGTTGGTAGAAGACCATCAACCAATGGTTTCCTTGCTAACTTAAGAGATGAAGATCCTGCACAGTCTCCATTAGCACATGTGATTAATGTTGAATTTGATGGATTGAGTTCTAAATTGGATCTTTCAAATGTGACAGGTGTACAAGGAATGAGTATTAAACTTTGTATGGGGCAAGGTTCTACAAATGCACAACCATTGTTTACATCAGCAACACCATATGCTGATGGTGATGCAAGTGGTATTGATGATATAAAATTGGCAGGATTTATTTTTGAGCCATACAATGATGGTCAATTTATCGTAAAATCAACTTGGTATAAAGCATTTGATTTACCAGGACAAGATGGTGTACCTTCAATGGATATGAGTAATCCAAGAAACCCAACATTAACAAATATTGCAGCATCCGCATTCCAACAATATGGTGATATGCAAGGTGCAGCATTATCTGTAATGGTAGATGGTTTAACTGAAGAGGGTTACTTTGCTGATGCAAAAGTATTTGGTTCTTTTGCATGGAGTAAAACACAGCCTAAGAGTGGAAGTAAAATGTTAGGTTCTGCTGACAGTGAAACTGGTACATCGTACTGGTTCGGTACACAGTTACCAGTAACAGAAAAAGCTAAACTAGGGCTAGAGTATAACCACGGAAGCCAATATTGGAGACCATTTACATATGCGGAAGATACAATGGTTGGTTCTAAAATTGCTGTACGTGGTTCAGCAGTTGAAGCATACTTCTCGTACCAGTTAACTGAAGCACTTAGTGCACAAATTAGATATACTAAAATCGATTATGACTACACAGGAAGTAATGGATTCTTTGGTAACTTCTCTGGTGGAGCGAACAAGATTGATGATATGAAATCTGGTGCAAATGCATTTAGTGCACTTGGTGGTACTGTTGATGCTGGTGGTGCACATAACATTGGTGTTGTAACTGGAAATCTTATGGCGCAAGGTATGCCACAAGCGCAAGCACAACAAGCAGCAGGAGAAATGGCTGGAGCAGCTCTTTTCCTTCCAAATATTGTTGAAGCAGCACAAGATTTAAGATTTAATATCAGATACAGATTCTAAATCATTTAACGAAGGGGAAATCCTCTTTGTTAATTTTAAAATATAATTAAATATAATGTTTACTCCATAAAAATTCAAATCATATAAAATTCAAATAAAATAAATAAAAATATAGATATAATCTCTTCTTAATAAATAAAATAATAGAAGGAATCGAAATGTTAAAAAATATTTTGAGTATTATAGGCGGTATAGCTTTACTCGTAGTAGTTTATGCAATCATAAACTTTGGAGGAATGATGGGTAAGGCATCTAGTCTGCACCCTGATGCTATGGGATACTATATGGATATGTTTAAAAAGGTTTTAGATACTGGTAGTAGCGCTGATGCAATGATTAGAAAAGTTAGAATAAATGATGATGTTACTACGGAAGATGCTATAGATAATATGAGAGATATAGCTGGAGACAATAACTTTTTGGTTGTTGGTGATGCTAAAATGTCTATCAATAGTAGTATAAAAACTGGAGGTAAAAGATATATTAGAATTTTATCTTTTTGTGCTCCTTCAATTGCAGAGCAGTTTATTGGCTATACTGAAGCATTTGGGGCATTTATGCCTTGTAGAATCTTAATAGTAGAAGATGATGAGGGTAATAGATGGTTGTATACTATGTCAATGGAGTTGATGATCTATGGTGGGAAACCACTTCCTCCTGAAATGATGGAAATGGCATTGAAAGTGCGTGGATTAATGTATGGTATGATGGATGCAGCTGCAACAGATGGAGACTATGAACCTGCTGAATAATATTCTAAATATAAAGAGGATAAATTCTCTTTAAAACATATAATTAGTTTAGTAAACAAGAGGTTGTTATAGAGTTACAAAATGAAATATTTTTGATAATTATATTAAGTATTAATAATTTTACTTTACAATATTAAGTAAAAAGTATTATACTAATACAACTTGATTTTCTATAATTGTAGAAATAAAATAAAAAAATAAGGTTTAAAATGAAAAAAGTAGTTCTTTCTATGCTAGTGGCTAGCATAGGTCTGATTGCCTCTGAAGGCACAGTACCCTATAAAGCTGGTTTGCTCTTGCCAATACAGGCTGATAAAATCTACGCACAAGAGTGTGCAACTTGTCATGGTACAGATGGAAAACAGACGAGCTTTAGTGGTTTCCCATCAAGTATTGTCTATAGTAAAATTGCTGGTATGGATGCTGAAACATTGGCTAAAACAATTAAAGAGTATAGAGGTGGAGTAGCAAGTAAAGACTATCAACCTCTTAACAAATATGGTTATGGTGCAGCAATGAAGGCTCCAACAAGAGATCTCTCTTGGGATGAGATAGATGCAGTTGCTAAATATATCAGTGGTTTAAAGTAAAGGATAGAGATGGATAATCAATATATCGAAAAAATGTTATCAAAAATGGATAAAGATTTATCTAAGCATGGGATGAGTAGAAGAGATGCAATGAAAATGGCTGGTCTTTCGGGAGCAGGACTTTTTATGGGTACTACAACAGGAATCAGTGCTGAAGAAGAAAAAATAGTTAAGAGTAATGCTAAAGGTAAGATTGTTATTGTTGGTGGTGGTCTAGCAGGAATGAGTACTGCTGCAAGACTAAAACTTAAAATGACTGACCCTGATATTACTGTGATTGAACCGGGAGAGCTATCTGTATCTTATCAACCCGGACAAACCTTAGTTGCGGGAGGTATTTGGGATGAAGATGATATTGCTTATAAAAGAGATGATTTTGTTCCAGATGGTGTTAAGTTAATTAAAGAAAGAGCAGTATTTTTCAACCCACAAGAAAACCAACTTACTACAGACAAAGGTCAAGTAGTAACGTATGATTATCTTATCGTTGCGATGGGCTTACAGCTTGACTTTGAAAGAATTAAAGGTTTAGAAGAAGCTGGACGTGCTTTGTCTGCTGGGGACAATAAAAAGCTTCTCAATGCTTTAGGTGATGATGGTATATGTTCAATCTATACTGCTAAGGGTGCCACGAAGACTTGGGAACAGATGCAAAAGTATATAGCTCAAGCTAAATCTGGTAAAAAAACTAAATTTGTTTTCACTCATCCAAGTACACCAATTAAATGTGGTGGTGCTCCTAAGAAAATAGTCTATTTGACAAATGCTAGGCTTAAAGAGGCAGGAGCAAGAGATAATGCAGAACTTACATTTTATCCAAATGGTGGAGCGATGTTTGGTGTGCCTGAGTATCATGATGCTATCGTAGGACAGTTTAAGAGAGAAAATATAAAATATCACTATAGACATAATCTTATTGAAGTAGATAAAGAAAATAAAATTGCTGTATTTGATGCAAAATGGCAAGAAAAAGGTCCTTGGGATCCAGTAATGAAAGATTTTGAGGTTATTCCTAAGCATGAAAAAGTAAGAGTTCCTTACGACTTCTTACATGTCGCACCTGCACAAATTGCTCCAAGAGAGATTGCAGAGTCTGATTTAGGTTCTGCTAAAGGCTGGGTACCTGTAAACAAGGAAACATTACAGCATATTAGATATGAAAATGTATTTTCATTAGGAGATGTCGCACAAGTACCAATGGGTAAAACAGGTGGATCAGTAAGAAAGCAGTACAAAGTACTTGTAGATAATCTTATTGCACTCATGGATGGTAAAAAGCTTGAAGCAAAGTATGCTGGGTATACGGTTTGTCCATTGATTACAGATATCGGTACCGTGATGCTTGCTGAATTTGACTGGACAGTTAAACCTACACCTTCTTTCCCACTTGATCCAACTGTTGAGAGATGGATGTGGTGGTTAATGAAAATATATGCACTCAAGCCTATGACTGTATATGGAATGCTTGTTACTGGTAGAGCATAGATAGTTAGGACTGACAGATGCAAATAGAATTTGAACTTGTCAAATATGATGATACATTGGATAAATTTGACTTAGATGAAACTATGTATCAGCTGGAGATTAGTGATGAAGATGCTCAAACTTATGAGCTCCTAAAGTCTTCTGATTTAAGTCTATATAATTGGCTAAAAGAGGCGGACTTTTTTTTAAAGCATATAGTTGAAGAAGTATATCCTGATAGCAAAGATAAAAAAATTGCTATAAGTGATATAAATGGTATAACTTTCCGAAGATTTTACTTTTTTAAAGTTACAAGTGGGGATAGCCATTATGAATATTTTAAAAAACTTTTTAATATTTTTGAAGAGTCTGAATGGCAAGATAGGGAAGAGGTTGGAACAGAAATCTTAGAGCATCTTACAAAAAAAAGAGAAGAGCTTATTATAGATTTAAGTAAGTATAGTATAGAAGCTGATGTCTAGTGAATACATTTAAAATTGCTATAAAAAGAGAAATCTTTATTTTTCTTCTAATACTTTTTATATTAACTTTGGTTATGCATAGTGATTTATTAAGTAACCCTTCTGCAAGATTTGACATGATGTTCGAAAAAGAAAATTATGCACATCCTTTTTTATATACTTTTATTATATATAGTATATTTTTTATTATTAGAAAAGTTTTAGATTTCATAATAGGTTTATTTGAAAATAAATAAATAAATTTTGTAAGTTATTGTTAAAAAAGTAGCTGTAATATACATTAAGTGAAAATTGTTTCTACTGGTAACACACGTTGTTAAAACTAACTTATATCTAACAATTAATCATTTATTTTTAAAACTATACATTATAATTATAATTATAATTTATGTTAGCTGTATATTTTATGTTTTATATATAATTTATATGCTAATTAAGTATATCTTGGATGACTCAAAAGAAGTCCTTAAAAAATTATAAAAATCTCGAAAAAGGTAAAGATGTGAATGAAACATTGAAAAAAGAAGAATCAAATTCTGTTAGCAGAAGAGAATTCTTTAAAAAAACAGCATCAGTAAGTGCCGTTGCTGCCACTAGTATTTTGGCACCAAGCACAGTTCTTGCAGATGATGAAAATATAATGCATCATCCAGAGTGGGGAACCACTTTAGGGGATGAGTGTAATAAAGACCCTTATGGGTCTCCAATAGCATATGAACATAATGTTGTAAGAAGAACCTCAGCGCTTATGTCTTCAGCTGGAGATATGCATGCTGCTATATCTATGACTCCATTACATGAACAAAAAGGTATTATAACACCAAATGGATTGCATTTTACGCGTACGCACAATGGTGTGGCACATGTTGATCCAAACAAATTTAGATTGATGATTCATGGATTAGTAGAAAAACCAATAGTACTTACACTTGAACAATTAAAAAGGTATCCGAGTGAAAGTAGGATTTTAGTATTAGAATGTCCATCCAACTCTGCAGCAGAATGGAAAGGTCCACAGTTTGGTACTTTGCAGTTTGTAAAAGGTATGATGTCTTGTGCTGAGTGGACTGGTGTTCGTCTTAAAACAATACTTGATGAGCTTGGACTTAAACCTGAAGCCAAATGGATGCTTGCAGAAGGATCTGATGGTTCAGAAATGAGTAGAACAGTTCCTATTGAAAAAGTATTAGATGATGCTATGATTGTATGGGGACAAAATGGTGAAGCACTACGTGCAGAACAAGGATACCCAGTACGTTTAATGTTACCAGGTTGGGAAGCTAACCTTTGTGTAAAATGGCTGAAAAGATTAGAATTTGGTGATAAACCATGGTACGCAAAAGAAGAAACTTCTAAATATACTGCATTAACTGCTAGTGGAAAAGCAATACAGCACTTCTATGCAAATGAAGTTAACTCTATTATTACATCTCCATGTCCAGAAAAAGACTGGAAAGATCTTGAAAAAGGTGATCTTGTTGAAATAGAAGGTCTTGCTTGGACTGGTCATGGTACTATTAAGGGTGTGGATATTAGTTTTGATGGTGGTAAAAACTGGACAGAAGCTAGTCTTAAAGGTTTGGTTCTTCCAAAAGCTTGGACAAGATTCTCATACATGTATAAGTATGAAGGCAAGCCATTATTATTACAAAGTCGTTCTTATGATGACTCTAACAATGTTCAACCAACAGTGAATCAAGAAAAAGCTGTAGTTGGTGTTGAGGGTGTATATCATAGAAATGCTATTATTACATGGCAAGTAACTGACATAGGGGAGGTGAGCAATGTTCAAGTTAGATCGTAAATTAGTAACTATTGGTATGACATTGGCATTGAGTTCGACTCTTGCAATGGCTGCTGCAAGTGATGCAGCACCAGGTGTGTACAAGTCAAAACAAGGTGCAATAGATGGTGGTGTAGTTTATCCAAGAGAAAATGGTACTTACACTGCATATAGATACAATGAGCAAAGCACTAAAGGTGTAAGCTTTGGTAGAACACCAACAGCAAATGAGATAAAAGCATGGGATATTGATGCATTACCAGATGGTACAGGTTTACCAGAAGGTGAAGGTTCAGTTGAACTTGGTGATGAACTTTATGAAGCACAGTGTGCTGTTTGTCATGGTGAATTTGGTGGTGGAGGAAAAGGTTATCCTCAGCTAGCAGGTGGAAATCAAGATAAAGATGAAAATGGTGTAGTAAAAACACTTAAAAATCAAAGAGAATATGGGAAAACAGATGCACCTAAAAGAACTGTAGGTACGTATTGGCCAGTAGCTACTACACTTTTTACCTATATAAGAGATGCTATGCCATATGCACATCCAAAATCTTTGTCCAATGATGAAGTTTATGCTATTACAGCATATATTTTAGCTCAAAATGGACTAGAGATTGATGGTGAAGAGATGGATGACGATGAGTTTGTTTTAAACAAAGAAAAACTTATGAAAGTTGTACTTCCAAATAGAAATGGTTTTTATCCAAATATTGATGGTCCAAATGCACAAGAAGATATAAGAGCATTTTTTGCAGATCGTGCTAAAAATATTGGTGCGGGGACTAGATGTATGAAAGATTGTAAAGATCCAGGTGGTATAGATGGTAAAACTGAAGCTGGCGTTGTGAAGATAAAGTATGAGATGAAAGATGTTGTACCTCCATATGCCTATGCAAAAGATTTACCACCAAAGAAAAAAGGTGGGGTAGAGCACCCAGGTAAAGAAGCTTATGAAAAAAGCTGTGCAGTATGTCATAAGACAGATGCAATGGGTGCACCAGCAGTGGGTGACAAACAAGCATGGGAAGCAACACTTAAAAAAGGTTTAGATAAAGTCTATGAAAATGCTATCAAAGGTACAGGTGGTATGCCTCCAAAAGGTGGTACTTCATTGCCAGATGATAAAATAAAAGAGATTGTGGACTATATGATGGGTGCGAGTAAGTAGTTTAACTACCCACTTTTGCTACACAATTAGTTTATAGTATAATATTTATAAAGGTCTAGTGATTTTTATAAGTCCAATTTAAAATAAAGGAAAAAAAATGGAAAGAAGAAAATTTTTGAGTATGGGGTTTGCTGTAGTAGCTGCAGCAATTGTTCCTGTTACAGAGTTAAAAGCGGTAAACTTTAGAGGATCAATGCCAAAAGCATGGGAGGCTGAGAAGTCTGCAGATGCAATTAAAGCAATGTTTGGTGATGCAGCACTTACACCAACTGATAAAATAAAAATGGTAGCTCCTAAATTAGCAGAAAATGGTGGATCAATTCCTATTTCACTTAAAAGTGATTTAGATATTGAAACTATTGCACTTTTCCAAGATGCTAACCCAAGAGCGACTACTGTAGTGTTTTCGGTACCAGAAGGTCAAAAAGTAGACTATTCATTTAGAATTAAAATGAGACAAACAGCACTTGTTACTGTTGTTGCTAAAACTAAAGATGGAAAACTACTTACAATTTCAAAAGAAATAGATGTTTCTATCGGTGGTTGTGGAGGTTGATTTAATCGCATCCACACAGAAATAAAACAGAAATAAAAACAAAAATAATAAAGGATATAAAATGGGCAAAAAGATGAAAATCAAAGCAAAAGAAAAAGATGGTGTTGTTAAAGTAAAAGCAATGTTTACAAGCCTAATGGCAGATAAAGAAGAAGCAGAGAAAAAGAAAATTGATGTTGAGTATATTGCTCATGTTATTGCAAAAGTAAATGATAAAGTTGTATATGAAGCTACTACTAGTGGATTCATGGCAGAAAATCCACTTATGAAATTTTCATTTACTGGAGCTAAAAAAGGTGATGAGTTAGAGTTTACAATTACTGACCATACAGGAAAAACATCGACAGGTAAGAAAAAAATTAAATAAGGATACTTTATGAAAAGTATATTAAGTATTTTGGTGATAGTGGCATTTGTAATAGCTATGCCATTCATCGGAAATAAATCAATTGATGTTAAAGAACCTCATAAGCTTGATATTGATGGAAACTTTATCCTTAATGAATGGGTGCCTTCTCGTGTAGGAGGTGGTCCTGAATGGGATTATAATTTGAAACCAGTACAAGTAAGCGAAAGAGTATGGTGTTATTTTGGGGCTATGGAAATGCCAACAAAAGATAATGCTGGAAATATGTCAAACTCATGTTATATTAAAGGGGATACTCAGTGGATTACTTGGGATACTGGCCCTTCATACATATTTGCAAAACAAGCATATGCACAAATGAAAAAAATTGCAGACATGCCTGTAAAAACTGTAATCATTAGTCATGAGCATGATGATCATTGGTTAGGTAATAATTTTTACAAAGAAAAATTCAATGCTACTATTTATGGTACTAATTTAATTAATGAAGATTATTATGGTCCGAGACATGTTGAAGGTAAAGATTATCCAGGTATGCAAACAAGAATGATTAGAGCACTCTATCAAAATGCTACTAGAAAAACAGTATTGGCAAAAGTAGATAAAGTGTTTACTGAAACAAGTAAATTTACTATATCTGGTGTAAATTTTGAGTATGTTAAAGTTGGATATGCACATTCTGCAGAAGATTGGTTCCTTTATTTACCAGATGATAAAGTTGTTTTGGCAGCTGATGTTGTTATGAATGGTAGAGTAACTTCAAACAGAGATGGAATCGTTATTGGTCAAATTAATGCGATTAATGCAATTAGATCAAGGGAATGGGATGTTTTGGTTCCAGGTCATGGATTTATCACTGATAAAACAGCAGCAGATGAGTCTGTAAAATATTTTGCATTACTTAAAGACAGAGTTCTTGAAAAAATGGAAGATGGGGTAATTGCTGATTTTATTACAAAAGAAGTTACGCTAAAAGAATTTAAAGATAAAGATTTGTATTATATACTTAGTCCAAGTAACGTATTTAGGTCTTATGAAGAACTAGAGATGTTTGATGAAGATGACTTAATCGACTATAGTGCTCAAAAAGCTGAAGAGGCTGAAGAAGCAGAATCAGCAACGGAAGAGCCGAAAGTAGAAACAGAATCAGTAACTGAAGAAACAAAAGTAGAAACAGTTGAATCAAGTGAACCTGAAGTAGCAGGGGCTATAAAAAATAATGTACCTACTGGAAGGTAAGTACTTAGTTTTTTGTTGGTATTTATAATAATTTTATAAATACTTTCTTTCTTGATACATACTATAGTGATATAAATAACCAATAAATTAGTATTGGCTTTATACACTATATTATTAAGAATAAATTTACTATCATCTATATCTAAGTTGTCTATTTTAATAAGAATAGAGAACTTTTATATAATGATAAATAAAAAAGTAAGTAACCATGACTAAAATCGGTAATATCTCTGCACTCTTTTATACTGCCAGTAATGGATTCTCTTCTATATCAAAATTGTTAATGGATAAAAAAGGTATTGTAAAAGACAAACATTACAATAAGGATATGGATAGATCTGTTTTAATTACTTCATTAGCAAGTTATATACTTGCTAAAAATAATAGTATAGATGTACCTTATGGTGCCTTGGGTGAAAATCTACTTATAGACTACAATCCCTACCATTTACAAGCAGGAACAAGACTAAAAATAGCAGATGTTGTTTTAGAGATTAGTCAGCACTGTACGCTATGTAAAAGCTTTTCAAAGATAGATAGTAAATTACCAAACTTACTTAAAAATGATAGAGGTGTTTTTGCAAAAGTAATAGAATCTGGATGTATTAAATTGGATGATGATATTTATCTTTTAGATTAAAGTTATAGATAGACAATCATAGATATTAAAAAATGAGTTATAAGGAAAATAAATGAAAAAACTATGGTTTAGTATTATTTTTCTGGGTATTACTTTACTATTAGCACATGGACCCAATTATAATCTTGCTGAAGATGCTAAAAAAAGAGGTGATTACAAGAGTGCTTTGAAATATATGCTTAAGCAAATTGATACTGATTTAGAGACTTATGGTGTCAATGCAAAAGAAACACTTATGAGTTACTCTAAGGCGGGATATTATTCTGAGAAGATAGGTAAATATGAAGAAGCACTAGAATATAACTTTAAAGCTTTAAAAATACAAAAATATTTAAATAATAAGGATGTAACACAAGCATCTACCTTTAATAATATAGGAGGGATATACTCCAAATTAAAAAAATATAAAAAGGCATTAGAATATTATTTTAAATCTATAAAAATACAACAGATACTTTTTGGAAAGAATCATCGTATGGCATCTATTACCTATAATAATATAGCAGGTATATACCGTAAACAAGAAAAATATAAAGAGGCATTAGAGTATTATAATAAGGCATTAGAGATTAGAATAGAGTCTTTAGGTAAGAATCATTACTCTACGGCTTTATCTCATAGTAATATAGGTTTGGTTTATTTTAAACAAGGTAAATATAAAAAGGCATTAAGTGAATTAGCAAAAACTTTAAAAATACAAGAAAAAATATTTGGTAAAGAGCACTCTTTTACAAGAAAAACCCAAAATAATATTTTTTATATTAAAAATGAAATGATTAAATAGTTCTATTCTTATTTAGATAATGTAGCACTTTTGAATTAGAATAAACTATAACAATGTATAATGAATAGCAAAAGTAAACTATAATAGCTTTTTGGCTATGATAATTGATAGAAAATTAACTCTAAGGAAAGAAAATGAAAATTAACTTAAGAAGTTTAGCAGTAGCAGTATTGCTAACATTTGGAATGACTGCAAATGCAAAAGAAGCAGTAAAAAAGATAGAACCAGTAAAAGTAGAAAGTGTTGCGCAAGATATTCGCATTTATACAGCAGATAGCCAAGGTGGCAAAATAAATGCAGTAAGTATTGAGAAGGCATTTACAGATGCAGGTTTTTATATAACTGGCAATAATGATATGAACAGAGCATTTGAAGCAAAGTTTAAAACACATACACATGATGTGTATAATCTAATGACACTACACAAAAAAGGTGCTGTAACTAAATTGGCAGAAAAATATCCTCAGATTGCTTTATTTACACCACTTAGTATGTCTATTTTTACTAGAAAAGGTGCAAAGACTATATCTGTATCATCAATGGCAGCAGCAGGTATTGCTAAAGTAACAGGTATCCCTGCAGACAATGCTGATCTTGTAGGCTATATGAAAGAAGTAGAAGACGTTTTAGCTAAGGCTATGCCAAATGGTAAATTTGAAGCACTTAGTTATAAGATTGCAAAACCTGAAGGAGACCTTATTAAAAGGTTTACTATGGAAATGGATGTTAAACCTGCTGAGATAGAAGATGAGCTTGAAGGAATACAAGAAGAGCTTGAAGCAGGGCTAGAAACAGCAGGTTTTGTATTGGCAGGATTTAATAAACTTGGTGAAGACTATGAAGCTGCAGGAAATAAGACTTATGATTTCTTTGATGCCTATTCAATTTGTAAGGTAGCAGTAATCTTTGAAGTTTCTAAAACACATCCTGAAGCAGGTGCTTTTGCTCCATGTACATTCTCTATGTATAAGAAAAAAGGTGAAAAAACTGTACACTTTGCATACCCATCAGTATACAACTGGTTAAGCTCTATTGATGTAGCAGATAAAGAATCAAAAGATGTTCTTCTTAAAGCACAAGATGCTATGAATGCAGCAGTAAACGAAGCAACAGAAGAGTAATCTATTTTGTCTTGTAAGTAGCACTCTTTTGGTGCTACTTACATATAAATTTTTTTATTTTGCCCCAAACATGTCGAAGTATAATGCATCAGCCCATGAATATATGGATTCTGCATTACGAGTACCATCTTTTTTCCAATCTTCACTACTCATTGTTTCTGTAAAACTAAACTTTTTCCAGTCTATAAATTTTGCATTGTTTAGCGTTTTATCTTTTTTATCAAAAGAGTATTTAGTATAAATAAAAATAGCACTTTCTGGATTGATTGCTATAGCAGAAAAACATAAGGTAATAGGTGACTGCCATTCAGGTGGTTGTGCCTTATTGATACGTTGAGCAATAATATTTCCTACATATTTCCCTTCAGTATTTGACGTATTACCTGATTTTGAAAAGCCCATTGGTCTGGCATCACCAGCAATAAAAATATTTTTTTCATTGCTAACTTCATATGTCAGTGGGTTTATGTCCCCCTCCATCATATCTTTAGCATCTTTTGCAAAGCCCATGGTCTCTAAGATTTTTGCACCTCGTACACGAGGGTAGAAAGAAGCATCAGCAAAAGAAAATTCATCAAATTCAGTGGTAACAACTTTTTTGTCAAGATCAATATTTTCAATAGTGCTATTGGGTACATATTCTATGTAGTCTGCATATAGTTTTTCAAAGGCAGACATGAATCCTTTCTTTTTTATAGTGACGGCATTATTCTCATCTAAGATGATAACTTTTGCTTTTAATTTTTTTTGTTTGAAGTAGTCAGCAATGATACAAGCTCTTTCATAAGGGGCAGGAAGACATCTGTAGTTCCCCCCTGGTACCGTAAGAATAAAGTTCCCTTCTTTAAAGTTTTGTATTTTATTTTTAAGCGTAATATGCTCAGAGCCAGGAATAAATCCTGCAGGGTACTCTTGCTGTAGTCTTGTTATGAGTTTTTGGTCTGTAGTCCATTTGGAGTAGTCATAGTCAATACCAGGTGAAAGTACAAGATAGTCAAAAGAGAGGTCGCCTTCAGAGGTTTTTAGGATACGATTTTTTTTGTCTATACCTATGGCTGTTGCATTAAAGTAAGTATATTCGTAGTTACGGGCAGCTTGTAGGTAGTCATGGGTAATATATTCGAGCTTAACCTTATCTACGAGCCATAAATTACTCACAGGACATGATATAAATTCATGACGTTTTTCAACCAAAATAAGATCTGCTTGTGGAGAAAAGGTTTTAACTGTTTTGGCAATGGAAAGTCCAGACCATCCTCCTCCCACAACAACTACTCTAGGCTTTGTAGTATCAGGTATAGGTGCTTTATTGGTTTTAATTTTCTTTTTGGGAGTTTCTGTTGAGTTACCATAGAGTGAAGAGGCAACGGTTAGCCCAGAGAGTGCTAAAAATTTTCTTTTTGAAGAATCCATAAATAATACCTTATTATAAAATATAGGTAACTATGGTATCTTTTTGGCACTTATTTGAAGCTTATTGGATTTTACTTACTTCAAAGTAATGCGTGACTTCTCTGATAAGTGTTGCCTCTTTTCTTCTTTTGAAATGTTTATTTAAATCAAATGCTTCTTTCCCATAACCTTCTTTGTATTCTTTTATAAAGGATGTATAAAGGTCTTCTTTCATCGCAGTGATTTCATAGGTAACTATATCGAAGATACCATCTTTACCTCTGGCTACTTCTCTGGATTTTTCATTGGCATTTATACCACCATATCGGTTTTCTTCTGTTTGTGTAATATTCATTTCAAGATGGGCTCGTATAGAGGTAATCATATGTTCAAGCTGAGGAAGAGGCATATCTTGAGGTAATGACTCTATACTGCTTGCACTTTCTTGAC
>Ga0256827_10001720_pt1 | contig 14082 bp, 14 predicted proteins | sample CV84metaG_FD_185977 | JGI IMG/M metagenome (GOLD analysis project Ga0256827, IMG submission 185977) | Hydrothermal vent microbial communities from East Pacific Rise, Pacific Ocean - CV84 | ecosystem: Environmental > Aquatic > Marine > Hydrothermal vents | place: Pacific Ocean: East Pacific Rise... | reverse complement strand
ATAAAATCTTGTAGTTCGTTATAATCCATAACAAGTATTTTTTTTTAATATTTTTTTATTAATTTAAGTTTGGCAATATACAAATTTTTAAAAATATAAGATAATATTTTATTGATATAATATTATCTTGGATTGTATCCCCATTTTAAATAAACTGCACCCCAAGTAAATCCTCCTCCAAATGCTGTTAAAATAAGTTTATCTCCCTTTTTTAATTGTTTTTCGTAATCGCTTAAACATAATGGAATAGTACCACTTGTGGTGTTACCATATTTTTCTATATTTATCATTACTTTTTCTGGTGGCAATTCCATTCTTTTAGCAGTAGCACCAATTATTCGCATATTTGCTTGATGTGGTACTAACCAATCTAAAGTTTCTGGTGTTAAATTGTGTTTGTGCATCATATCTACAGAAACATCTGCCATTTTACTAACAGCCCATTTAAATACGGTTTGACCTTCTTGATATACATAATGTTCTCTTGCATCAACAGTTTCGTGCGAAGCTGGTTTTACAGAGCCACCTGCTTTTTGGTGCAAGTTATGACGTCCTACTCCGTCAGAATATAATTCGCTATCAATTATTCCTAAATCTTCGGTTGTTGGCTCAAGCATAACTGCTCCGGCAGCATCACCAAAAATTGGTGCTATAGACCTATCGGTATAATCAACTATAGACGACATTTTATCGGCACCTACAACAATTACTTTTTTATGTGTGCCAGATTCTACAAATTTAGATGCTGCTATTATAGAATATAAAAAACCTGAACAGGCTGCATTAATATCAAAACCAAATCCGTTTTTAATACCTACTTTATCAGCAATTATATTTGCTGTAGCAGGAAAAGGCATGTCGGCTGTTACTGTTGCACAAATTATTAAGTCAACCTCTTCGGGTTTAGTATTAGTTTTTTCTAATAATCCTTTTACTGCTTCAACAGCCATATCTGATGTACCTAAACCTTCGCCTTTTAATATATGACGGGTTTTTATCCCAATTCTAGACATTATCCACTCGTCAGATGTGTCCATCATTGTGGCTAATTCGTCATTTGTTAAAATGTAATCAGGAGTATATCCTTGAATTCCGGTAATTACTGCGTTAATTTTCGACATTATTTTAAAGCTTCTTTAATTTTTTCTGATAATTTAACTTCGGCAACTTGTTTTGTGTGAAGTATCATGTTCTTTATTGCTAATATACTTGATGCACCATGACCTATTATTACAGTTGAGTTGATACCTAAAATAGGTGTTCCCCCATATATTTCGGGGTTAAATCTATTAAAATACTCATCATTATAACCTCTTTTTTTTATAAGAGTATAAAATGCTTCTGCTTCTTTTAATACAACATTTCCTGTAAATCCATCACATACAATTACATCAGATTTATCTTCTGTAAATATATCATTACCCTCTATATTTCCAACAAAATTAAAATCTTTTGTGTCTTTCATTAGTTTATAAGTTGCTGTTGTAAGCAAGTTTCCTTTTTCTTCTTCGGAACCAATGTTTAATAATGCAACTCTCGGATTTTTAATTCCATTTACATGCTCTGTGTATAAAGAACCTAATATGCCGTATTGATATAACACATCGGGGCGACAATCAGGATTGAGCCCTACATCTAATATTGTGTTTTGCCCTCCTGCCATTTTAGGTATTGGGCTTGTGATACATGGGCGAATAATTCCTGGTATTTGTTGTACAGAGTGCATTGCTCCAACAAGCATTGCTCCTGTATTTCCTGCTCCGGCAAAACCTTCTATGTCGCCTTTGGCAAGATGTTTGAAACCAACAGATATACTAGAATCTCTTTTTTGTGTAAATGTTTTAACAGGATGTTCTCCCATTTCAATTACTTGACTTGTTGCTACAATATCTATTTTATTAGAATTGTATGTTTCGTTTTGGAGTAAATCATTAATTTTTGTTTCATCTCCAAACAAAACCACAACGGTATCGTCTGTTAATTCCTTTAAAGCTTCTATTACACCTTTAACTGTTACGTCTGGTGCAAAGTCGCCTCCCATTATATCTATACCAATTCTCATATTAAGCAATAATTAAGAATGTAAAAATAACAATTTCTTCACTAACTTGTATAAAAAATACTAAGCTTCGGTAGTTTCTATTGCTAATTTACCTCTATAGTATCCGCACTCAGGACATACAGTGTGATATTTTACTGTAGCTCCACAGTTTGAACATGTTGCTAATTGAACAAAAGACGCTTTATAATGCGTTCTTCTCTTGTTTCTTCTCTGTTGAGAGATCTTTCTTTTTGGATGTGCCATTTTTCAACTTTTTTAATTCATTCCATCTTGAATCTACAACTTTTTCTTGTTCTAATTCGTTTTCTAAATTTGTTCCGTTAATTCTTTCGAGCATTTGGGGGTTGCATGTGCTGTTACCATCAATATCGTCAGCATGTATTTTTTTAATTGGAAGGTAAATCATTATTAATTGATATATTAATTCTAAAATATCAATTTCGTTGCTTCCTCTTTCTAAAATAACAACATCTGCTTCAATTTCTTGATTCTCTTCGCCAAATTTTACAAATATGGTTTCATCAAAATCAATTTGATAATCAAACTCGTCTAAACATCTGTCGCAAACTAGCTCTACTGTGCCATTTGCTACAAATCTAAAAACTAACATAGAAGACATTTTGTTTAACTCACAATTTATCTTCATATTAGAGTTCGACAACTCCGCATACTCAATTAAATCAAAGAACTCTTTGTTTATCTCGAAAACAAAATTGTGAACACCTTCTTTCAATCCTCCAAATTGGATTATAAAGTCATTTCTGTTCAAAATCTTAATTTAAAATTCGTGCAAAAATAATAAAATTTAATTTAATACACCTAACTTAAAGAATAAAATAAAATTTTGTGTGAAATTTAACATTAGTTTTTGATAAATAATGTATTTTTATAATCTAAATTAAATTTATGAGAGTTGTTATACAGAGAGTGAAAAACGCAAGTGTAAGTATTGATAATAAGTTGTTTTCAGAGATTAATAATGGTTTGTTGATATTATCTGGGTTTGAAAATAATGATGATACTAATGATATAGAATGGTTGGTAAAAAAAATATCTCAGTTAAGAATTTTTAACGATAATGATGGTTTAATGAATAATTCTATTACTGATATAGATGGCGAATTACTAATTGTTTCGCAGTTTACTTTGCATGCTAAAACAAAAAAAGGAAATCGCCCTTCGTATATTCATGCTGCAAAACCTGATATTGCCATAGCTTTATATAATGAGTTTATAAGAAAATTTAATGTAGCTTTGCCAAATAAAATAAAATCGGGGAAATTTGGTGCCGATATGCAAATTGAACTTATTAACGATGGTCCTGTTACAATTATTATTGATACTAAAAATAAAGAATAGTTTTGTTCTCGTAAGGGTTTTCATAATCCCCATATACTTCTTTAATTAGTGTCTGTCTATAAAGTCCGATTTTTGCGTTATGCTTGTTTGAAAAACTAATTTTTATAACTCCCCTTAATAAAACATCAAAGTATTTATTAGTTTTGCAGATTAATGATTTTGTTAAAAGAACATATTGTAGAAGAAGTTGGCGAAAATCAAAGGTTTTTAGATTATTCAATTGATATTTTTAAAGAATTAATAATATCGAATAAGGGTGTGAAAAAAGCAATAAAACGAGCTGAGTTACTTTTGAATGAACAGGTTGCAGAAACAGGTAGGTTTTTAAAAGTTGGTGATAAACTTAGTTTGTATAGTACAGAAAAAAATATTCCTACCACTTATAATTTAAAACTTGAGATTGTTTACGAAGATGAGTTTTTAGCAGTTATTAATAAACCTGCTGGCATAAATATTAGTGGAAATATGTATCGTACTATTGTGAATGCTTTGCCATATAACTTAACAAAATCTACTGAATTAGATGCTTTGTCGTGGTTTAGACCTGTGCATAGATTAGATAATCAAACAAGAGGATTGTTGATAATTGCCAAAACACAAAAAGCAATGGTTGAGCTTGGTAATATGTTTGAGAACAAAAAAATACAAAAGCTGTATCATGCCATTGTTATAGGTAAAACAGAAGATAATGGTATTATTAACAGAGATATTGAAGCAAAGAAATCAATAACTGAATATAAAACATTAAAACAGGTTAAGTCTTTAAGAAATAGTGATTTAAGCTTACTGGAGCTAAGACCCAAAACTGGTAGAACACACCAACTTAGAATACATTTATCTGGTTTGGGATTTCCTATTTTAGGTGATAAGGTTTATGGTGCTAGTGGTACAATACTAAAACATAAAGGCTTGTTTTTGTGTTCTACACAACTCTTGTTTAAGCATCCAATTAAAGGGGAAGAACTAAATATTAAAATAGAAACACCTTATAAATTTACGGCTTTATTAAAAAGAGAACAACGAAGATTTGATAATTTTAAAATATGATAAAGTATGAGTTCAAGGCTTGTGAGAAATTCAAACCGCAGAATACTAAGGTATTTGAGGATTTGGATTTTGAGCAATAACAACGCAGAAATCGGACTTTATAGACAAGCTCTAATTAACCACTTTGCCGCAAGCGTCGGAGAATTAAATGTACTAATTGGGATTAAATTAATTTATCTATAATTGGCTCAATAAACATATCAGAGGCAATTGGACGAGAATTTTGTAAAATAACAGCTATTACTTTGGCTTTTACAATTAATTTTTCATCAGATTTACGGTAAATATCTTGATGAAATACAATTTTTAATCTACCATCTGTTGAAACATTTATTTTGCTAATAAATTTATCACCACTTTGTAGTGGGGTTTTGTAATCTATCTCAACTCTGTAAACCACAGGTGTTATCCCTTGTTTTGCAAGCTCTGCAAAATCGTGCGAAAGCATATCTATTAAAAACTCATGACGAGTATGTTCTAAATAATTTTGATACACAGAATTGTTTACAATTCCTTGTATATCACATTCATAATCTCTTACTTTTAGTTCTAAACTGTAGATGTAATCTTTCATTATATTGTAATTTTATTGTAAATATATTTAAGAGAGATTTTTGTTAATTATTTTAAAATAAAGTAATTATCCATTTAATTTATAAATTATTCAATTTTTCGGCAGCACGTTCTAAAGTTTCGTTTCCTTTTGCAAAACAAAAACGCAAGAATTTATCATTGTTTTTGTCGTGATAGAAAGCAGAAACAGGAATTGAAGCAATTTTATATTCTTTTGTAAGATATTCGGCAAAATCCATATCGTTTTTATCGGAGATAGCCGAGTAGTCTAATATTTGAAAATATGTACCTTGAGCCGGAATTAATTTAAACTTACTGTTTTTAACCAGATTGATAAAATAATCGCGTTTTTCTTGGTAAAAATCACCTAATTCAAGATATACACTTTCATCTTTAAGGTATTCTGCCATTGCATATTGCAAAGGTGTGTTTACAGCAAAAACTACAAATTGATGAATTTTTCTAATTTCGTGCATTATTTCTTTTGGTGCTACACAATATCCGGTTTTCCAACCTGTTGTGTGAAATGTTTTGCCAAAAGATGAGACAACAATACTACGTTTTGCAAGCTTTTTAGAACTTGCAAAGCTGTAATGTTTTTTCTTATCAAAAATAATATGCTCATAAACTTCGTCGCTTAACAGTAAAATGTTTGTACCTGAAATGATTTTTTCTAGTTTTTTAATATCATCTTCGCTAATTGTTGCTCCCGTAGGGTTGTGTGGCGAATTAAAAATTATCATTTTAGTTTTAGAACTTATAACTTTTTGTACTTCGTTCCAATCTATTGTAAAGTTTGGTTTTTTTAACTGCAAAAATACAGGTGTTCCGCCACAAAGCTCAATTGTAGGTACATAACTATCGTAAACAGGTTCAAAAACAATTACCTCGTCGCCTTCGTGAATAAGGGCTGTAATTATTGTGTAAAGTGCTTGAGTTGCTCCTGCAGTAATGGTTATTTCTGTTTCGGGATTGTAGTATTGACCTGTAAGTTTTTCGGTTTTTTCCGAGATTACTTCGCGTAAAGCCATAACACCTGGCATTGGTGCATATTGATTATTGCCAAGTTTCATGTTTTTATGAACAAGCTCTATTAGTTTTGGCGATACATCAAAATCGGGAAAGCCTTGAGATAAATTTATAGCATTGTGCTCGTTAGCCATTTTAGACATAACGGCAAAAATACTTGTTTTTGTATTTGGTAATTTAGAGTTCATAAATCTGTATTTTAAAATCTCAAATTTATTAATTATTGATTTCAGAAACTGTATAAATTAGATTAAGATATTAACAATTTTTGTTATTGTGTAAGTTTGTTAAAGGCTAGATTTTAGATAAAAATAATAATTGACAATTGATAATTTACAATTGATAATTAATAATTAATAATTGATAATTAATAATTAGTCATAGAACAGTTTAACAATAGAACAATTTATTTAATAATCTTTAAATTTAATATTTTTATAAATTTTCAGTATTTAAACATTTTTTGTATTTTACAGCCGAATTTAAATAAATTGTGAGTAAAGCTAATAAATATAGACTTTTTTTATTTCCATTATCAATAATATATGGTTTTGTTGTATGGATTAGAAACAAACTCTTTGATTATAAAATATTAAAGCAGTATGAATTTTTTACACCAATTATTTCTATCGGAAATATATCTGTTGGAGGCACTGGAAAAACACCACATTCAGAATATCTAATAAGGCTTTTGAAAGATAAATTTAATGTGGTTTTAATAAGTAGAGGATATGGTAGAAACACCAAAGGCTTTGTTTTAGCTAACAAAGATTCTACATCAGAAACTATTGGCGACGAACCTACACAAATAAAACGAAAGTTTAAAGATATTACTGTTGCTGTTGATAATAAAAGAGTTAGAGCGATAAATAAAATATTAGAAGATAACGAAACAAACACTATTATTTTAGATGATGCTTTTCAGCATAGGTATGTAAAACCCGGTATGAATATATTATTAATAGATTACTACAATCCTATTTCTAAAGACCATATTTTACCTGTAGGTAATTTACGAGAACCGGCTAAAGAAAAAGATAGAGCTCACATTATTTTTATAACAAAATCGCCAAAAAATATTAAACCAATTAATCGCAGAATTATAGAAAAAGATTTAGACTTATATCCATATCAATCGTTATATTTTACTACCTTTAACTATGGTTCTCCTATAAATATTTTTAATGATAATAATATAGATTTATCTTTTGTTGATACATTTATTGTATTAACAGGTATTGCAAATCCAGAACCTTTATATAAATATTTAAAACATTTTTCTGAAAATATCATTAAATTAAAATTTTATGATCATCACAAATGGACACAAGAAGATTTTAATAAAATAAAGAAAAAATATGAACAAACAGAAAATGAAAATAAAATAATAATAACTACAGAAAAAGATTATATAAGACTAATTGATAGTGATTTTGTGGAAATAATTAAAGACTTACCAATTTATTATATACCTGTAGAAGTAGATTTTTTAGATCAAAACAAAAAGAAAGTGTTTAATAAACAAATTATTGACTATGTTGAAAAAAATAAACGAAGCTACAAACTTTATCAAAACTAAATCAAACCATTACACTCCATATATAGGAATTATTTTAGGCACAGGCTTAGGCGGATTAGTTAACGAAATTGAAATAGAATATACAATACCTTATTCAGAAATACCATATTTTCCAATTTCAACAGTTAAAGGGCATTCTGGTAATTTAATTTTAGGAACACTATCTGGCAAAAAAGTTATTGCCATGCAAGGTCGTTTTCATTTTTACGAAGGATATACAATGCAAGAACTTTCGTTTCCTGTAAGAGTATTAAAATATTTAGGCATAGAAAAACTTCTTATATCTAATGCTGCCGGTGGAATGAACCCCGATTTTGAAGTAGGAGATATTATGATGATACGTGACCATATAAACCTATTTGCAACAAACCCATTAATTGGTAAAAATTACGATGAACTAGGTCCTCGTTTTCCTGATATGGGTAAACCATACGATTATAAACTAATGGATTTAATTAAAAATACTGCTAAAAAGATGAATATAAAACTTCAAGAAGGGGTTTATGCAGGAGTGTCGGGTCCTAGTTTTGAAACTCCTGCCGAATATAAATATATGCGTGTAATTGGTGCCGATGCTGTTGGTATGTCAACAGTTCCAGAGGTTATTGTTGCTAGGCATATGGATATTCCTTGTTTTGCTTTTTCAATTATTACCGACCTCGGTGTTGAAGGAAATATTGTTGAAGTTACACACGAAGAAGTGCAAGAAGTTGCTCAAAAATCAGAAAAAATTCTTACAAAATTAGTTAAAGAGATTTTTACTGAATTGTAAGATATGGAGACTTCTAAAAATATACTTATCTCAAATAGGATAAAAATATCAGTTGTATCATACATTAATTCTTTGCCGTTTATTTATGGTTTAGAAAATTCTGATATAATAAATAACATAGATTTACAAAAAGATATTCCTTCGGATTGTGCAAAAAAACTAATTGATAAAAAAGTAGATATAGGCTTAATTCCTGTTGCTGCTTTGCCAAAAATTGAACAATATGAAATTATTTCTGATTTTTGTATAGGTGCAGAAAATAAGGTAGACTCAGTTTTTTTATTTTCTAATGTAGATTTAAAATTTATTGATACAATACTACTTGATTATCAATCTAATACCTCTAATAATTTAACAAAAATACTTGCTAAATTTTTTTGGGATATATCACCTAAATGGAAAAACACAAAAAGCGAATACATATCAAGAATAAAAAACAACACCGCCGGCGTAGTTATTGGCGACAGAGCTTTTGATTTAAAAAATAAATATAAATTTGTTTACGATTTATCGCAAGAATGGTATAAATTTACAAAACTACCATTTGTTTTTGCTCTGTGGGTTAGCAACAAATCTTTAGCAACAGAATTTGTTGATGAATTTAATTCTGCATTGAATTTTGGATTAATCAATATTGATAAATTAAATAATATTTCTCCTGCTTTATCTGATAAAGAGTTTAATGCTTATCTAACAAAAAGTATAAAATATAAACTTGATGATGAAAAAAGAAAAGCTATTAAATTGTATTTAAAATTTCTTGCTAAAATTTAGTCTATTCTATACTCAAACCACATAGCTTTTAGGGTTTTTGTATAGAAAATATTTGTGAATAGAGGTTTAATTTATAAATAATATTTTTGTAATAAATGTTTTTGTTCCATCGTCGTTAGAACAAAAAGCCAAATAAACCCCTGTATGAACTTTTTCCCCATTAAAATTTTTACCATTCCAAGTAGCTTGTCCGCCTTCTGCTTTAGTTTCAAAAACGAGGTTTCCGCTAATATCAGTAATTTTAACATCGGCATTTTCTACTAGTCCGTTTATAGCAATTAGTCCATTAAAATCTGGAGGAACAGGATTAGGATAGGCATAAACATCGGTAAAAGATTCGTTACCTTCTGTAGCAGTTCCTTTGTAAGAAATTAATCCTTTTGAAGTTCCAAAATAAACTTCTCCATTTTTGTCGTTTATAGAAATTGTGCTAATTTCGTTTGATAGTAACGGACTGTTATCAACAGTAAAATGTTGTAGTTCCTCTGTTCCATCTTCAGAAATTAGATATACTCCAGAGGTTCTAGTTCCAAACCATTTTCTGTTTGCTCCATCAATAGCCATTGTGCTAATTTCTTCGGTTTCTAGCAAATATTGTGATACTCCATTTTGTTCTATAATAACTCTTTGACCTTTAAAAGTTTCGTTTGTAAACACATCGCTAGGATAAAAATAAGTAACTACTCCTTTTGCTGTACCTACCCAAATTGCTCCATCTTTGTCTTCGGCAATACAATAAACTTCGTTTGAAACAATATCACCATTTTCATCTAAGATATTTATTTTTTTATAATCATCATCATCTGTGTTTTCGTATGTTCCTTTATCATCAAAAATAAATATACCTGCACGGTGTAGTATAACCCATTTGTATTTGTCTTTAGTAACAATTAGTGAGCGTATCATGCTTTCTTGGGTTATGTTGCTGTATGGCAATCCATGCCATTTTCCATCAGTTGTTCTAACATTAAATTGGTTGTTAACAGCCATGCCGCTTGTCCATAAATTTCCATCTTCGTCCATTGCAAGACCACCAACTCTAACAGCGTCCCAAGTGCTTACACAATTTTCTAAAGAACTATTGTCTTGTAAATATTGATTTATTTGCTTGCCATCGTAAATTTCAAAAATTCCACCATTCCACGATGATACAAATATTCTTTTATTATCATTTCTGTCAATAATTATATCCATTGGGTCAACAGCTCTTTTTCCTTCTAGTTTAATATTGTCCCACCAATTATTGGTGTAAGACATAACATGTGCTTCGTTTGTTAAATTATTCCAAGCAGCATTAACACCTCCAACTGTTGCCCACATTTTTCCGTTAACAATATCTATTTTCCAAAACGATACTGAATATGGTCCATTTGGTTTTATAGCGCTTGCATTTTCACCTATTAATTTAACTATTCCAAAATTGGCATCAGCAATGTATAAGGTGTTGTTATATTTAAATGCATAATTTATTCCAGTATATATGTATCCCCACGAAAATTTATATGTACCAATAAATGTTGTGTCTCCAGAGGTATTAACAATAGTTAATTTATGATTCCAACATAAGTATAAGTTTTCTTCATCAGAATTAATTGAGTAATAATTATTAGCTCCATCAATTTTGTATTCTGTCCACACACTATTATCTAAATAATACAGCTTGTCAATTTCATCATCTTGAGTTACATAAAGTTTATCTTTAAAAATTGTGAAATTTTTAAATCTAAGATATGGATTTGGTATAGATAAATCTCGTGTCCAGTTTTCGTAAAATGCAAGATTGCTACTGTTAACGTCGGCTGTGTAAATCCCATCTTCGGTTGCAGTATAAAATCTATTGTTATATATTATTATATCAAACACTTGTTTTTGAGAGCTGTTAGCACCAATTAAATAAGTGTCTTTTATTTCATATTTATCTATATCTAAGTTAACAACTCCAAAACCAGTTGCTAAATAATAATTATTGTTATAAAAAATTATATTATTTATTGATTTTGAACCGTAAATTTGTTTTCGTTTAATATCAGATATATTTATAATTGTTTTTCCTTTAATGATATCAATATTTCCGTTTTGGTATCCTATAATTAAAGCGTCTTTTTGTTTGGCATAGAATACTGTAGAAATTGTTACATCAGATAATCCTTTTTCTTTTGATAGTATTTCGGTGCTATTATCATTTGTGTTGTAAACAAATAAACCATTTTCTGTGTTACAATAAAATTTGTCTTTGGCTAGTGTAATATGTTTTCCGTTAGAGTATGGTAAGTGGGTTTTCCATTCGCCTATTCCTATTTGAGAAAAACTTATTTTCACAAAAAGTATTAATATAATTATGATATGCTTCTTCATGTAATATAGGTTTTAAAACTTTTGTTATTAACTAAAAAACTTCTTTTTTATTGTATAAACAAAAGTAATATTTATTATTTATTTTTTGTAGATATATTTGAAAAAGTATTAAGGGGAGTTCTGATAATTAGTTTTTCAAGAATCTTTATGTCAGTATATACTCAATTCATTTAGCTTTTCGGGAATTTATGCGGATTTATTTTTTCTTTTTTAGAGTTTAAAATTTTAAGCATAGCTAGGTTACGCTTATAAATTTAAACGTTCGCAATATACACTTTTAGTACATTTCGTAAAAAGCAACAAAGATATTAGAGCTTAAACCTTAGGTGTTTGAGGATTTAAATTTTGCACAACAACGCAGAAATCAGACTTTATAGACAAGCTCTATTTAATATATAAACCCTAACAATATAGCAGTTTAGTCTACAAAACTAATTTCTTTAACTAAATATAATCAAATTAACAAAAATAATTACAAACAATTATGTGAATAACTTCTGTATTAAAATATAGTTAATATCTTGTTTTGAGTAGTGAGTAGAGTTAATTTTGTTTTCTAAATGAAATGGCATCAAATTAACATATACAAACACCTAAACGATTTACTTTATCTACACGATTTTGTAATTGTTCCAAATTTTGGTGCGTTTGTAACTAATTATAAACCTGCCGAAATCACAGAAAATAATTATATTTTACCACCATCTAAATCTATATCTTTTAACAGTAGTTTAATAGCTAGCGATGGTTTGTTTATTAGTTATCTTTCATCAAAATTAAATATAGAACAAGCTGATGCCAAAGAACTTGTATCGGAATTTGTAAGAGATATTTTTATTGATTTAGATAATAAAAAACAAATTGTTTTTGAAAATTTAGGTTCATTTGAGTTTGATAAAAATTTAAATTTAATTTTTGAACCAAAATTAAAACTAAATTTACTTGCCGATGCCTACGGGTTTTCGAGCATTCATTACCCAAAGCTAGAAAAGCCTAGCAAAAGAATAGAAAAAGAAATAAAAGATAAAGCTAGAGTTAAAAAGCTATTAACAAGCCGAGTTGCAAAACTTACTTATATAATTTTACCAATATTAATATTTATTTCTGTTCTTACAACTCAAATAAATATTATTGATAAATCAGACTATAATTATTCAGATTTTAGCGATATTGTTAGTTCCGATAATAGTAATAAAGCAAAAAGCAGAGTAGAAAAAGAACTTGACTCTATCACAAAAAAAGAAAATGCTTTAATGTATGTTGAAATTATAGAACCAAAATCTTCTGAAAATATTAAAAAAGAAATAGATATAAAACCTATAACAAAATTAAAAAGTAACAAGCAAAGAGTTATAACTAGAATTAAGCTCGCAAATAGCTCTAAAATAACAGAAAACACAAAAGATAAAATAAGCAAAACCGAAATTAAAAAATTCTATTTAGTTGTAGGTAGTTTTTCCGAAAAAAGAAATGCCAAAAGCTTTATTGCAAAACTAAAGAACAAAGGAATAGATGCTGTAATTGTTAATAACAAAGGTAAGTTTAGAGTTTCAGCAGGTAGTTTCGATACAAAGACTATGGCTAAGAAAAAAGTATCTGTATTGAAAAAACGAGGAATCAAAACTTGGATTTCTAAAAGAAAGTAACAATCATGTCTAAAATATTTATTGCCGGAATTGATACTGATATAGGAAAAACCTATGCCACAGGTTTATTAGCAAAATGTTTTTTATTAAATAATAAATCGGTAATTACCATAAAACTTGCACAAACAGGTTGTGTTGGCATATCAGAAGATATTATAAAACATAGAGAAATAATGAATATTCCATTATCAGATTACGATAAAAATGGAATTACTTGTCCTTATGTTTTTAAATTTCCTGCATCGCCACATTTGTCTGCCGAAATAGAAAACAAAAATATTGATACAGATAAAATATCTAATTCAATTAATACTTTAAACAATTACTTTGATAATATAATAATAGAAGGTGTTGGTGGTTTGTTAGTTCCGTTAAATAACAAGCAAACAAGCTTAGACTTTATAAAAAAAGAAAAGCTTCCTGTTATTTTGGTTAGCTCGCCAAAACTTGGCAGTATAAACCATACCCTGTTGTCTATAGAAGCTCTTAAAACCAGAAATATAAATTTGTTAGGTATTATTTATAATTGTTTTGGCAATTTTGATAAAACAATTAAAAACGATAGCATAAAAGTTTTTAAACTATTTCTTAAAAAACACAACTATCCCGATAAAATTGTTGAAATAACTGATATTTCAAACTATACTGATAAGCAAATTATGGATTTAGGTTTGCAGCTAAGTTTATAACACATTTATATTATACTCAATCCATTTAGCTTTTCGGGAATTTATGCGGATTTATTTTTTCTTTTTTAGAGTTTAAAATTTTAAGCATAGCTTGTTACGCTTACAATTTTAAGCAAATAAAAAAGGAAAAAGAAAAAGTAGAAAACACGAAAAGCTATGTGGTTTGAGTATATACTCAAACTACGATAAAGAATAGT
>Ga0256827_10001719_pt1 | contig 14083 bp, 13 predicted proteins | sample CV84metaG_FD_185977 | JGI IMG/M metagenome (GOLD analysis project Ga0256827, IMG submission 185977) | Hydrothermal vent microbial communities from East Pacific Rise, Pacific Ocean - CV84 | ecosystem: Environmental > Aquatic > Marine > Hydrothermal vents | place: Pacific Ocean: East Pacific Rise... | reverse complement strand
CTAAACTTGTAATTGTTGGTAATAAGATGCGTTGGACAAAGGACATTCAGCAAACTTATGAGCAAATGCAGTTTAAATCTGAAGTAGTTTTCCTTGGTCATTTAAGTCCTGAAAGATTAAATCAGGTTGTGGCCTCCTCCATTGCGATGGTATATGTTTCGTATTTTGAAGGTTTTGGAATACCTATTATTGAGGCTTTTAAAGCAGAAACAGCTGTAATAACCTCCAATGTTACCTCAATGCCAGAAGTTGCTGGTGATGCCGCACTTATAGTTGACCCATTCAACTATTCAGAAATCGCCGAGGCAATGCAAAAGCTTGAAGAAGATGAAACCCTAAGAACCTCCTTTATCGAAAAAGGTAAACTTAGAGCCAAAGATTTTTCTTGGGACAATACTGCTAAGGTAATATGGGAAAGTATTATTACTGTAAACAACTCCTAATTCTCAATTCCTAATTCCTAATTTTTAATTCTTAATTTTTAATTCCTAATTCTTAATTATTAATTCCTAATTCTTAATTACTCTTAATACTCTCTAATTACATTATAAACCGAATCTCTTTCAATGGGCTCACGACCTACAGCTTTTATCATTTCCACCATATCATCGGTAGTCATGCTAGGCGATTGATCTTCGGCTCCAGCAAGAGAATAAATCTTTGTGCTATCGTTAATAGTTCCATCAAAATCATCTACTCCAAAAGAAAGCAATAGCTGCGAAATATCTTTACCAATCATTGGCCAATAGGCTTTTATATGGTCAAAATTATCAAGGTAAATTCTCGAAATAGCATACAATTTGATATCCTCAATTATACTTACTTCACCCAAATATGAAAGCTCATTATTTTCTTTCTTATATTTTAGAGGAATAAGAACATTAAAGCCACCTGTCTTGTCTTGAAGCTTTCTCAATCTGTCAAAATGGTCAATTCTATGCTCTTCATTTTCAATATGACCATAAAGTATGGTAGCATTTGTAGGAATATCTAACTCGTGAGCTGTTTGATGCAAATAAAGCCATTCTTCACCTGTATCTTTATGAGGACAAACTTTCTGGCGAATTTCTTCGTCAAAAATCTCCGCACCACCACCAGGAATTGAATCCAAACCATATTCTTTTAATGCTTGAAGCCCTTCTTTAACAGTCATTTTAGCAAGCTTTGAAATATAGCTAATCTCAACTGCAGTAAACGCTTTTATGTGAACATCAGGTCTTATTTTCTTAATATTTTGAAACAACTCGCCATAATAATGAACATCCCATTTAGGATGTACTCCACCAACTATATGCACTTCTGTTATTTCATCACCCATCTCACGAACTTGATTCAACATGTCCTCCCTAGTAAACGACCAACCCTCTTCACCTTTCTTTTGGTAATATGAGCAGAATTTACATGCATAAACACATTTATTGGTAGGCTCAATATGTAGGTTCTTATTGAAATATACTTTATCACCATTCTTTCGCTCGCGCACTAAATTAGCAAGATATCCAAGAATTGATATGTCAGCTTTCTTATATAGTTCAACACCTTCTGCCTTATTTATTCTTTCCCCATTAATTACTTTTCTAACTATTGGTTCTATATCTTTTCCTTTTACTATTTCTTCAATTATCATATTTAATGCTGTATCATTAATCGTTTTGTCCCGATGCTATTATTATTGCTTATTTGAACAAAATAAACTCCTGTTTTAAGAGAATTTATATTTTGCTTTATATTATTTGTATTACTAGAAATTCTTCTTGAAACCACAACTCTTCCTGTTAAATCTAGAATTTTAAGTTCAATATTTTTAGTATTTAATTCACTATTCCATTCAATATTAATAAAATCATTTGCGGGATTTGGTCTTATTTTGAAAGTGAACTTTTTATTTATTGTATAAATTGCATTTGTTTGACATTTATTGGAAGTAAGGAGACTTACTCTGCTTGTATTCAAGAAAGAAAGCATTCTAGCTTTTTGTCCTAAAGTAAAGATATTCATACAAGCATCATCAGTATAATCCATGAAGTTCATAAACATATCACCATCATTCGAACAACTTTTATGTGGATGATTTGGGCATCCAAAGTTATACCCTGCTTGATTGGGAGTGTCATCAACGAGGTCATCACCCCAACATGCTCCATTATCGTCACCCCAAACATGCTCTAAGCCAAACCAATGTCCAATTTCGTGTGTTGCAGTTCTTCCCAAATTAAAAGGAGCTTGAGCAGTGCCAGTATCACCAATATATTTATATCCTATAACTACACCATCTGTTGCTGCATTTCCTCCTGGTGGTTGAGTATATCCTAATATACCTCCCATGCCTCCTTCAACTATTGCAGGAACTACCCAAATATTCAAATAATAATCTCTATTCCAAGCATCATGTCCTCCTTGCGAAGTGAATTTGGCATCGTCAGTAGCAATATCAAATGCTGATTTTGTACTTTGTGTTCTAGTAATTCCATTGGTCCAATTACCATCTGGGTCTTGATGGGCAAGACAAAACTCCAAGCCAACATCTGCACCCAAAGAATCGAACATAGCTGGTAAATTTATGGTATCGGCATTCAATCTTCTAAAATCTCTGTTTAATATATCCATTTGTGAATATATCTGTGCGTCACTTATATTGTGAGCATTCATAGACCAAAGCACATGGAAAACTACTGGTATAGATACAATTGTACTAGAAGCTTTTGTCGTTTCTCTCCATTCTTTAGCAATTCTCTTGGCATTATTGATTCTTAACTGAAGACTTGGATCTTTTTCAAGTTGAATTTGTTTATAGTGCACTGTTCCACAGTTTCTGTGTGATTGCGCTAATAAATTAGTGCTAGCAATTAGACTTATAATTGCAAAAAACAATAATAATTGTATATTTTTTCTCATATGGCAAAAGTATTAATTTATTGATGATAACGCTTATAAATAACATATAAATTAGCCTTTGGATATATTGACATTGAATTGTTTTTTGTATTTCATTTCAAAAAAATACTATCTTTGACAAGCTAATTAATAAGTCATTGGTTCTGTGCTTAATACTAATGACTATTGTAAAAAACAGGTTTTATTAACACTAGAAATTTCATTTTCGTATGAGGTATAATGCTAAATACAGTGTATCTATATTATTATTAGTATTTTTTACTGTGAGCCTTTTTGCTCAAAATGTAACCGTTAAAAATGGTTATCTTGATTTAACTAATATAAATTTAGATAAAGGAACGGTTGAACTAAAAGGTGAATGGGATTTCTATTGGCAAGAATTTTTGATACCAAGTTCTTATTTAGACTCTCTTAATGGTCATAAGAAATACTCAGCTAAGGTTCCTAAAACATGGCAAAAAGTAAAGCTTGCAAATGAAGAATACTGTAGTGCTGATGGTTTTGCAACTTATCGACTTCGCTTAAGAGTCAATAATAAGAATGAAATATATGGAATAAAATTTGGCTCTGTTTTCACTTCTTATAGACTCTTTGTAAATGGAAAGTTAATAAATACATTGGGTGTTGTTGGAAAAACAAAGGAAAGCTCAGAACCTAAGTTTTTGACTCAAGAAATACCGATACCCATTGAGAGTAAGGATAGTATTAGTAGCCAAGTAATAGATATTATTCTTCAAGTTTCAAATTTTTATCATCGTAGGGCAGGAATTAAAGAACCTGTATATTTTGGGAAAATGGATACAATAATTGATGATAAGGAGATAGAAATATCCTTAGAAGTTCTTCTATTGGGAGTGATATTAGTTATTGGTTTCAATCATATATTAATGTATTTCTTTAATAGGGTTGACTTTTCTAATTTACTTTTTGGAGGGCTTTCAATTATTATGATGCTCAGGATTCTTTCTACCCAAGAAAGAATGTTGCTTTATTGGTTTCCAAATATGGATTGGGAATTATTGGTTAGACTAGATAATTTTTCGGGATTTGGAACAATGAGTTTCTTTGCAATATATTTCTATTATTCTTTTAAGAAAGATTTTCCAAATATTTTGCTCTATATCTATATGATAATAGGAATGATTATTACAATACTAGTATTTGCTACTCCTGCTTGGTTTTATGGGCAATTTAGAATACTGTTGGAGGCATATGTTGGCATAGGTGGTTTGTACTTAACTTTTGGAGTTTTAATGGTTGCTGCCATAAGGAAGAGAGAAAGAGGATTCCTTACATTTATTGCTATGTTTGGACTATTTGGAACAGCAGTTTATGATGTTCTCAATAGCATGGGAGTTATTAACTCCATGGATATTGCACCATATGGAATTGCTTGGTTTATGACAATTCAATCCTATCTATTAACAAGAGAATCAGCTAAAGATAGGAAAGAAAATAGACGACTTGGTGATGAGCTTAAAAAGGAAAAGCTTAATCTTGAGGATAATATTGAAGAGCGTATCTCCGAAATTCAAAATCAATCAGCAGAGCTTGAAAAATATAAAATTAAACAGGAGCAGTTTAATTGGATTAATGAGGGTATTAACGAGATAGTTGAGTTAATGCGTGATAGTGATAAGAATATGGAGAAGCTAGCTAGTACTTTATTGCCTGTTCTTATTAAGAAAATTGATGCAAGTGTTGGAGTTATGTATATTTATTCCAATGATGGGGGAGAAGAACAGCTTAATCTTATTGCAAGATATGGTATTGATGCAGAAGATGAGGTGAAGAGTATTGAAATTGGGGAAGGATTGATTGGTCAATGTTTCAAAGATGGTAAGGAGAGATTTATTAGTGAAGTTCCTAAAAATTATCTTCCAATAAAGTCTGGATTAGGTGATAGCAGTGCGAAAACATTAGCAATAATTCCAATGAAAATAGATCAACTAATTATTGGAGTTATAGAAATTGCATCCTTAAATGAGATTAATGAATTTCATAAAGAATTTTTATTCCGTTCGTTGGAGAATATTGCTTCACAACTTAATATCTTTAGAATGAATGATGAATCTGTTTCTAAAATGATGCATTATAAGTCTAGAGAAGAGAGGGCACTTACAGAGAATAGAGAGCTAGTAGAGACTTTGTCAGCTATTAAATATGAATATGAAGATATTAAGAATCAAGAATCAGACTTAAAAATGGCATTGAGTGTGGCTAAAAAGCAAATTAGAACTCTAAAAAGTGATTTAGAAGGGTGTAAATAGTATCTCTATTTTCTTAATATCTCAAATAGCTGTTTAAATTCATCAGCTTTCTGATCATTACCTTTATTGCTATATATATTAATTAAATTGTTGAGAGACCGTTGAATAGTAGTGATATTTGAGCATGGTAAATAATATTTCTTATTTGGTTCAATATTAATATTACGCAAATATTTCATCACATCATTTAGAGAATAAATCTCGCCATTATTAAAAGGATTTATATAGAAGAGAACATCATTAGACTTAACTTCCTCAATGGGTTGTGAATATAATTTCTCAACATATACCAACATAAAATTCCTCGGCATATTTACTCCATATATTGGTATGTTAACACTTTGAGCAATAATCGAATATATGGCACTAAGATTTAATGGATTTCCTTTCTTTCGCATCAAAACATCATTAATAAATGAGTTTGCAGGATTATGATAATCTTCATTATCTCCTTTGAAATTATAAACATTAAAAAATAAGTGATTTAAAATTCTTACTTTTTCTAATGCCGTTAAATTATCATTTACCTCAAGCCATAAATCTTGACGAATCTTATTTACTATTTCACTAACCTTCTTTAATTCAAGCCTTGGATATTGGAATTTTGCAAGTATACCTAGTCCTTGATATAGATTTCTAGAATTATTGTTCTTCCATTGTTCTAATTCACTTATGCTTTTTTGTAAATTTAGCTTTTGGTATAACTCTTTTAATCTATAACTAAGAAGTGGGTTTATACTACTATCTTCTGCATCTAGTAAATAAGGCATTAATTCTGGTCCAATTTCTAAAATTTGAGAATATATAAGCTCATAAGTGCTCATATCTTCATCTTCTAAAAGGTGAATTAATGATTTCATCTTATTATCGTCTAGTATAGATTTCATTAGTATTATTTTGTTAATCTATCCAAAAGTGTTTCGATTAGTTTAACAACAGTCTTTTTGTGATCCTTGCTATAAGTTCTGCTATATCTGTTGGCAATAATTGCGCATACAGTTGCTGTTTTATGACCAAGAAGTTTTCCAAGACCATATATTGCAGAAGTTTCCATCTCAAAGTTGGTAATCAGATGGTTGTTGAAATTAAATGTTTCAAGAGTTTTGTTGATGTTCTCATTAGCTAGTTTTAATCTCAATTGTCGACCTTGAGGCCCATAAAAGCCAGGAGCTGTTGCTGTGATTCCTTTATACATTCCCCTACTTATTCTGTCTTCAAGACTAGAAGAGGCTTTTACAATGTAAGGACGGCTAAATTCTTCATCCCAATTCGAAAAAGATATGAATTCATTTGTCATTTCTTTCTCGATAACATTTTGGTTTCCTTCATAAAAATTGAGTAAGCCATCAAGCCCTAATCCATAGGATGAAAATACAAAAGAATCAACAGGAATGTCTTTCTGCAAAGCTCCTGATGTTCCAAGTCTAACAATATTTAAACTTTTGCGCTCTTTTTTAATTTGACGAGTTTTAAGGTCAATATTAACTATCGCATCAAGCTCATTCATAACAATATCAATATTGTCAGTACCAATTCCAGTGGCAAGTACAGTAAGCCTTTTCCCATTAAGGTGCCCTGTGTGAGTTACAAACTCCCTATTGTAAATTTTGTATTCAATATCATCAAAATAATTACTTATTATTTCAACTCTTTGCGGGTCTCCTACAACTATAATATCGTCTGCCAAATGCTCAGGAAGTAGGTTTAAATGGTAAATACTACCATCTGGATTTATTATTAATTCTGATTCTTCAATTATTCTCATAGTGTATATTTTATAAGCCAAATATAATGTTTTAATAGATAACAAATATCTTGTAGCGTTAAATTTTCATAATATGTGTCAGTCTTGTGTGTTTTTATAAAAGGCTATTTGTAATTTCGCGCCAATTAATCACAAAAATAGCGAAATTATGAATAAGGCAGTTTATAAAATATTAGTACCAACAGATTTTAGTGATCAATCGAACTATGCTTTACATCAAGCATTGCATTTATCACAAATTGTTGATGGAGAAATAGTGCTTCTATATGTTCTTCATGAGAAGAAAGGAATACTAGGAAAGATATTTAATAATGAGCAAAAAGACTCTTTTAATGATTTAATATTATCAAAACTTAAAGAACAGTCGGATGCTATTGCTGAAAAACATAAAATAAAAGTAGACACTGAACTTCTTCATTCTACTAGTATTAGCAGCAAAATAGTTGAATATGCTGATAAAATACAAGCTTCTATTATAGTTATGGGTAAAGGTGCTCTTATGGTTCATGGGGCTGAAGTTGATGGCATTGGATCAAATACATCGCGTGTGCTTCGAAACTCTAAAATCCCAGTTGTTACAGTTAGTAACTCACGACATAGTATGGGTTGTAACCATATTTTACTTCCCCTTGATTTGACTAAAGAGACAAGACAAAAGGTTAGTTGGGGAATTCAGTTTGCAAAGCTTTTTAATTCTAAAATACATGTGATTTCAGGTCTTTGGGATACGGATAAAGACTATGTTGTGAATAAGATAAATGCTCAAATGAAACAAGTAGTTAGCTTTATTAAGAAGCAAGGAATTGAAGTTGTGAGTGAAATAATTGTGCCTGAAAAAGGAAAAGTAGGTATTGTGAATATAATTTCTTCTTATGTTGAAAAACATACGGAAATTGATTTAACAATTATAATGACTCAACAGGAGGATGATTTTACTGAATTTTTTATTGGATCTGAAGCTACGTCATTTATTCGTGGTGCTAAATGCCCTGTTCTATCTGTTGTTCCTCGTAAGCTTGATGAGGTGATTATAGGAATGTAGGAAGAGAAGGAAAAGGGTGGAATGACAAAGCATATAAGTCAGATAAACAAATAATCAATTAATCAAATCAACATTTAATACTATGACAAAAAAAGGAATTGACATAATAAGCATAGGCGATGAGCTATTAATTGGGCAGGTTGTTAATACTAACTCATCCTGGATGGGTGATAAATTAAATTCAGTTTCATTACCCGTTAATAGAATAATTGCCATTGCGGATACTGCTAATGCAATATCTTCTGCTCTTGTTAATAGTATGGAATCAGCCAAGCTGGTGCTGATAACGGGAGGCTTAGGTCCTACACAAGATGATTTAACTAAGGCTACTATTCTCAATTTTTTTGGAAGTAAGTTAGTTCTTAATGAGGAGGTTCTTAATCATGTGGAGTCGTTTTTTGCTAAAAGAGGCAGAGCATTAACAGAGTCCAATAGACTTCAGGCAATGGTTCCTGATAACTGTGAAATAGTAAAAAACAATCAAGGAACAGCTCCGGCTATGCATTTTGAAAAAGAAGGAACTCATTTTGTATTTATGCCTGGTGTACCATTTGAGATGAAGCATATAATGGAAGAATGGGTAATTCCTTATTTTTCTAGCAAATGTTCAACTAAGCCTAAAGCCCAGAAAACGGTGCTTACAAGTGGAATGGGAGAGTCTTTTTTGGCAGATATTATAAGTGATTGGGAAAGTAATTTGTCTGAAAATACAAGTTTGGCATATTTGCCATCGCCAGGTAGAGTTAGATTGAGAATAAGTGTGGTGTCGGACAATCAAGGCGAGGCTGATAAGCAACTTCAAAAACATGTTGATGATTTAGTTGGCATTATTCCAGATTTAGTATATGGTTATGATGATGATTTAATGGAAACACTTATTGGTAAATTATGCATTGAGCAGAATAAAACTTTAGCAACTGCTGAGAGTTGTACTGGTGGTATGATTGCACAAAAGATTACTAGTGTAGCAGGGAGTTCTCAATATTATAAAGGAAGTATTGTAGCCTATGCTAACGAAATAAAATCTAAACAGCTAGGAATAGATCCCGTAATTATTGAGAAAAATGGTGCTGTAAGTGAGATTGTTGCTCGTCAGATGGCAGAAAATGTAAGACGCATAATGAATGTAGATATTGCAATTTCTACAACTGGTATTGCAGGTCCAGATGGTGGTACCGAAGATAAACCAGTGGGTACAGTCTGGATTGCATTGGCTACTAAAGAAAAAACCATTGCTAAAAAGTATCAGTTTGGCAACCAAAGAGAGAGAAATACTAATTGGACAGTGCAGACCGCATTAAATACTATTCGTAAAGAGTTAATTGGTGGTTTTGGTGCTAAAAAAGATGATTATAGGGCTTTTTAAAATATTTATTATTAGTTAATGGATAATAGTGATAGTATAAATAAAACGTATTCAGTTAATTGTATGTATTGTTGAGTGAAAAAATAAATATTAGATTATACTTGTGTAATCAAATAATTTTGATTTATTTTGCACTCCGTTTTTAGGAAATAATATTTAAAGATTAGAACGATGTCTAAAATTTGTGAAATAACAGGAAAGAAAGTAATATCAGGAAATAATGTAGCACACTCTAATGCTCGCACTAAGAGACGTTTCTACCCTAACTTACAAACTAAAAAGTTTTATATTCCTGAGGAAGATAAATATATTACTTTAAAAGTATCAGCAGCTGGTGTCAGAAAAATTGACAAGAATGGAATTACTGCTTGTATTAAAGAAGCTAAGGAAAAAGGTTATATGAAATAGGAAATTTGTATTTCCAATATTAAAACCGATATTCTTTAAAGTATATCGGTTTTTTTGTGGATATATGTATCTTTGCCGCATAAATATATATTTGTGCTATAATTTAAGAATCAGCATTATGATAAAGAAGGTATTTTTAATTACAATAATTACATTAAGTATTGCTTTAAATTGGTCGTGTCAGAAAAGCCAATCAGATAAAGATAGAGAGGCTATAACTCAATATATTTCAGATAATAATATTGATGCTGTGGAATTGGAAACTACAGGAATGTTCTATGTGATAAAAAAGGCTGGAGGTTCTTCTCATCCTAATACATATTCGGAAGTGACTGTAAATTATGACGGACACTTACTGAATGGAGAAAGATTTGATCAAGCAGATACCATAAAGTTGTATTTAGATCAGACTATTTATGGTTGGAAATTAGGTATTCCATTAATAGGTGAGGGGGGTAGTATTCAATTACTTATACCTTCCACACTGGGATATGGACCAAGAGCTATTGGAAATATTCCTGCTAATTCCCCATTAGTTTTTGATGTAGATTTGATTCTTTTTAACTAGATAGAGTAGTTCTTATTCTAAATTATTAGAGTCCGATTAAAATATTATAAAAGAGGCAAATCTCTTGTATTATAAAGTTTTTTGAATGTTAATAGTCATTAGTACCTTCTTATCGGATTAATTGTCAATAATTTATTTTACCTCTAATCCTAAAGTCAGTCTGTCGGCAGTCAGGGATGTAAATCATTGACAATCAATCCTTCCTTTAGGACTGAGGTAAAGATTGATTGGCAGAGATTTACATTTTGAAAGTTTATCGGACAATACTTATTCTAAATATCCTAATAATCTTCGCTTTGTAAAAAATAAATTTACATATTAGGCAGTTTATTGAAAAATAAATTGTACTTTTGCAGCCCTAAAAATTCGAAAGCTTTCGAATATTAGGAATAAATAAACTAAATAAGATAATAAGATGTATGCAATCGTAGAGATCGCCGGTCAACAATTCAAAGTGGAAAAGAACAATCAGATTTTTGTTCACCGCTTGGAAGGCGAAGAAGGAGCAAATCTTGAGTTCGATAAAGTCCTTTTAATAGAGGATGGAAAATCTATCAAGGTAGGAACACCAACTGTTGAAGGTGCAAAAGTTTCCGCAAAAATTATTTCACACCTTAAGGGTGATAAAGTAATTGTTTTCAAGAAGAAACGCCGTAAAGGTTATAAGAACAAGAATGGTCATCGTCAGTATTTGACTAAGATTAGTATTGAAAACATTACAGCATAATTAAATAAGTTAAACCCTTTAAAAATCATATAACATGGCTCATAAAAAAGGTGCAGGTAGTTCAAGAAACGGTCGCGAATCGGAAAGTAAACGATTAGGTGTAAAAATATACGGCGGTCAGGCAGTACGTGCAGGTGGAATCATAGTTCGCCAACGCGGAACCACACATCATCCAGCAACTAACGTTGGAATGGGAAAAGATCATACTTTATATGCTTTAGTTGATGGAGTAGTAGAATTCAGAAAACGTAGAGATAACCGCTCTTTCGTTTCTGTTGTTGCTCTTCCTGCTGCAGAAGTTGCAGCTAACTAATTAGCAATTAAACTAAAATATAAAAGCCATTCGCATAGCGAATGGCTTTTTTTGTGCCAATATATTTCTTTTTATTAATTCTCTTTTAATTGAAGAGCATTATTTTCTACTTACACTCCCTGCTCCTGAAGTTTCAATACTAACTATTTTAGGATTACCCATATAAGTAATATTTGATGCGCCACTTGCTTCACCTTTAATACTTTCTTTTACATTAATATAAGCATGAGAAGCTCCACTACAATCAATATCAGTAGAATTAAGTTCTAATTCGTATGCCTTAAGTTTGCTTGCTCCTGAAACTTCTATTTCCGAAGAATTAGCAAATCCTTGGATAATCACCTTTGACGCACCACTAGCATCTAAATCTAAATGATTTGTTTTTATTTTAAATTCTAGTTTTGCAGCACCACTAGCATCTATTTCCATCTCTGTTTCATCAAATCTATCATTTGAAGTCAATTTAGCAGCACCACTAATATCAATTTCATCCATATGGGGAATGGTAATATATACATTAAAACTTGATGCATTATTAATAGTTCCTTTTGTAGAAAGTTCAAGAATACCCTCCTTTACCTTCGATTTTATTTGAGGCATAATATTGTCGTCTGTTTCTATCTCAAGACTTTGTACATCCCCTTTTTTAACTATTATTTCAAATGCACTCCCAGCATCTATTCCATGAAATGATGAAACAGTTCTTGTTTCTTTAATTATATTTCCACTTCCTTTTGTTCCAATAATATTGAAACTATTAAATGGTAAAAATATATATACTGCTATTGCAATACCAACTCCTATTAATAGTGATCTTGTTTTCATATTTATATGATTTTAGTGATTATAAAAAACTATGACGCAATATATACAATTTTAGTTACAGACTTTCTTATTCTTTTTTTCTCGAAAACCGCAAAATGATTAATTCTTGATAAGTTATCTTTGTATAAGAATCGCTTTGATTTATTTATTAGACGCTGATTTTTATGATTTACTATGATTTATTATTTTTCCTTTGGAAAAATTTATCATATAAAAATCATATTAATCAGCGTCTAAAACAAAAATAATTAATTATATGATATTTTTCAATTTTATTATCAAGAAGTTACTTTGCCATATAATTATGGTTTGTATCAACAACTAACTATTGGTATATGTATAATCTCTTAATGCATTTCTTTAATCAATTCCTGCACTAACTCCTTAGTGGCAACACTAGCTTTTTCTGCCATACAAACAACATTAGGCAAACTCATTTCTCCGGCATTGGGATCAATATAATACACCTTGCAATGCGATGGGGCTTCATGCCTTAGTCCTGCTGCAGGGTAAACAGCAAGTGAAGTTCCAATTATAATTAGTATATCTGCTGTTTGAACTATCTCTACAGCCTGATTAATCATAGGCACTGCCTCTCCAAACCATACAATATGTGGCCGTAATTGATTTCCATCACTTGCTAAATCTCCTAGCTTCAATTCCCATCCATCGAATTCACTCACAAGATACTCATTAAGCTCACTCCTAACTTTTCTTAGCTCTCCATGAAGATGCAATACATTGGACGAACCTGCTCTTTCATGCAAATCATCAACATTTTGAGTTACAATTTCTACTTCAAAATATTTTTCTAATTTCACCAAATCATAATGAGCAGAATTGGGTTCTACCTCAAGTAATTGTTTTCTTCTTGTATTATAAAAATCAAGAACTAACTGAGGATTATTTCTCCAAGCAATTGGGCTAGCCACTTCTTCAATTCTATATTTCTCCCATAATCCCCCCATATCTCTAAAGGTAAGGATTCCACTTTCAGCACTCATTCCTGCTCCGCTAAGTATTACTATTTTTTTCATTAAATGTTTATTTGGTGATTTGTGTATTTGTTTATCTGAATAGAGTAACCAATATTTATTTCTATATTTTTAATTATTCCTTTCTTCTTTAAATTTTAATTTTTAGCCTTTAGCCTTTAGCCTTTTAATCTAGCAGCAGCCTTTGCACTGGCAAAACCTCTAAAATCTTAAATCGTTAATCTTAAATCGTTAATCTTAAATCTTCATTTAAATGTTTATTTGGTGATTTGTGTATTTGTTTATCTGAATAGAGTATCCAATAATTATTTCTATATTTTTAATTATTCCTTTCTTCTTTAAATTTTAATTTTAATTTTTAGCCTTTTAATCTAGCAGCGGCCTTTGCGGTGGCAAAACCTCTTAAATCTTCAATCGTTAATCTTAAATCGTTAATCTTAAATCTTCATTTAAATGTTTATTTGGTGATTTGTGTATTTGTTTATCTGAATAGAGTAACCAATATTTATTTCTATATTTTTAATTATTCCTTTCTTCTTTAAATTTTAATTTTTAGCCTTTAGCCTTTAGCCTTTTAATCTAGCAGCAGCCTTTGCATTGGCAAAACCTCTAAAATCTTAAATCGTTAATCTTAAATCGTTAATCTTAAATCTTCATTTAAATGTTTATTTGGTGATTTGTGTATTTGTTTATCTGAATAGAGTAACCAATATTTATTTCTATATTTTTAATTATTCCTTTCTTCTTTAAATTTTAATTTTTAGCCTTTAGCCTTTTAATCTAGCAGCGGCCTTTGCGGTGGCAAAACCTCTTAAATCTTCAATCGTTAATCTCAAATCTTCATTTAAATGTTTATTTGGTGATTTGTGTATTTGTTTATCTGAATAGAGTAACCAATATTTATTTCTA
>Ga0256827_10001718_pt1 | contig 14085 bp, 8 predicted proteins | sample CV84metaG_FD_185977 | JGI IMG/M metagenome (GOLD analysis project Ga0256827, IMG submission 185977) | Hydrothermal vent microbial communities from East Pacific Rise, Pacific Ocean - CV84 | ecosystem: Environmental > Aquatic > Marine > Hydrothermal vents | place: Pacific Ocean: East Pacific Rise... | reverse complement strand
AACAGCGGCAACTGTACCTGAGATCAAGGCAACACCAAGCCCTCCAAATACAGGGTCACTTGCAAGTAAAGCAGAGCCCAATATAATAGCAACTGCCGTCAAAGCAATAGGTTTTGCTCTGGTCGCCGCAGCAACAGCAATAGCACGTTTTTTAGGTAAGCCATGATCCTGCATCAATGATTTTGCAAAGTCAATAAGCAGAAGGGAATTTCGCGAAGAGATCCCTATCAGAGCAATAAAGCCAATGAGTGATGTTGCGGTTAAGAAAAATGTTTCCGAAGTAAAGAAATTGGCTACCCAATGTCCCACAATCACTCCAATTAAAGAAAGGAAAGATCCAAGGAGAACAATACCTGCAATTGCATAACTTCTATAATATATGACAAGCAAAAGAAAGATAAGAATAAGTGCAGAGATAAAGGCACCACCCAGATCTCTAAATGTATCCAATGATACTTTCATCTCACCATCCCAACGCAATAAAAATGTTTCTCCTGTCTGTTTATCTTTTAAATGCAGGTCAAACATATATGTATTAAAACCTTCTTTGGTCACTTCATACTCTTTTGAAAACTCTTCCAACATCACATCACGTGCTTCAAGAAGAGGATAAAGCTGGGAAACCATATCTGTTTCAGCCAGAACATTTATCATACGTGAAAGATCTTTATGCATGATCATAGGATTTGAATCCACTTTACGCAGCGTAATGACTTCACTCATAGGAACCATCATACCTTGCATATTCATTAGGTTCAATGATGAAAGTTTACTTTGAAGTGATTCTACTCTTTTGGAAGAGAGACTTTTACTCTCTTTTTCAAGTATAAGGAACATATCTATCTGATCCGGAGAATTCTTAGAATTCTTATGTGCTACGACCATACCTTCAAAAGCAAGATACAAAATATTATTTACCTGTTCTACACTCAGTCCGGATCTTGCAATTTTCTCTTTATCCGGAATAAGTTCATATTTTGAAAATATCTCATCTGCCATCATATCAATATCGACCAAACCTTCTGTTTTAGTCAGTATTTGTGCTACTTTTGTGGAGATATTTCTTATTTTATCTAAGTTTTCACCATGTACTTCCACCACAATGGAAGCAAGTGTAGGAGGACCGGATGGTTGTTCTATAAATTTAAGGTTTGTTCCGGGAAGTTTTGGAAGACAGACTTCTTTAATAAGTGGTCTAAGTCGTTGGACCATTAAAAAAGAGGGTTCTGCCCGATGATGCTTATCACTTAAATTTACAGATATCTCTGCAACATTTTCTGTATTCTTCATACTTGCACCCTTAACCAGTCCGGCATAATCCAAAGGAATACCCTGACCGTAAAAGAGTTCAATATTTTTCACTTCTTTCTCTTTTGTAAGAAAGTCAACCACACAGCTACTCATACTTTTTGTCTGTTCTATGGAAGATCCTGTCGGGGTATCCACATAAACAGAGAATGTATTATCACTTTTACCCGGAAGCATTTTTGCCAATACCATCTGGGTAGGGAACATCATCAGTGAAGCAAAAAATGCAAAAATAGTTAGAACAACAACAAGTGTTTTTTTAGATTTTTTATCTAAAATATTATAAATTAAACCTTCAAGATTACCCATTATTTACCTCCTTTAGTATGATGATGTTTATGCTCTGGTTTCTTCAAAAGTTTTAAACTCAAGTAAGGTGTAAATATATATGCAACAAAAAGTGAAGCAACTAAGGCTACCGGCACATTATAAGGAATCGGTTTCATAAAAGAACCCATCATCCCCCCTACAAATGCCATAGGCACCATCGTAAGAATAATAGCTAAAGTTGCAATATTTGTCGGTGCACCTATTTCATCTGTTGCTTCAATAAGAAGTTCACCCATCTCTTTGTCTTCAACACCATGACTATGTAAATGCCTATGAATATTTTCAATCACAATAATTGCAGCATCCACAAGTAATCCCAGAGAGAGCAGAAGTGCAAAAAGTGTAATTCTGTTCATAGTTTGACCTGTCATCCAGGCAGTGAATAGAGTCACTGCCAAAATAGCAGGAACTGAAAAAGTAACAATAATTGATTCTCTCCATCCTAAAGCAAAAACAAGCATGAGTGAAATGATCACAATAGTGATCATAAGGTGATGCATCAACTCATTAACAGCTTCATTTGCCCGTTCACCATAATTTCTTGTAATGAGATATCCTATACCCTCTTTTTCAAATTCAGCTTCATGTTCTTTAAGCACATCTAACACATCTTCTGCAACAAAGACTGCATTGGTACCCGCCAATTTTGCAACACTCATAGTGATCTGACTTTTCTTTTTAGAAAAAGAAGTGTTGTTGTTTTCTTCCTGATAAAGTATCTCTGCAGTTTTAAAATTTTGTATATCTAAACCTTCTGATACAATGGCTACATCTCGCAAATAGATCGGTGACCCCATATACTGCGCAACAATAACAGAACCTACATCTTCAACACTCTCTATGGCATTTTTTACACCAAAGATCACCAATTCATTGGCTCGTGTTCTTCCTTTTACCCCAGGAACATCAACCGCAACAGATTGAACCGCTTTCATGATTTGACCCAAAGAGAGATGATAGGCGGAAAGTTTTCCCATATCAACTTCAATGTTATACTGGGCTTTACGTGCGCCTTTCAACGTAGTCTTTGCTACGTTCTCTACAGAGTTGATCTTTTGCTGAAGATCTCTTACTATCTCAAAAAGTCTTACATCATTTAGTGTACTACCCGGTTTAGGATAAAAAGCCACGGTAAGAATAGGGATATCGATATCAATATCAAAAGGTTTAATAAGTGGTTGCATCACCCCTTTTGGCATTAAATCCATATTTTGCATTACTTTATCGTAAAGTTTCAAGTTGGAGTCTTCCCTGTTCTCTCCAATATAATACATAACACTTACCACACCATAATTATCCATGGCTTGACCGTATACGTGCTCTATCCCCTTCACTTCTCTAAGCTTTCTCTCTAATGGGTTGATAATGATATTTTCAATCTCTTTTGGTGATGCCCCTGGCATTACAACAACTACCCCACCACCTGAAATAGCAATTTGAGGATCCTCTTCTCTTGGCATGGTACTAAGTGCCAAATATCCCATAATAAGTAAAAAAACACCCAGAACAGCGGTTAAAGGATTTCGAAGAAAACCTTTTGCCAACTTTCCTGCAACATCCGTTACCTGATATTTATTTTTCTTTGACATGATCATTACCTAATAAGAATTTTGGCATACATACCTGGATATACTGAACGACCTTGAAGATCGAATTTTATTTTTATTTTAAATTTATGCGTCATAGGGTTTGAACTGGGGATGATAGAGGCAATCTTACCAGCAGTAATAAAACCCAAAGAAGGTATCTCTATAGTGACATCTTTCCCCAAATGAATATCTTTAAGCTGCATCTCTGCGATCTCTGCAACGATCTTTAGCTTACTTAGATCTGTAAGAATAACTGCTGGCATACCGGGGATTGCCATTTCACCTTCATTCAGTTTTTTTGCTACGATCACACCATCATTGGGTGCCTGTATTTTCAAATAATTATACTGATTCAGTACCTCTTCTTTTTTTGCTTCTGCCTGCTTTACTTGTTCTTCTGCTATCGTTACCATATCTTTAAGATTTTTTGCTGCAAGCTGCAGTGTTTCAAATTCATATTTTGAAACCATTTTCTTTCTATACAGCCTTTCATGTCTTGCCAGATTTGTTAAAACATTGTTATACTGGTTCTTATTCATTTGCAGTGCCAGTCTAGCCTGGGAAATACCAAGCTCAACCTGTCTCTCTGCCGACTCAATCTCTTTTGAATCTATCTCATAAAGTAACTGCCCTTTTTTAACAATATCCCCTTCAGAAACAGCCATATTTTTTACATATCCCATATAACGGCTTGTCAACATTTTCTGGTTATCCGATATAACTGATCCTGTCAGATTGATCTCTAATCCACTCACTGTTGTTAAAAATGCAAGTGTAAATAATATTATAGTTTTTCTCATACTTTTCCTCCTCTGTTTAAAATGCTGTCAAGTTCAAATATCTTAGTATTTCGTTTATTTTTTGCTGTTAAAAGTTTTAGCATGACTTCCAACTGTTTGGATTGTTTGATCAATACATCAGAAATGGAAACTATACCCTCTTTATATCGTGCACTGTAATTTTCGTATACTTTTTTTGCAAATATCAACTGTTTAGTAAAAGACCGTATATCTGCATCTGCAGATAAAACTTCAGTTCTCAGTTTTTTAACCTGAAGTTCAATCCCTTTTTTTGCCAAACGAACCTGATCTTCCACCATTAAACGGTTTACTTTTGCTTTTTCAAGATTTGCTTTGTCCGCACCTCCGTTAAAAAGATTCCATTTTGCCTGTACACCTACAGTATAAGAGTCTTTATCAAAAAATTTATTAAATAATACATCGTCAGCAGAACCATACTCTCCGAATGCACCTACTTCAGGTTTGAAATTTCCTTCTTCAGCTTCTACTGCCATTTTTGAAATGATCAAACCTAAACGTGCTTTTTGAATATCAATATTATTGTCTAAAAGTGCATGAAGATCAATATGAGGCATTTTTGCCATAGTATTGACTTTACGAATACTATCTATATCCTGATTCAATAAAAAAGAGAGAAACTGGTATGCAAGTTCCTTATTGAGCTTCGCTTGATTATACATACTTTGTGCTTCTGCTTTACGTGCTTCCACTTCAAGAAGATCTGTCTCTTTTGCATAGCCTTCTACTTTCATAGTTTGAATTATATCTTCCAATTTAATAATATTTTTCATGATCTTTGACAAATGATAAATATAATTGTTTACCAGAGAAATATCATAAAATGCCTTCTTTACCTGATAAACCTTTGCATTCAAAAGTTTTTCTGTATCGTATTGACTCATACGATGTAAAGATTCTGTAATATGCTGATACTCTGTTAGCTTACCGCCTGTATAGAGAGGCAGCATATATGAGATCTTTGTTTGAAAGTGGTTTCTTGATCCAGGATAGTTTAAATTTGAAGGAGGCTTATTGTACATATCCTGACATGCTTGGGGATCGCCACTACCACCTTTACAGGCACCGACATTATTCATAAATTCTTCTGCACCAAAATCTCCAAAGGTTGCTTCTCTACTTTGAAGTTTAAATCCAAAAACATTTCCTGCATCATTAGAACGCATTCCCATTACGGTAAGATCCAATTTACCATAATTAAGTGCTTTTGTAGCTTCTGCTTCATAGGCTTTCATCTGTTCATTAAAATGAGATATTTTAAGTTCTAAATTATCACTTTTTAATATTTGTATTGCCTTGTTAAGCGTTAGGTTCTTGACTCCGGCAAAAAGAGGTAAGGTAATAACCAGTAAAATAATGTATCGTTTGATAACCATAATGATAAACTCCTAGATAAAAGTATATTATAGCAAAAGATTTAATTCTGTACTACAATACTTTAATATTCTCGCGATTATAACAAATATAATTGAATTTAATGATTAAATATGGGTATTTACATCAATTATATTGAATAGTTGATGCAGTAAGAGAGTAACGGTAAAAACCGTTACTTTATTTCTGAAAGATTAGAGGGTTGCGTGACTCACACTTAAACATGCATCCAATGAGGAAAGTTCATCAAGAACTTTTTTAGAGACTTGACCATCTACACGAACAATAGCCAATGCCTGCTGCTTCTTGTCTCTACCAAGTCTAAAGTCAGAGATATTCAATGCATTACTAGCTAAAATATGACCCACATCACCGATCACACCCGGAGTGTCAGTATTTCTAAAGAAGATCATTGTTCCTTTTGGTTCCACGTCCAACACATAATCATCGATCTCAATAATACGCTGCACTGTATCATCAAATACTGTACCGGCAATAGTGATCGTACTATCCGAAGTAGTTAATTTGATCTGTACTTTATTGGTAAAACCACTTGTATTCGGTTTTACTTCTTTTGTAATCTCAATACCACGCTCTTCCGCTACAAATTCTGCATTGACATAGTTGACCTGGTCAGCCAAAGATTCAGTCAATACACCCACTGCTGCAAATGTTCCCATAGAATCAATAAAATCCGATACAGGCCCTTTTGCTGTGACTTTAATAGACTTTACAGCCGATTTTGTCACCTGCGCCGAGAGGTGACCCATTTTTTGTATCAACTCAAGATATGGTCTTACAAAATCAGGAAGTTCGTTTTCTTTAATAGGCAAATTCAGTGCATTTGGGTAAGAAATACCTTTGGCTGCAGCTATTGCATTTTCAGCTGCCTGAATAGCAATATTACGCTGAGATTCTTTTGTATTCGCTCCAAGATGCGGCGTTACTGTTACATTATCCAAATCAAGAAGCGGATGAGCAGTTGCAGGTTCTTTGTTAAATACATCAATCCCTGCCATAGCGATTTTGTTAGATCTTAAACCTTCAAGAAGTGCCTCTTCATTATAAAGTCCACCTCTTGCACAGTTGATCAGGATCACACCATCTTTCATTTTCTTGATCTCTTCAGATCCTATCATACCAATGGTCTCTTCTGTTTTTGGTGTATGTATTGTAATAATATCACAAGCCAAAATATCTTCAAAGTTTTTCGTATAATCAATATCAAGATTTGTTGCTTTAGTTGGATCGATATATGGGTCGTATGCAAGTACATCCATTTCAAATGCTTTTGCTCTTTTCCCTACACGTGAACCAATATTACCAAAACCAATCACACCCAGTTTTTTATCTTTAAGCTCAGTACCATACCAGTCTTGCCTTCTCCATACACGATCAAGTTTAAGATTGTTATGGGCATAAGGGAATTTTCTTACACAAGACAACATATGTGCCATAGTAAGCTCAACCGCTGCAATAGTATTTGCCGTTGGTACATTCATTACAACGATCCCTTGTTTACTGGAACCGGGAATATCTACATTGTCCACACCTACACCAGCACGTACAATTGCAGTGATCTTTTGTGCTGCTGCCAAAAATGCTGCATCCACATCTGTAGAAGAACGTGTAATAGCGACATCTGCCAAAGGAATGATCTCAGAGATCAATTTGTCTTTAGGCTCATCTGCAGCATTTATAAGTTCTATTTCACTATCGTTTGCAAGGATATCTAATCCACTTTGGTGTATATGATCACAAACAACTATTGTTTTTTTTGACATATCATAACCTTTTTTGTAAATTTTTTATGTACCATATAGTACGAAGAAGATACGACTAACTGTCGTAAATGCCAAAGATTGAAAAAGATATATATCTATATCTTTTCAATTTTGGACAAAAGCCTGTTAAGCTTTTATTTTTTTAGCAGATCACCGAAAGCATCACCCAAAGTCATACTGTCATCCTGATCAAGGTTGAGTTGATCCATTGCTTCTCTCTCTTCTTGACGCTCAAGTCTTTTAACAGAAACTCTAATTCTGTCAGTATTTGCATCGATGAATGAGATAACACCTTTGATCTCTTGACCTTTTTCAATCTCATCAAATTTAAGAGGATGGAGATCTTCTGTTCTGATAAGTGCATCAACAGAGTCTTCAAGTGCAATGAAAACACCAAAGTCTTTTTTATCTTTTACAGTACCGGTAACAATAGAACCATTTTTATGTGTTTCAGCAAATGCTTTTACCGGAGAATCTTCCAATGCTTTTTTACTTAATGAAATTTTTCCTGCATCTCTGTCGATCTTAATAATCTTCACTTCAACTTCATCACCAACTTTAAGTTCAGATTTTGCATTCTTAGATTTATCCCAAGAAATTTCTTGATTATGCAGAAGACCTTCGATCGCTCCAACTCTTACAAATGCACCGAAATCAGTGATTGATGTTACCGTACCGCTTACAACATCCCCCACTCTGTTTTCAGCTGTAAATGCATCCATAGGCTTAGGAAGAAGATTTTTAAGACTTACTCTAAGTCTTCTCCCCTCTTTATCGATCTCTATCACTTCAACATTGATCTCAGAGTTATTCTCTAAGTAATCTTTTGGATGTTTAACATTTTTGTCCCAAGAAATTTCAGAGACATGAAGGAATGCCTCAAGATCTTCTCCAAGGTCAACAAATACACCATAAGGCTCGATATTTGAAACTGTAGCAGTTACAGTATCACCTACACCGATGATCGCATCAATATCAGCCCAAGGATCAGGATTTGCATCTTTAATAGAAAGAGAAAGGTGTCTTTTCTTTTTATCATAATCCAAAGCAACAACATTTACTTCATCACCCTCTTGGAAGTATTTTGAAGGATTCACAGGTCCCTTGTGAGAAATTTGTGAATAGTGAACAAGTCCGTCCATTCCACCAACATCTACGAACATACCATAAGAAGTGATCTTCTTAATTGTACCGATCACTGGATCTTTACTCTCAAGAAGTGCGCCAACGATCTCATCAGTTTTTGCTTTATCTCTCTCAATCAGTTCTTTTCTTGAAACAACTACCGAACCTTTGTCTTTATCAACTTTAACGATAACTGCTTTAACTTTTTTACCTGTAGGATCTGTTTTAGAAGAAAGATACGAAAGAGTACGTGGCATAAAGAATTCTAAACCATCACAGTCTACAACATAGCCACCTTTATTTTTCTTAGTAACGATACCTTCAATGATATACTCTTGATCTTCGTCATACTCAGCAATGAATTCATTAAGTGCTACTCTTGAAAGTGCTGCTTTGTGAGAGATACGACCTCTACCCATAGTTACAACATCAATTGTATCATTTACTGCGAAAGCAATATTACCTTCTTCATCTGTAATTTCGGAAAGATCAAGATTTGCATCTCTCCCTCCACCGATATCTACGACTACCAAATTGTCTTTTTCATCAATTTTAACAATTGTACCTGTTACTAAATCACTTCTTGACTCTGACTTTTTGAACGATTCCTCGAGCATCGCTGCAAAATCTTCTGTTTCATCTATTTCGAAATCTTCGAACTTCATACCTATCCTTATATGTACACAAATTTTGCGTTATTATATCGAAAAAATTTATTAGGATGCTTAGGATGAAATGTAAAGCGTAGTGTCTTCTCTTCCCACAACATAAAAAAATATATAAGGAAAGGGGTTATAAGGTCACAATACCCTGGCAAAGCATTCTACTTTAGTAGATAGATATACGCTCAAAAACTTTGAAATAAGTAGGAAAGGTCTTCGCAGTACACTCCGGTTCATTAATGGTTACAGAAGCCTGATCCAATGCCAAAAGAGAAAAACACATTGCCATTCTATGATCATCATATGTATCTATTGCTGCATGTTTTAACTGTTTTGGAGGTTTGATTTTCAAATAATCTTCGCCCTCTTCAACCTCTGCACCGACTTTTCTAAGTTCTGTAGCCATAGCAAACAATCTGTCTGTCTCCTTGACACGCCAATTATAAATATTGCGAAGTGTTGTGGTACCTTTTGCAAAAAGTGCTGTTGTTGCGATGGTCATAGCTGCATCCGGAATATGATTAAAGTCCATATCCACAGCATTAAGTTCACCCTTTGTCACAGAAATAAAATCATCTCCCCACACTACTTTGGCACCCATTTTTTCAAGGACATTAACAAAAGCTACATCTCCCTGAACAGATTTTTTACCAATCCCAGTCACTTTTACAGTACCGCCCTTAATAGCGGCTGCAGCTAAAAAATAAGAGGCTGAAGAGGCATCACCTTCAACCATATATGATTCAATTGCTTGATAAGTCTGCCCTCCCTTTATAGTAAATTTTTCATAATTATCATTGACTACATCTACACCAAATTCTTTCATAATATGAAGTGTAATATCAATATATGGCTTTGAAACAAGTTCACCAATGATTGATATGGTCATATCTTCTTTTGCCATAGGAGAAGCAAGAAGCAATGCAGTTAAAAATTGGCTGGAAATGGCACCCTCAATCTCTACATTTCCACCTGAGAGCCCATTTGCTTCTACTTGAAGAGGAGGATACCCTTCTGTTTCAATGTAATTTATATTTGCTCCTGCCTCTCTTAAAGCATCAACTAAATGACCTATTGGTCTCTCTTTCATACGAGGTTCACCTGTCAGCAAATAAGAACCTTTACCTAAACATAATGCAGCACAGAGAGGACGCATAGCTGTCCCGGCGTTCCCTAAAAACAGCTCCTCGAAATTTTCACTGTTCAAAGGCCCTCCATTCCCCACAACAATACACTCTGTTTTATCTTCAGAGAGTCTGTATTCAATACCCAATTGATTAAGTGCATTCAACATATGCCGGGTATCATCACTTTCTAAAAGGTTAGTGATCTTAGTGGTACCTTTGGCTAATGCGGCAAGAAGCAGGGCTCTATTTGAAAGACTTTTAGAGCCTGGAAGATTTACTTCTCCGTTTATTTTTGTAATGGGTTTGAGTGTTAAGGTATTCATGTCTTTAATCTACTTTTTTAAGCTCTTGTATTTTATTGATCACATTTTGAACGATCCAGTCCGGAGTAGAGGCTCCTGCAGAGATACCACATAACTCTTTACTGTCAAACCATGAAGATTCCAGCTCTTTTTCATTCTCTATAAGATAACTGTCATTACAGTAACTTTTACAGATAGAGTGTAACTGTTTAGTATTGGAAGAGTGCTTCCCGCCTATAACAATCATCACATCTGCATCTTTTGCAAGTTCAGCTGCAGCATCCTGATTTTCAAAAGTTGCATTACAGATCGTATTGAATACTCTTACCTCTTTATGTTGCAGAATCAAAGCATTCACTACTTTTAAAAAATCTTCAGGTTTCCTGGTAGTTTGTGCAACAACTGCTACTTTTGAAAGTATTGGTAAGCCATCCAAGTCTTTTTCATCTTCTACAATAAAAGCATTCCTCAAATCTTTGGCATAACTGACAACCCCTTTTATTTCAGGATGGTTTTCATCACCAAAAATAACAATACTATAACCTTCTTTACTCATTTTTTCAACAATGTTTTGCGGTGTGGTTACATAAGGACAGGTAGCATCAATTATTTTATTATCTTGCTCTTTAAGTTTAGAAAGTTCATCTTTGGGTATTCCGTGTGTACGGATCACTACAGAGTCATCAGGAGTAACATCTTCAAACTTTTCAGCCAGTCCTATATTAAATCCCTCTTTCAAACGGTTGATCTCATCTTTATTATGGATCAATGGTCCGTAAGTTTTACTTCCCTTATGTTCTTCAGCTATCTTAATCGCTCTTTTCACACCAAAACAAAATCCATAACTAGAGGCTAACTGTATCTTCATTTTTATCTCAATTCTGCATTACATTTATTTTCAAGTACAGCCATAATTTGATTTATCACTGTTTCAATATCAGAATCTTCAAGTGTCTTTTCCATAGCTTGAATGAAAAAACGAATAGTAAGACTTTTCTTATCTCCCAGTTTTTCATCTTCATAAATATCTACAGGATAACTATCTTTCAACATTGGAAGATCTAAAGTATTTAAAACTTTGGCCACTTCATAATAGTTCAAAGATTTATCGATCACTACAGAGAGGTCTTTATAAACACCTTGAAATTTGGAAATAGGTATCGCATTTATATGTTTAGGCAATAATGTTTCAAAATCAAGCTCGGAAATGAATGTATCAGGTAGATCAAATGCTTCCTGAACTGTTGGATGAAGTTTTGAAAGAAATCCGCACACTTTACCGTCTATTATAATATTTGCAGATTGATAAGGATGGATAAGCCCATTATCATATGTACAGGGAACCAATTCAAATGCACCGACTACTGCACCAACTTTTTGAGTAAAAGAAGCAAAGTCTATTATTGGTGGTTTTCCGGAATTTCTTACATTTTCACCTTCTATCTGTCCGGAAAAGACAAAAGAGATCACTTCACTCTGTTCTCTTTTAGATCCAAATACTGCACCAATCTCAAACAGAGGAATAGATTTTTTAGAGTAACTGACATTACGCTTTGCTGCGATCAATAAATTGATCAGGACTGTACTTCTTAATGTATTAAGTTCTTCAGCAATGGGATTTGCCAGTTCAAGTTCTTCTTCAAGCGTAGAAAAACCATATTTTTCCAACAATGCTCTTTCAGAAAATACATAAGAGACATTTTCATAAAAACCTGTACCAACAGCACGATTTTTAAATGATTTTTTTGCTTTGTATCTATCTGTTGTATCATTCAGCCGTGGCTTTTCTGCAAATACAAAAGATTTTGCTTCTATATTATTAATACCAATGATCCGTACAATCTCTTCCGATATATCTTGTATATGTTTAATATCATGTCTAAAAAGCGGTACAACCACAGACAGTACATGATCTGAGACAATATTAATATCAAAATCAAGTTTCTTTAAAATAGTAATGATCTTATTTGTTTCCACATTCATACCAATAATAGAAGAGATCTCTTCTGCAGCAACCATTACTTTTTCATTATTTCTCTCCACTTTAACAGTTAACGCACCTTCGTAACAGTTAATATCTGAATAGGTATCAATTAAATATGCCAAGAACTTAAGTCCAAAACCAAGATCAGGATTAGAACCTCTGGAAGTTTTATAGTACAGCTCATCAGTCTTCAGAGAAGTCTGGGCAACAGCTTCTACCAAAGTATCGGGATTAATATAACTTGCTTCAAAGAGTAGTTTTTTCGTAAAATCATTTGCAACAGTATTTTCAGTCTGCTGAGTACCTACAACAGAAACGACTGCATCCTTTCCTACAATTTCCATCAAACCTTTTTCTTTTGCTTTTACACGAACAACTACTTTATTTTCTCCGTTTACAAAAACACTACTTTCATATGCACGTAAAATCACACCTGTGGTATGTGTAGTATATGCTAAGATCTTGGCAAGTTTGCCTTCTGCTTCCACAGCAACCATAGCCAAACGCAACTGCAATAAAAAGTTATTTTCTATCCCCTCTATAGTTGCCAATTTATAAGAAAGATCTGCTTCCATTTCACCTTCAGTACGGATCTCAGCTTCTCTGGCAATACCAAGCTTCATTTTTTCAGCCTGTTTATACTCAAAAAGTTTCATATCTATATCAAGTGCTGCACTCAAATCTCTCGCTACACCATACACAGAAAGACAATCCCCTCTATTCGCCGTTAATTCTAGCTCTATAATAGTATCGGCTACTCTTTCATACGAAGCAAGTTCACGTCCAATTTCCAATCTACCAATACTCTCATCAAGTATCATAATACCTTTGCCTGTATCAGGTAAACCAAGTTCAGAAGAGGCACATACCATGCCGGCAGACTCAACACCACGAAGTTTCGCATCCTTTATCTCAAAGTTACCGGGGAGTACTGCGCCTATAGTTGCAACAGCGACATATTCTGCATCTACAACATTTGCAGCACCACATACTATCTGTCTTATTCCGGAACCTATATCTATTTGACATACATTAAGTTTATCCGCATTAGGATGCTTCTCACAAGAGAGTATTTTCCCTACAACTACTTTTTTAGCAATTTCTATTTGCTTGATACTGTCAACTTCCAAACCAATAGAATTAAAAGTCTCATACAGTTTTTCATTCGATACTTTACTCAGGTCTATAAATTCATTTAACCAACTTTTTGTTACTATCATCTAAACTGCTCCAACAAACGAATATCTCCCTCAAACAGAGATCTTAAATCAGGTATCTTATGCATCAACATTGCAAAACGCTCTACACCTAGTCCAAAAGCATATCCACTTACATCTTCATAGCCTACAGCTTTAAATACATTGGGATCCACAATACCACAACCAAGCACTTCCAGCCAACCGGTATGGGAACAGACACGACACCCTTCACCTTCACAAAAGATACAAGAGATATCCACTTCGGCAGAAGGCTCCGTGAATGGGAAGAAAGAGGGTCTAAAACGTACTTCCACATCACCAAACATATACTGAAGGAAATCCGTCAAAATAGATTTCAGATTTGAAAAACTCACTTTACCTTTATCATCCACAACTAGCCCTTCAACCTGATGAAACATTGGTGTATGTGTCAGGTCATAGTCACGTCTGAAAACCGTACCCGGAGCGATCATTCTGATCGGA
>Ga0256827_10001717_pt1 | contig 14095 bp, 13 predicted proteins | sample CV84metaG_FD_185977 | JGI IMG/M metagenome (GOLD analysis project Ga0256827, IMG submission 185977) | Hydrothermal vent microbial communities from East Pacific Rise, Pacific Ocean - CV84 | ecosystem: Environmental > Aquatic > Marine > Hydrothermal vents | place: Pacific Ocean: East Pacific Rise... | reverse complement strand
AATAAATGGCTAGAACCAGTATTGGCTACTAAGATGAAGATTGGATATGCTAAGGTTTACAAAACAGGTTTTATCAGAATAATATTCAAAACACCTAACGGTAGAGAAGTTAATGGGATGATGTTTACTAATCGTAACAGCTCCGTGAACGATAAAATGTTACAAGACGTGAAAATGTATGACAAGAACGTTATCGTGCTATATAACCTACGCATAGACGCTCTAGGTGGTAGTAAAGATATAACACTCAATGTTATTAATATAATGGAGGAATAATGGAAGATATTGGTCCTAGTATACCATCGTTATCTGTCGATGGGTGGGTTACTAACCCGGAAGATGTTATGCGTAAACTATTCGAATACTTTTTAGCTAGTAATGAAGCACAGTCCAATGTGTTTAGATATGATGTTAAGAGTTTAAAGTTTATCTTACATAAAGAAACAGAAGCGGTACCAACAGCCTCACTATTAAAAACCACATTAGAGGAATTGTATAAAGAGTATTTTAATACAGTAACAGTGGATACTATAATAGACCCGGCTGCTAGTGATATAAGAATAAAAGTTGACATTAATGTTATGTACAAAGGTACTAAATATCATTTATCAAATGTATTAGATACTACAAAATATAGATAAGGAATAATATGAGTTACAGTCCAGCAGAAGCAGTTAACAGTACCACAGGTAAAGAGTTAGAGGATATCTCTAAGAGAGTTAAAGAGAATGAGTTAAGAGGCGTTAAAGCAGAAATAGATGGTTATTTCACAAGTATAGCTGGTACTAAACCAAAGAACAAAGTACCAGAAGCTGTATTCGTGGAAGTATTCTTAGAGTACTTTAAAAATACTACAGAGTATGATGGTAATAATACTATCATTCTTAAATGGATAGAATTGACAGGCTCACCATATAACGAAGTAGATGTTATAAACGATAAGGGTGATGTTATTTATACTGTTCCTGGGTTCTTCGATAGACCAAGTATAGATGATATAGCGGCAGGTGAAATGGACTTCGGTGCAGTTGCTAAGAAGTTTACATTAAAAACTGGTAGATTGGCTAGTGATGGTGTTAACTATCTTAATGCGGAACTATCTAAGGTACCTAAAGCAATAAAGAACAATGAGGATAATACATCAGCTTTAAGATGGGCTAATATTTTCTCACTTTATGAAAAACAGAAACCAGGGATTACTGTAGACAAAGCACATCTTATACCAGCAGCACCAGCTGCAGACCTATACGACTTTGATTAGTATAACTACTTCCCTAGGGAAGTAGTTATACTTTATTCGCTGTACAAAACACCACAAGCATATTTCAACATAGATTTATCATTAGCGGTGTCTATAGCACCGATAGTTACATCTAACTTTTTATTACCATTGTTATATGTAATAACTACCATATTTAAACTATTCTCTATATTATTCTCGTTAAGAAAATCATTAGTTATTAGTCTAGCCATTACACTATCTCTTAGGTCATTAGTAGATAACGGTAAGAATCTACCCTTAACACCACCATCTATAGTGTTCATAATCTCATCAGTTTTACTGTTTAATTCGAAGTTAGCTTCTAATAGATAAGCTTCATCTGATATTTTAGTATAAGTCATTTATTCTCCTGCACGCGCTAAAGCGTCTATTGGTTTTTCTAAGGTTAAAGTTAACATACCGTGTTGTACACTAGTTCCGGCTTGGTATTTATAATAAAAACCAGCTACGCTACCATTCAGTCTAAGAATAGTTCCTTCTGATGTTACATATACATAAGTAACAGCCATACCAGGGAATATCAACCGGGGGTTACAGAAATTCCACTGCGCCATTAATGTAGTAGTGTTTTGTTTAGCTATTAATGATTTAGCTTTACTTAATGATTCATTATCTTTAAGGAACTTAGGCATCATACCACCATCCGCGCGAGCATAAGATTGTCTAGATGATACATTATTACCAGCACTCATAGTTATCGTCTCATCATCAACCTGTACACCTTTTTGTATTAACTGGTTAGTTTCAGACACCACTAATGTGTTACCGTGATTCATAAAGTCTATTTCGCCATTATCTGTAAACTTAGTATCTGAAGTTGTGAATAGGTTAACTACATCAGCATCTTCAAAATATGTATGGTCTACTTGGTTAAATTTATGTATTTGTGTATTATAAATTATCAGTTTCTTAGTTGCTTCTTCAGCACGAGCTGTATCGAATAACGGATAAACAAATATAGTATCATTTGTAACTACCTCTTGATTAACTGGTTCTTGGTTAAATCTAGGAGGGTTAATAGTTGTAGTATACTTTTGTAAGTAAAGACCTAAACCTGTATTATATACACCGTATTTAACATCCTGTAATAGGACAGGTAAGTCGAACAACATTGTACCAGTTGGTACTACTAAGCGGCTAATAGGTTTTTGTATATCAGCAGTTATCATATCTACAGTTAATGCTAAGTCACTGCCACCAGTAGACATCTTAGCTGATTCGACCGCAAATGCTGATTTAATAATGCGTTCGGCAGTATCGCCTTGATAGATCTTATCTATAGTTTTAGAGCGTAAAGCTTCCAATGTTGTAGATATAAACTGTCCTTCTATATTGATCATCTCTGTTTCATTAAGCTTAGCATAATCAACATTAGTAATATGACTACCTTCGATACCAGTAATATTGTTAGTTATAATAAACTTATATCTATCGGAAGTAGCCCCACTAGTTTCCTGGTCAGTATATCTTATAGTTATTTCCATATTGTGTCTATTATTATGGAAGTATTCCATATAGTCACCAGTATAAAGTTTAAAGTTAATGATGCCATTATCACCGATACTATTGTTGTAATCACGAATGACTTCTATGCTATCTAACCATTCTAAAGAGTAATCAATATCTGCAGTATGCAACATAGCAGAATAATCTACTTTAGTTGTAGTGCTGGATAAACGTTCAGCTATTAACTGCACTGCGCCGTTAAGCGCTTCGTGTTCTGCAGCCATAGGTTAGAATATTACATTTAATGTAATGCGTTCTAGTAACACAATGATTTGTGATTGTTGCTCTATCTTAGTATTAAGAGTTATCGCTGAGTTTAATGTGTTTACAGTCAATAACTTAATAAGCTTCTGATAGTTACGTAGCCCATAGATGAAAGTTATAATAGTCTGTTCTAATGCAGCATTATCTAAATTACTCTCTAAGATCTTCTTAGTGTTCTCGTTAATGAATGTTGTGTATGATATTAGAAGATTCTCTAATTTACCAACTGAAAAATCTGTTATAGCTTTAGGTAAAACCGTGTCTATAAGTTTAGCATTCTCAACAGTCTTAGTTATGGCTTCAACAGGACTATATTTATCACCTGTGTGTTTTAACGCAATATCTGTCACTGGTACAGATACTTCATCTTTCAATGTTAATACAGGTATAGTTAACGGCATATGTATCTCATTGTTCTTTAGTCTAGATTTGAGAACTACTAATAAATTGTCACTAACATTCTCTTTAAGTAACTGTGGTGTGAAATCGTGTGATGTTAATGACTTAGACAATGTAGCTAAACCATTCAAGAACTCTTTAGCATTCTTATCAGAGTCACCTTTTAACAAGCCAGTGATCTTATCTATTTTAGCATCAAAGTATTCTGCTCTAACCTTGTCAGAGTTAAATAAAGGAACACGTTTATCTATAATTTCTAGATCAAGTGTTGTGTCTGTTACAGCTTTATTAGTTTTCATAATAGCAACGCCAGCACGGATCTCAGTTCTAAGTTTCTTAGCTTCATCTGTAGCTGAGTTAAGCATATTAACTAATTTAGATTTAATACCATTGATAGCTATCTGTACAGATTTGTCTCTTGTATAATCACCACCTAACCCACGAGAGGTAGTCTTGAGAAGTTGATCAAAAGCATCATCATTAGTAATATAATGTTTAATAGCATCATCTGGATTCTCTAAGAAGTCTATATATAGTTTAAGAGTTTTCTCCAACTCAGCGTCAGTCGTTACGTGTTTTAATAATTCAGTATTTATCTTTTGCATAATTTATCCTTGTTCTAATTCATTTAAAAAAGTGTCTACGTGTTGTTTAGCATATCTAGACCCTGTTCGCACACGCTTAATCTCGCTTATATCTATGTTAGACATAGTGTTGGTTACATATGTAACACCTGGCTCATCGTCCATAACGTTGGTGACTGGTTGTCTCTGCATAAACGCAGAACCTAAAGAAAAACCAGCCGTAGGAGATAACATAGTTTTAAGTATAGCTTTTTTGTTATACCCAAATACTTCTTCAGCAAACTTTTCAACTTCTTCCATATCTTCATCTGAAACTCTCCTCTTGCTAAACTTTCTATCAGACTTAGCAGTATTCCCCTGGATATAGTTATCCAAAATATCATAGATCTCTTCTAGTTTAGAAGAGTCCACTAGCTTTATAGGAAATCCATTACTGTGTACCTCTATCATCTTAGGTATCTTAATCCATACCGTAGCCATAGTCCCTAAATTATCATCATCGTTTTTACCATCTATAGTATCGATACCAACGTGATTACCCTCTTCTAATTCTTCTGGTGAGAATGTAGCTAGATACGGGATTCTAACTTTAAATAATCTATCTGAAATTAACTTATGTTTTGACATAATATCTCCTTTATCAGTAAACCAGGAATAATTTAATAAAGAGACCAGCGTTAACTAGCCCCTTTATGTTAAATACTCTTAAATGTATTTCGTATACCGTCTTTAATAAATAATAGAACTATTGGTAGTAGATAAAATTGGTCTAATGCATCCCAGTATCTATACTCTTCCACTAGCTTAGCTAACTTATTAGTAGGTATTATTTTATGCTCTAAATAGCTAAGCAGCATAGTTTCAAACTCTGTACAGTTAGGTTTATCATTGTTATAGAAAGCCTCGCTGAATACATAATGCTCAACACTATTAGTTGGTTTAGTTATATCGTCCTCAGTATTTAATGCTATAGGTAACATACTCTCACTGTATATAACTTTAACAACATCCGGGTTAACGAATACTGCATATTTAATACCTATATGTGTTATGTTAGATATAGTAGGTGAGTGTAATCTTATGCTAGAGAACTTAAGATCTTTATTAGCGTATTTAATACGTTTAATCTCGCGTTCGCTGATCAATGTGTATATATCATCTTTACTATCTAATTCGACAGTAACACGATTGAGTTCAGTGCTATAGTTGGTAGTACTTACATCTATAGTTCTCTCTATGAACTTCATAAGGTATTGATCGTAATAAACATTGTTCTTAACAGGTAATGATATTAAACCTCTAGAGTCTATAAAGGTACTTAGGTAGTATTCCAGTATGTCAGAATAGCTGTCACGATAACTAAGCTTCTTGATGTAATCATCTTTAACTATAACTGGCGCGCTAAAGTCTAAGAAAGAAGTCTTGTCGTAGTAATACTCACGCATAGTCTTCTTAATAACATTGTTAAAGATAAGAGTGTCTGTGTCCATAAAAGCAAATAGTTTAAACTCAACACTATAACTACTATGTACTCCGTACTGTTTCTTCTCAACATTAGTAATAACGAACATACCATTACGACCACCAGTAACATCAGCGAAGAAAGGATCACCATTGCTAGGCATAAACCCAGCGTTAATCACACCACTACCAGTTATCTCTTCTGGTGATGATTGGTCTATACCGCTATCTAAAAATAGTACCAGTTTATTTATTCTATTATATTTCTGTATAGTAGCAGGTACATTAATGTCAGGATTGTTAATTCCATCATTAGCTCCACGTATCTGTACAAAGTAATCCACAGTCCATTTAAGACCAGAGATGTTTTGTATAACACCATCTAGTTGTTTATCTTCAGAGAACATAACCGAAGTCTTAGATTCCTCCATAGGAATAAATGTCTTCTTAGTACGGACTGGTTCAGCTATTATCTCTTCATCTTCTAAATCATCCAAATTTATTATTGGCATATCATCTCCTATTTATCTTTAAACAGTTTTGTTAGATTAACAACAGCTGCTGATTTGAAATACATATCATTATTTTGCATAGGTACTTTAAATATCATTTCATAATCACGATTATTCTTCAGCGTGTTAATTATGATATCTGTGTGTACGTGAAATAACTCTAAGTAAATATCTTGTATAGTATCATCGACACTAGTAGATAGATCGTGTTTATGTAAACCATCTAGCAATAAACGCGCTGAGTATCGTTTATCATCCTTTAAAGTATCGTTAATAACATCCTCTAATAATGAAACTATTATATTTAATTCCATATGGTAGAAATATTGGTTTATGTTAGTGAGTAGCACCTCTTTATGTGGGATATCTTTACCATTATATTCTGTTAATAGCTCAATACGTAATGCTTCTAAATCAGCATAAGTTTTAAGATCTTTAGATGTATTAAGTAACTCTTTGAATTCTTTAGTTAATGGTTTTATATATAGATTAACAGCATCTATACTAGCTTGTTTACTAATATGAATATTCAACATAAGGTTATTCAGTATATTCATATTGTCATCATCATCGATTAACCTAGATAACTGTTTAAGCTCGTGTAACATAGTTTTACTATCTATGTTTATATCTTCTACTTTAGTTATGATAAACTTAACTTGGGCTCTAAGATAGTTAATGTTGACAGCTGTAGTGTCTAACTCTTTAATAAAAGACATAATCTGTTTATAATCATTTTGTAATGTACTAGTATTACGTAATAAAAGGTTATTGCGTATATAAAGCATATCGTTTATTAACTTAAACTTATCTTCTAAAGGTAGATTCTTATCGAAGTATATCTTATAGCAATACTCTTCAAAAGCTTGATTAGCCTCACGTACTTTAACACTACCCATTTTAACATCTGCTAGCTCATCTTTAATAAACTTCTCTAATGCAGGTTTCTTATTACGGAGCATCAATGACATATCATTAAGCACAAGTATAAATACTCTATAAGTCTTTCTGACATCTAGAGGTTTAGAAGCGATAAGGTTACCCTCACTATCTATATTGACTATATTATCATAATCTTTCTTACCATCTGCTATTAATATAACAGCGAATAGGTTACTGAAATCATCTGGTAATTTCTTACAAGTAGTTATATAATTTCTAGCACTAGGTTTAAAAGTGAAATACGGAATATCGTCTATATTGAATATAGTCTTAGGGTTCTGTTCATCTACTAATGTTAATATACTAGCGACCAAGTTATACCCAAATGTTTCTATAGTAGGTACAATATCACCTGGTGGGTATGTCAGCAGTCTACCATTAAAAGACTTGTTCATATTAGGTGTATTCTCTAATGCTGCATAAAGAGCTTGTGTCTCCGGACTGTTAAGCACTACACGGTTATTAGGAGTACTCAAGAACTCTCTAAATTTCTTATCTACCAATCGGTTATGAATAACTAAAGGATATGAGAAGTATAACATAACAGGTTTCTCATACTCTATAACATATGTAAAGCTAATAGACCATCTACTATCATCTTCGTTATACTCTTTAGGTATACTAGAAACATCGTCTTCTATAAATCCTAGAACATCTACTTGCTTTTCGCGGATAGCTATATTATCTTTAAGATGATCACCATCATAAGTCATAGCTACGGTAACACGGCTATCAAATGTTTCGTTTATATATTCTGCTACTTCAAACTCTTTACCATTCTTAAGATGACTTATGTTAACTAATAACTCCATAGCTTGTAACGGAACCATATAACTATATTCTAGGTTATGTTTAATATAGAAATCTTCACTAGTGCTTCGTATACGCAGTTTATTAGCAACAGCATTAACGCCACTCTTAGATGTACTACTATATTTAAAGTTTATAGACATACGTCGTTTATGGTTAAGTGGTTTACAGTAAGAGTTTATCTCTTTATCAGTATAGATAGGAAATGTTCGTGGGTCTCTGTATCCTAAATATCTACCGTGGTCTTCTATAATATCTTCAGTGTATTCTACTTCAATAACTTCTTGATTCATAGTGTTATTATGTTTAAGCTCACCGCCAGATAACTTCTTGTCTAATTGATCGTTAACATCGTACACAGTATGGATATCTCTATCCATACCTAAGTAGTGTTTAATGTCTTTAGTTATCATAATGATGTTAGGGCGATCTATAGTCTCCTCTATACCGTGGATAGGTATTCTAACTATAGACATACTTCAGCCAGTATAGAAACTACTAATGCTAACTCTCTAGCATCGTATATCTTGTAAAGATGTATAAGTTCTTTAGAGGGAACACCCATTACTTTGTTATGCTTACCCGTAAACTCTAGATTAGGTCCTCTTGAGTTGGTGTTACAAGAAGAGTTAGCTGGGTTTAGTATAGTGTAATGCATCATATTGACCTTGTTATTAGTCAATAGCATCTTTAATACATCATCTAGAAACAATCTAGTGTGTGTATCAAAGTTACGCTGACTAGACATTATGCTAGAAACTATATTAGTATTGTGTGTTAATCTTTTATACATACTGATAGTGTTAAATATAATATCAGCAGTAGATGCATTATCGCCACGACCTAAACCGTATTCTCTTAATAAACGTTTGTGTTCTGTATAGTTCATATTTTTTCCTATGTTAAATTCATACAAGTACGTGAAAAATAGATAGTTACTGACAAAAGTCAGTAACTATATGCTTATAATATTATAAGTGTTTTTTAGCTTGAATTTTAGCTACGCCTAACGCGCATTTACAGATAGCCACCTGTCCTAACACAGTGTCAAGTATCGCGGAAGTACCACCAAGTTTTATACCTGATAACGCGCCCTTCACTGCAGTCATGCGTTCTTTAGTGTTTTTAGATGCGCTTTTATCGCTCTCTGTTCCTTTTGAAATCTTATCTAGTTCTTTATCGAAATTATCAATAAATGATAAAGATTTATTTAGCATTTTCGGAGTGCCGCCGGCTGCAGTTTTTATACTGTCACAAAGTGTCATTACCTCTTTACTTCCTAACTGTGTGATGCCGTCTGATAAACCATCAACATATGTAGGTGTCATTTTAGATTTAAACCCAGTATATTTGATAATCGGTGTGTCAGTTTTATCGCCTTTCTCACGTTCCAGTTCAATCTTGATACCACTGATATTAGTGTTATCTGCACGTAACGGGATATAGAAGAAATCATTAGTCGAATTGTCGGTATCTAATCCCAGATCCCCGAGGATTTTACTTATATCACCAATAGACTTCTCTATTAATTTGTTAGCCGACGCCGCAGCTGAACCGTATTGTATAGTCTTTTCATCAAAATAGGACCAACCTGAAGTAGATTTGATAAATGCCATAAACTCGTCCATAGTAACCGTAACTCCAGCTTTAACCATAATAGCAGCTAATGTGCTGGCATTATATTTAGTAGCCGATGAAACTGCGTGCGCGCCAGCTGATAACTTAGCGATTTTAGTTTTATCAGATTCTGAGATATCTTCACCACCAGTAGCTTTAGACTCTTTAAGTTTCTTTTTAAGAGCAATAGCGGCTTTCTCAGTACCAGCAGTCATTACTACTAATTTAGTAACAAGTTTCTTAATAGAGACACCAATCTTTTTAAAGATCTTCTTAATACCATCAATAATCTTTTTGAAGAAATCTTTAATACCTTCTTGAGAAAGTGTCATAGCTGATACTGGATTGTTGTCTATAGCTTCAGTAGCTAAAACTGGTACGTTTGCTTGTTCAGGTGAAAACCCTAGTGCTGCTGCTGTTTGTGTAAATGACTCAATACTTAATGCTACTACATTCGCATTAACACCTTGAGGGTTAGCTAATATAGCTTCAGCATTTCTTGCCTGTACTTCTAAATGCTCAGTAGCTAATGTACCAGCATTCATACTGTTAATATCTTGATTAATATCAACTACCATATCTAATGCTTCAGCTGAAGCAGTGTCCGCGTCAATAACCGCTGTTACATCTAAAGGTGCGCTAACACCAGTATCCATATCTTCTGTACTTAATGCTGTGAAAAAATCCATTTTTTATCCTTAATAATTATAATTTGTTTTTGTTAATATAAGCCCGTGCGGGCTTATATTATAGAAATTTCTTAGCTTGAATTTTAACTACAGCTAAACTATTACGCTGTGTACCTACATAGTGAAGTACAGAATCCAGTAGTAACGAAGTTCCAGCGACCTTAATCCCCGACACATAACCTTTAAACGTAGCAGCAACCTCGTTAGCTGCTTTAGCTCCTTTACCTTTCGCATCTTCAGGTAGCATTTTATCTAAGTCTTTTTCAAGATTATCGATAAGCGACATTTGTGAATTGAAGAATGCCTTACCTTTACCAGCAAACCCAGCTATAGTTTTAAGTTGTTTTTGAAGATCTGCGGACGAACCACTTTGTTTAACTTTATCCGCTAGATTATCGATAACAGTAGCAGATAATTTACCTTTAAATGCGCTAAATTCAACTTCAGCGAATTTTTTAGCATCTTTACTCTCACGAACTAAGATTTTAGCGCCAGAAACTGTCGAGCCAGTATATTTAAACGGAATAAAGATAGTTTCACCAGTGGAGTTTTCTTTAGTTAATCCAAAGTCATCTAAATTATTTTCAAGGTTCATGAATGCTTTAAATGCAGCTATTACTTTTATAGCACTCTTTTCTGCTTTGTCACCAAAAGTATCTTTTACTTTAGTTGTGAAATCTGAAACTTGTGTATTTCCAGACGGATCAGTGTCGCCGCCGAGCACGATGGAAGAACCAAGTAACTTAGCGATTTTAGTTTTATCAGATTCTGAGATATCTTCACCACCAGTAGCTTTAGACTCTTTAAGTTTCTTAGCTAACGCTAATGCTGATTTTTCTGTACCATCAATAGTTACTAGTAATTTAACTACAAGTCTTTTAATAGAAACAACAATCTTTTTAAAGATCTTCTTAATACCATCAATGATTTTCTTAAAGAACTCTTTAATACCTTCTTGAGAAAGTGTCATAGCTGATACTGGGTCATTGTCTATTGACTCCGACGACGAAACGTGAACACCAGTTGCTTCCATAGGAAAACCTAATGCTGACGCAGTTTGTTCAATAGATTCAAAGCTAAGTTTAGCAACATTAGCATTGATACCCTGTGGATCTTGCATCATAGCTTCAGCATTTCTTGCCTGTGCTTCTAAATGCTCAGTAGCTAAAGTTGCCGCGTTCATATTGTTAATGTCATTTTCGATATCTACTACCATATCCATAGCTTCTGACGAAGCAGTGTCTGCGTCGATAACTGCTGATACATCTAACGCTGAGCTCGTAGCTCCAGTGCTCATATCTTCTGTACTTAAAGTTGTAAAAAAATCCATAATAATTCCTTAGTTTGTTTTATATTTTTGCAAAAACATATTTATCATATGTTAAATATTAACTATTTTATCGGCATAGTTGCCGTGAAGAACAAGAAGAACTATTCTTCTATATTCTTTATCTCGTACTCAATATTAGAAAGTTTATCTTCATAATATTCTATCTGTTTTCTAAGACCTTTGTCGCTTTCATTGCGTTCGCGTATCTTAAGTTCTTTTAGCTTAAGTTCTACTAAAGAACGTTTATCCTTAAGCGACTCATACTTCTCTATCTCTTTATCAACCCACCACATACGAATATGATATATTGGATTGTTAGTGAAACCAGACATAGGTAAAGCTAACGTTTTTCCTTTTTTACTCAATAATGATTCTAACATAGATGTTTTATTCTCATCAACATCAATATTAACATCAGCAACGCGTGGTAAATCTTTAATTAACCCGCTAAATCCTGATTGATAGAATTTAAGAGATGCGATAAAACTAGGTAATTGTTTGTTAATATTATCTGTTTTTATCTTAGGGTAATTAGTCTCACCACCATCAAGTAATACGTAGTAATTGACATCCATAACATAAAGACTCATACCACCAATGTCGTTAACTACCTTTAAGATAGCCGCATCTCTAGCGTTAGTAACATCACCCATAATGAAATCACTAAGGTCGTGTTCTACGATATGATATAACGCAGACTTGTTACTTTGTATCTCACTGAACATAGATCTTATCTTAGAGAACACTTGTGCGTTATCTTTAGCTTTCAATCCTGCAGAGCGATTAATAGTCTTAAGTATATTACTCTTTTCAATAGTAGACAAACTCTTCTCATCGCCTAAAGCGTTAAGTGTTGGTATTACACTATCGTCAATATTAGCAAAGATATGATCTAATGATTTAATTACATCAGCTTTACGGATCGTGTGTGTTATGCTAGTCGCATAGTTCATTAAGCTTTTTAACATTTTACTTCCTCTTTAAAATACTACAGGTTTATTACCCATAACTGCTTTAACTAACTCACCGTAGTCATTATTCTCACCTTTACGTTTAGAAAGTGCTTTGTAAGTGATATCTGATTTACCACGAATATCTTTAGTGTATAAAGTAACACGCTCATAATCAACATCCATAATGTTAAGCATTAGAGAGTTAGACTCTTCTAGTAAACGTTCTTTATACTTAGACTTATTAACAGGACCACCGAGATGATTTTCTATAATATGTTTTTCATCATTAGAGATAACCATAATGTTATAATACTTCTCGAAACCGATAATCTTACTAGTAGCCAGTTTTGAATTAGCCGAGAGTGAACGATCATTAAGCATTTTAAGTAAATCATCTTTATCTTTAAGTTTATTTTTCTTATACTCTTTAATTAGATCGCCGGTGAATATGAAATCTAATAACGAGATAGCGCCGGAACGGTAATCATCTAGTCTATTAGCGAAAGATTTATCACGCGCATTTGGTTTAAGCATATTTAAAATATTTTCAAATGGAGTAAAAATAATGTGTGCTTTAATAAGTACAGGAATAACTACGTATTCAATATTGACTAGGTCTTTAACTTCACGTTCGGCGTGTATGTTATTTTCAATAGCATTAGTGTTCGTACCACTTTTACGCGAACCGTCGTAAGCTTTCATATACTTTAATTTATCAGTGGAAATTTTGTTCTTTGTTTCAGTTGTACCTTGTTTTATTCTCACCGTGATTTCAATTTCTTTCTGTATTATAGCGGAAACAGTAATCTCTTTATTTTCAGAACGGCGATTTTGTCTAGTATCAGCCTCCGTGGAAAGGTTTAGCTCTCCAATAAGTATTTCCTTAAGAAAGTCACGACCCTCAGTACTTAATGCTTTATCGGCACCTTTAAGTATTACACGTTCTAGCCCGCCATTGTCGGTTGCTAGTAGATCAAATATCACTGTCGACTCCAATCCGTATAGTGTACGCAATATTTCAAATGCCTGTAGGTAAAAACTAGCAAAAATATCTACGTTAGTTTCCAGTAATTGCTCGATCACTTCTTCATTTTTCAGTGTGTCGCTAACTAACGCTATAGGTTCTATTATGAAGTTACCTAATAGTTTCATAATAGAACCACCAGTTCGTGCTAACGCCATCTCTTTACTGTTAAGTGCGTCTAGTACAGCTTTAGCTCCATTCCCGTCAGAATCGTTAACTGCGGTTGTTAATTGTGCTACAACATTTAATGCGCTCATTATTCCAGCCATTTATTCTCCTTAAATTTTTATTCAACAATATCAGATGGTATAGACGTTTTTCTTGATTAAGGAGAAAGTATGAATAAAAAGATGTCGATGAATACTTGGTTAAAGAGTACCTCATTTACTGGTGGTTTCGATTCACCAATGGGTGACACTCTTTATGGGTTGAATCATCAAGGTCACGCTGGTCTCATACAGGATGAACAAAGTTCTTCAGGTATGGTTTTCTTCACAAGACCACAGCTTAACCTCACTGAGGGTAATTTGGCTATGATGAGAAAGTTTTATTCTTTATTAACAAAGAATGATAAATCAATACACCGTTACGTTCGTTGTTTATTAGACCCACGATTGAAATTAGATCCAGGGATAGAGTCAGCTATGCTAGATAATGAAATGGCGTTTATACCACTTATGACTAATAGCATAAACAATATGTCAGGGTGGCCTGATGAGGTA
>Ga0256827_10001716_pt1 | contig 14095 bp, 14 predicted proteins | sample CV84metaG_FD_185977 | JGI IMG/M metagenome (GOLD analysis project Ga0256827, IMG submission 185977) | Hydrothermal vent microbial communities from East Pacific Rise, Pacific Ocean - CV84 | ecosystem: Environmental > Aquatic > Marine > Hydrothermal vents | place: Pacific Ocean: East Pacific Rise... | reverse complement strand
TCTTCTAATCCTTTTAAAAAAGTTTCTAACTTACTATCATCTTGATTGGCTAACAGCGTTATAACTTGACCATTTTGATAAACCTCAATCTCGATACCAACCTCTTTGCTATATGCTTTGATTAATGATGAGATGTAGGTTTTGTTTGATGAAAATTCTAGTTGAAAGACAAAATACACTTTTTCCCTTTTAATGCGTTTCTGCTATTTTAGGGAAATAGTTATTAAGAATAATTGAATGAGTGTTCAGTTTTTATTTTTTAGTTATATTGGAGTGCTTTTTCACTAATAGAGCATCAAATGAAATCTATTAAAATATCTCTTTCTAAGAGGATTTAATAAAAGCTACAAAAGAATGAGATATAATTTTCATAACAGAACAGATTAGGAAATAACTAATGTACCAAAATGAACTAAAAGCACTAAAAAAAGCAGACCGATTTAGACACAGACAGATATTTGATGAGAATCTTATTGATTTTGCATCTAATGACTATTTGGGCTTTGGAAATGATAAAAAACAGTTTAAAAAAACTTTTGAGTGGATGAAAGATTTTGAGACATACTCACCAAAAGCTAGTATGCTTGTAAATGGTTATCATGAGATACATGAGGCGTTGGAGCGTACACTCTGTAATCTTAATGGATTTGAAGAGGGGATTATTGTAGGGTCTGGTTTTTTAGCAAATATCTCTCTTATTGAGTCATTAGTTCGTAAAAAAGATATACTTTTTATTGACGAAGAGTACCATGCTTCTGGAATGATGGCAACAAGACTACTTGATGATAGAGTTGTGAAGTTTAACCATAATGATGCAGAAGATTTAGAGACTAAACTAAAAGAGCATACAGGAGGGCGTAAGATTATCGCTGTAGAGGGTGCATACTCAATGTCTGGAGAGTTATGTTCTCGTGAAATTTTTGAAGTAGCCAATAGATATGAAGCTCTTTTAATTGTAGATGAAGCTCATAGCTCTGGGGTTTTGGGTGAAAATCTTTTGGGAATTTTTGAGTATTATGATATTGAACCACAAGATAACCATATCAAAATGGGAACATTAGGTAAAGCGTATGGTAGCTATGGAGCTTATATATTGGCTAGTTCTGAGATTATTAGCTTCTTAGAAAATCGTGCTAAACCAATCATCTACTCAACTGCTCCATCTATCTTTGATACTGCCTTGGCACTTGTAAACATAAGCAAAGTTGCAAATAACCCAAAGAGTTTTACAGACAAGATAAAAGAGCGTCAAGCTATAGTCAAAAAAGTTACAGGAATTACAATGCAATCTCTAATTTTACCCATTCCAATTGAAGATAATGGAAGGACTCAACGACTTCAACAGGCATTGATTTTAAAAGGATATTTAATTGGAGCGATTAGACAACCGACTGTAAAAAAACCAATTTTGAGAGTTATCCCTCGTCTAGGAAGCTCAAAAAAAGCGTTAAAGAAGCTACTTAACCACTTTTAGATATAATATTAACCAACAAAAAAGAGGAATAACATATAATGATTAATCAGTTAATTAAAGGTTCGATTATGCTAGTGATAATATTTATTATCGCTCTCTTTGCTGCATTTGTCTATGCCTATAATGAAATAAAACTGGACTTGGATAAAGTAGTAAACTACTCACCAGCCACCTCCTCTGTAATCTTAGACCATCAAGGTAATAAGATTGCTTACATTATGTCGGGGAAACATCGACTTTATGCTAAGTTTGATGAGATACCAGGGTATCTTATTGAAGCACTTATAGCCATTGAAGATACTCGTTTTTTTGAACACTCTGGTGTTAATCCCGATGCTATCATTAGAGCAGCGGTTAGAAACTATCATGCAGGAAGACGTGTAGAGGGTGGAAGTACCATCACTCAACAGCTTGTAAAAAAGATTCTTCTCTCTCCTAAAAAAAGTTATACTAGAAAGCTAAAAGAGGCTATTTTGTCGATGAAAGTAGAGAATGCCTTGACAAAAGAGGAGATATTAGAGAGATATCTAAACGAAATACCTTTTGGAAATAACTATATGGGTGTCAAAACGGCAGCAAATGGATACTACCATAAAAATCTTGATGAGCTAACTCTCAAAGAGGCTGCACTACTTATTGGTCTACCAAATGCCCCTTCAAGATTTAACCCTGTACGACATCTTGACAGAGCATTAAAGAGAGCAAATACTATTTTAACTAGAATGAGAACACTTGGTTGGGTAATGGAAAAAGATTATCTAAAAGCTATAAAAGAGACTCCCAAAATTTATCATAGTTCACTTAGTGGAAATATTGCACCTTATGTTACAGATGAAGTGGTAAGACGTTTGATAAAAGAGTTTCCAGATATTAAAAAAGGTGGATATACAATATATACTACTATTGATATGGAACAGCAAAAAATTGCAAGAGAAGCTCTGCGTTATGCCCATAAAAAGATTGTAAAAAAACTAAAAGAGTCTCTAAAAACAACAACGCTAAATGGAGCAATATTAGCTGTAGATAATGAGACAGGAGATATCAAAGCTATGGTAGGAGGGGTCGATTATAAAAAATCTGCCTTTAACCGTGTAACCATGATGAACAGACAACCTGGTTCTGCTTTTAAACCATTTTTGTATCAAGTTGCATTAGATTTAGGATATAACCCCTCAACCGAGCTTACAGATGTCGCCAGAACTTTTCAGTATTATAAAGATGGTAAACGTATGATTTGGAGACCAAAAAACTATGAGAGTGATTTTGTAGGGTTTATTAAACTTCGTGAAGCACTTGTCCACTCACGAAATCTTGCTACTATAAACTTGGTAACAGAGGTAGGAATTCAACGTATTTTTGAGAAACTAAAACCTCTAAATATTCCTCATATTCCTCATGATATGTCTATCTCTTTGGGTAACTTAGGGGTAACTCCTATTAAGATGGCACAGATATACTCTGCCTTTGCCAATGGAGGACACATGATAGAGCCTCGTCTTATCTCAAAGGTAAAATCACGTAATGGAACAGTAATTTACGAGGCAAAAAATCAAGAGATTGCAGACTTTACACAACCAGAACAAGCATACCTAATGACCGATATATTGCATGATATTGTAAAAAGAGGAACAGGAAGAAATGCACAAGTTCCAGGTGTAGAGGTGGTTGGTAAAACAGGAACAACCAATAAAAATGTAGATGCATGGTTCTGTGGATACTCACCATCAACAGAAGTTATTGTATGGATGGGAAGAGACAATAACAAACCAATAGGACATGGTGCTACAGGTGGAGCTACATCTGCTCCTGCTTTCTCTTATTTCTTTAAAAAATTATATAAACTATACCCAGATTTACCTAGAAAATTTATTGTACCAAAAGGTGTATATAATAGTAGAGATGGTGTCAAAACAGAACTCTTTACCGATATATCTCCTCTTCCAACTAGAGAAGAGACTCCAACAGATGTAGAGTATCCCGACCTATTTTAATTTTAATTATTTACAAAGCTCTTCAAGCTTCTCTTGAACAGCTTTGACATGCTCTTTGACTCTTACTTTTTCCCATTTATAAGCAAGAGTCCCATCAGGGGCAATCAGAAATGTGCTTCTTACAACTCCCATATACTCTTTACCATAATTCTTTTTGAGTTGCCACACTCCAAAATCTTTACACAGAGACTTCTCTTCATCTGCTAAAAGTGTAATATTTAGCTCCTTTTTTTCGATAAAATTTCTATGCTTTCTAGGAGTATCTGGGCTAACACCTAGAACAATAGCACCAAGATTAGTGAAGTTTGGCAAAGCCTCTGTAAAATCACACGCCTCTGTAGTACAACCTGGGGTGTTATCTCTAGGGTAAAAATATATCACAGCCCATCTACCTTTGATATCTCTAAAACATATCTCCTCTTCATCTTGATTTGCTAAACAAAATGCAGGTATTGCATCTCCAACTTCTAACATATGAAATCCTTATTATTTTTTTGGTAGTATACAGAATGAATATAAAAACAGAATTATTAAAAGATATAGAAGCACTTATGGCATACCGACCAGAGGATAAAACAACAATCAATCCCAACTACTTAGAGTATTTAGAAATAGAAGATTTGGAGTCTATTAAAAAATCCCTACTTGATAAAGTTGGTAAACTTAGCCAAGAGGATATTGCTTGGTTGGAGCAGTTTATAACCTAAAAAAGAGTAATAGATAAACAGCTATAGAGGAGAAAACAGTTAAGAGAATCAAAACAAATACTCTTCTTACTGCACGTTCATGGTTACTGCTATACATACCAGGTAGAGTTCTACGCTTATAGTCCGATAAGGAGACTTGAATAGTAACAAACCATGCAATAATAGTAACAGCAGAGATAAATATCTGAAATACCAAAATATTAAAGGTAATAGCAGAACTCAAAAAATTATTTTTCATATCAAGCTCTACACCATTAAGATAGACTCCATAGAGAAATAGTAACAATCCACCAAAGGTCAAAGAGAAGAGAACTTTTTGTGATGAGATATATAAATCATATCTCTCTCGTAAGGCAAAAAATAGTGAAAAACCTACTAAAAAAGGTAGTGCAACTATAAATACCATAACAATATCTATATGAAACATAGCCGTAGTTCCTAAAAAACCATCTAGTTTAAAGAAATTAGCAAATAACGACATTTTTTATCTCTGTAAACTCTTCTAATGCCCACTTTGGACCCTCTCTACCTACACCTGAAAGTTTTGAACCACCATAGGGCTGTACATCAAAACGCAAAGTTGGGATATCATTGATAACTACTCCACCACACTCGCTATCCTCTATAAATCTCTTGGTTAGTCTCAAATCATTTGTAAAGATAGAGAACTGTAACCCATAAGGGGAGTCGTTCATCTTAGCTATAGCCTCTTCATAAGAGCTAACTTTTACTAAACTAACAATAGGTGCAAAAACCTCTTCACAGACTATCTTCATATCATCAGTTACATTGCTCATAACAGTAGGAGCAAATGCACTATCAATCACATCTCCTCCTGCTAAGAGCGTAGCACCCTCATTTTGTGCTGAAATTACCCACTCTTTGGCACGATGCAAGGATTCTTCATCTATAAGTGGTCCCATAAAAGTATCATCCTCATAAGGAGAGCCTACCTTTAGAACTTTTGTCTCTTCTGCCATAGAGTTAGCAAACTCATCATATATATCTTCATGAACATATATACGTTGTAAAGAGATACATACCTGTCCAGAGTTGACAAATGCACCAAAAACACAACGACTAGAAGAGAGTTCTATATCAGCACTCTTGTCAATAAATGTTGCTGCATTTCCACCAAGCTCCAAACTAACCTTTTTGATTCCTGCCTGTTGGGTGATGATATTACCAACAGGTACAGAGCCTGTAAATGAGATGACTCTAGGGATAGAGCTTTTTACCAAAGTGCTACCAACCTCTACATCTCCATAGACTACAGAGAGTGTATCCTTTATAGCATACTCTGAATTATTAAATAGTTTTGCTAGTTTATACGCTGTAAGTGGTGCTTCTGGTGTAGGTTTTAAGACAACAGCATTTCCTGCACCCAAAGCTGGAGCTATTTTGTGAGCTACCAAATTTAGAGGAAAATTAAAAGGTGTAATACAAGCTACAACACCAACAGGAACACGAGTAAAATAGGCAATTGTTTTTTTGCCACTAGGGGCAATATCAGTTGGAACGGTCTCTCCATGAAGTGCCACTAGCTCTTTTGCAGTTAACTCTATAGTCTCAATACATCTATCAACCTCTATTCTTGCAAATGAGATAGGTTTTGCAATCTCATGCACTAGCGTCAAAGCTATATCTTCTCTATATTTTCTAAGTTTATCTGCCACATCCTCTAGCCATGAGACCCTCTGATGAAGTGGTGTTCTTTTTGCTACTTTTGATGCCTCTTTGGCTATCTTTAAAGCACGTTTGGTATCTTCGGCTGTACAGATAGGAGCTCTACTAACCACCTCATTGGTATAGGGACTTATTCTCTCACTCAATGTTTCTCTACTCTCCTCTTGGCTTCCCATAAAGAGTTTTGCATCATTGATTTTATCACTATTTTCAAATATTCCAAACATATAAATATCCTTTTAAATATTCCTTTTTAAGTTGATGGGATTATAACGCAATAGGGATTAAAAAATAAGAAGTAGTACCTCTAAAAAAGAGGTACTTGAAGATTATGAATCAGATGTAGAATTATTTACCAAATTTATTAGCAATTGCTTCAATATCAGCATCACTAAGAGATGCTACTTGACCTTTCATAAGTGCTTTCATTCCACCACCATACGAACCATCTTTGTAACCTTTAAGAGCAGTTACAATATCTGCCTTGCTTAAATCTTTTACAATTTTAGATACATTCATAGCTTTTTTCTCAAATGATGCACCATGACATCCTGCACAAGCTGCTGTATTCACTTCGGTTGCAGGAGCTGATGGTGCTTCCTCTTTTGGAGCTTCTGCAACTGGTGCTGTCTCCTCTTTTGCTGGAGCTTCTGCTTTTGGAGCTGAACCACCTGTTATTTTAGAAGCAATTGCATCAATAGCTGAATCATCAAGTGAAGCTACTTGACCTTTCATGATAGTTTTCATTGAACCACCATAAGAGCCATCTTTGTAACCTTTTAAAGCTTTTACAATATCATCTTTACTTAAATCTTTAACTATTTTAGATACACCCATAGCTTTTTTCTCAAATGATGCACCATGACACCCTGCACACGCTGTTGTATCTGCTCCACCTGCTACTGGTGCTGTTGCTTTTTGAGCTGTTGCAGTTTTTGTTGCTGGTGCTTCTTTCTTAGCAACTACTTTTTCAACTTTTAGCATACTAGTATCACCATTTGCTTCTCTTTGTGACCCACCTGTCTCTGAATTAAAACATCCTCCTAATAATAGTGCTGTAACTGATGTTGCAATTAATAGTTTCTTGTTAATCATTCCGTTTATCCTTTTGTAAATGTATTACTATTATAATAATGATATTTACCTTTTAATCTATTAGAAAACTCTTTTTTATTCTTAAAAATAGTGTTAACTGTTTACTATATAAACATAAGTAAATATATTTTTAATTAAATGTAAACATTTCCTAACTAGAATTTGGCTAAAATCACCTACTAAATTTAACGCGAAGAGAAGCGTTTGGAGCAATAATATAATGGATAAAGCAAAATATATCTGGATGAATGGTAAGATGACCCCTTGGGATGATGCCAAAGTTCACGTACTGACACACACACTACACTATGGAAATGGTGCAATAGAAGGAACAAAAGCCTATAAAACAGTAGATGGACGATGTGCTATCTTTAAATTAAAAGAGCATACCCAAAGACTACTTAACTCATCAAAGATGACACTTATGGATGTACCCTATACATTAGAAGAGCTAAATGAAGCACAGATAAAACTTCTTCAAGATAATGAGCTTTTTAATGGTGCGTATATTAGACCACTTGTATATCTAGGTTATGGAGTAATGGGACTCTACCACAAAGATGCACCTGTTGAGGTATCTATCTCTGCTTGGGAGTGGGGAGCATATCTTGGTGAAGAGGGGCTAAAAAAAGGGATTAGACTTAAAATTAGCTCAATGACTAGAACACCAAACACTTCTAGTATGGGAAAAGCAAAAGCAGTTGCTAACTATCTTAACTCTCAAATGGCAAAATTTGAAGCAGTTGAAGCAGGATATGATGAGGCTCTGTTAAGAGATGACCAAGGATATATAGCAGAAGCTAGTGGTGCATGTTTCTTTATGGTAAGAGATGGTAAACTTATCTCTCCTCCAAGTGATAATACACTAGAGTCTATTACTCAACAGACAATTATAGACCTTGCTAAAGATATGGGGATTGAGGTTATAAGAAGACGAATCTCACGAGAGGAGATTTATATTGCAGATGAGGCGTTTCTAACAGGAACAGCCGCCGAGGTAACACCTGTTCGAGAGGTTGATGCACGAGTTATTGGAAAAGGCTCTCGTGGAGAGATAACCGAAAAACTACAGAGTGCCTATTTTGATGTTGTAGCAGGTAAAAATCCTAACTATGTTCAACACTTAACATATATTAATTAAGAACTAAGGATATTTTATGCCAGCAGATATGAACGACTATTTTAAAAAGAAACAGCCCAATAATGGGGGTTCTAATAAGGGTAATAACAATCAACCACCAAATATGAGAAATCCACTAGGTGGAGGTAATGGTGGAGGAAAACAGACACCACCAATAATATTTATTGCTCTTGCAATTGTAGGTGCGTTGATATTTCTTAAACCATATACTATTATTAACTCAGGTGAAGTTGGGATTAAAGTCCACACAGGAAAGTTTGAAGATAAACCTCTAAATGCAGGATTGCACTTCTATATCCCTATGTTAGAGAGAATTATTACTGTAAATACACGAATGAAACAGATTATCTACAGTAACCAAGATAACACCATGCGTGGGGATGACTATAGCTCAAAAAGAACTTTGGGTGCAAATAACCTAGAGGGTGGCGTAAAAAGAAGTAAAGCTATCCCTGTACTTGATAAAAGAGGATTAACTGTAAACATTGACCTTGCCGTTCAGTATCGTCTAAAAGCTGATACTGCTCCTAAAACCATTGAGAAATGGGGTTCAAGTTGGGAAGAGAAAATCATAAACTCAAAAGTTCGTGAGGTGGTGCGTGATGTTATTGGTCAATATACTGCTGAAAAACTCCCTGAGATGAGAAAAGAGATTGCCTCTGCAATTCAGACAAAAGTAACAGAAAAAATTAATGCTTTAGCTGACCAACCTGTTACTCTTGAAGCTGTTGAGCTTAGAAATATTGTTCTTCCTGCTAAAATTAGAGAGAAGATTGAACAACTTCAAGCTGAAAAGCAAAATGTAAATATTGCAGAACAGCAAAAAGAGAGAGCAAAACAAGAGGCTCAAAAAAATGCTGAAGTTGCACGTGGTGAGGCAGAGAGAAATAGAATTGTGGCACAAGGTGAGGCTGATAAGATTAGAATTGAGGCTGAAGAACAGGCAAAAGCAAATAAACTTATCTCTGATAGTTTAACAACTGAACTTCTTCAATTAGAACAGATTAAGACACAGGGTAAATTTAACGAAGCACTCAAAGTAAATAGAGATGCTCAAATCTTCTTAACCCCTGGTGGAGCAGTACCTAATATTTGGGTAGATGCCAAAGGTAAAGAGCAAAAAGCTATCTCGGCACAACAATAATAACGCCCCTCATTCCCACGCTCTGCGTGGGAATGAATGTAATAATGAATATATAATTTGGAGACCCCCATGCAAATAAACTGGCAAAAAAACCCACTAATCCCTGCAATCGCACAAGACTTTGAGACAAACGAAGTTTTAATGTTAGCCTATATGAATGAAGAGGCGTACAATCTAACTCTTAGCACAGGTTATGCTCACTACTTTAGCCGAAGCCGTCAAAGACTTTGGAAAAAAGGAGAAAGTTCAAACCATACACAAGAGGTAAAAGATGTTCTACTTGATTGTGATGCTGATACGATAGTAGTTAAAATTAAACAAAACGGTGTAGCTTGTCATACAGGTACAAAGAGCTGTTTTTTCACCTCTGTTACACAGAACAAGAGAGTACTAGAGCAAGAGATAGATACAGATAGTGTTTATGGTGTAGTTGATACTCTATATCATACTATTTTGGAGCGTAAAAACTCTAAGGATGAGCAGAAATCATGGACAAAAAAACTTCTAAATGATAAAAATCTTATGCTATCAAAAATCAAAGAGGAAGCAGAGGAAGTCTGTGTGGCTATAGATGAAGAGTCTGATGAGCAGGTGATTTATGAGTCTGCTGACCTACTATATCATACACTTGTAGGGCTTGGATATCGTGATATCTCTCCTGATAGAGTCAAACAGGAGCTAGAGAGCAGATTTGGGGTCTCTGGTATCACCGAAAAAGAGAATAGAGGCTAAAAACACTATTTTTTTATAAAAATTAAGCTATTATTAGGTAATAGCTACAAAAAGGTAATCACCAATGAACTTAAAAGATATAAATATAAAAAATCTAATAAATATAGAAGAGTTAAAAAAACATTTTCTCTTTTCACAACCTCATCAGCCCTTTTTTCTGTTGGCATTTATCAATGCATTAATATCTATGTTTCTCTTTATGCTCTTTTTTAAAGGAATCATAATCACCGACTTTTCAGCTAAAAACTATCACGCCTATTCACTAATATTTTTGACATTTTCACCTGCTTTTTTAGCATTTTTATTTACCACTTTTCCTAGATTTTCAGGTGTACCTGCTATCCCTCAAAACCATTATTTACCAATTTTTGGACTCTTTTTATCAGGTTCAATACTATTCTTACTTGGAGCTATCTTCTCAAATACATTAATAGTTTTTGGGATGCTAATAGTGTTAATAGCTCAACTTGGAGCAGGAAATATTCTTCTTAGTATCTATAACGCCTCTCCTATGCACCAAAGTGAAAAGAGTGACCAGTATTGGATTTTAATTGCAATTGCAGTAGGATTGGTAGCCCATCTCTTTTTTATATTGAGTTTTTGGATTATAGAGCTTCATACTATCTCAATCCAACTTGCTGTATATCTATATCTATTTTTAGTAACATTTACAGTAGGTCAACGTATGATTCCATTTTTTTCCCATGCTCCAATAGAGAAGCATACCGAAAGATTTAGAGTTATTGTTGGTCTTTTAGGACTTCATATTCTTTTAGAAACTATACAACCACGCTCATCATTTTTAGCTGATTTCTTTTTAGCATATCTTATCGGCAAAGAGCTATATAGATGGAAACTACCTTTCCCAAATCCAAATCCACTTGTATGGATACTACATATTGGACTATTTTGGATACCTATCTCATTCTTTCTATCAGGAGTTACCAATATAATCTCACTTAGCAGTGGTTTAAACTTTTTATTCTTGGATATTCATACACTACTTTTAGGATTTATCTTTACTCTACTTATAGGTTTTGGAACACGTGTTACACTTGGTCACTCAGGAAATAGACTAGAGGCTGACCAACTAACTACCATGCTATTTTACTGGACACAAGTTGTAGTTATCATGCGTATACTAACATCTTTGGCTCTTGTTAATGGTTGGAGTTTCTTTGTATTTTTTGATATCTCAATTACTGCTTGGCTTGTAATGTTTGGTGTATGGGGCTATAGATTTTTTGCTGTTCTAATTTTCGGTAAGAATTTAGATGAAGAAGAGATTCAAGAGGATAACTAAGGGTATGCCCTTGTGGCTTACCCAACAAAATAAAAAGGTTATTTTAAAACCTCCAAAATCCCCTCACAAAGAGCAATCTTTTCAATAGACTTCACATCAGCCTCATACTCCTCAAAAGATTTGCTCTCTTTTTGAACTACCTTTTGCAAAATAACCTCACCACCATCAAGCTCACTTGTCACCCAATGAACAGAGACTCCCCCCTCTTCATTCTCATCCTCATAGCTTCTCTCTATCGCCATCATCCCCTTGTGCAATGGAAGCAGAGATGGATGAAGATTTATCGCTCTTATATTATCCGTAAACTCCGAAGTTAAAATTCTCATAAATCCTGCCAACACAGTTAAATCAGGTTTATAGTAGTGTAGTACATGAACCACCTCTCTATCAAACTCCTCTCTACTTCTAAACGCTTTAGAGTCGATAATCTCAAGAGGAATATTATACTCATTAGCAAACTCAATCCCCCCTGCATTGGGTCTATTAGTCAATGCTACCACCACCTCCAACTCTCTACCATGCAGATGCTCCAAAATATACTTCAGATTGCTACCTGTTCCACTAAATAATACTGCTATTTTTTTCAAGCTTTCCAATCTCCTCAATTAAATCTGTCGGAAGCATAGCATAAGTTGCTCCCTCATAGGCTTTAGCACTGGCTGTTAATGCCAATGAACCTTGGATTGCTGACTCCAAAGCCTCCTCTCCTTGTGCTAAAAGTGAGCCGATAAGTCCACTTAGGACATCACCACTTCCACCTTTGCTAAGTTTTGAACTACCGTGAGGGTTGATATACATTTGTTCTCCTTTGGCAATAATCATATTTGCTCCTTTTAACAGAAGTGTTATATGGGGGAAAAGGTCACAAAACTCACGCACTTTTTCAAAACGGTTAGCTTGAAGGACTGCTACATTTAGAGGGCTATCAATGGTCATATTCCATAAGCTTACAAACTCTTTTGGATGTGGGGTTAGTACTATCTCTCTATCCTTTTGCTCCAAAAATTCCAATATAATCTCATTTGAAAATACCCCTGCATCGAGAACTAAAGGCTCACTACTCTCTAAAATATCCTCTACTATCTCATCACTAAATGCTGAAAAACCCATACCAAAAGCAATAGCCGTTGTATTGGTAGGTAATTCAATATCATTCATCAAAGCAATAGGTAAAGGGGTCACAACCTCGCCAACGAGAGTAGCCAACCCTACACCAAAACGCAAAGAGGCACTCCCCGACATAATAGAAGCTCCCTCTTTCTCCCCACAAATCACGGCTAGATGACCAAAATTCCCCTTGTGAGTGTTAACCTCTTTACGGCTAGGAAGTCTCATATCACTCTTCTCTAACAGAAAACTATCAGCCAAGAATCCATGAGTATATTTTGCATGAGAAAGCCCCAAATCTACACAAATCACCTCACCCACATACTCTTTTGCCATATCGGTATATAGAGACTCTTTTAACGCCCCCATTGTAATAGTAACATCAGCAAAAAGAGCCATAGGCAATGGATTACCATCAACATCAATTCCTGTTGGTACATCACAAGCTATCTTGAATCCATCAAGCTCTTCTATCTCCATAATAAGCTTTCGAGTTCGCTCATCTAGCTCACGACTAAGCCCTGCCCCAAAGATAGCATCAACAATCACATCAGCCTCTTGTACCTCATCAATAAACTCAATATCCAAAGCCTCAGCCCTCTGAAGTTGCACCTCTGCCATAACAGAACGCACTCCAAAAGGAAGATAGAGCTTGACATTATAACTATCTTGAAGTTGTCTAGCCAAAACAATACCATCAGCACCGTTATTGCCTACTCCACAGATGATTAATACAGAGCTATTTTTTGGGAATTTCTCTTGAATATATCTTGCCATGCCTTGTGATGCATGTTCCATTAGGATATCTTCGGTTAGGTTGTAGTCGTTGTAGCATCGGTTGTCTAGGGGGTAGCAGGATTTGTATAGGGGTTGCATTATAACTCTTTTAATTTGGGATAGATATTTTTTATAAAACTTTGAAATTCATAGCCAAAATTATCATATATCTCATCTAATGTTAAATCAGGACAGTATTTCAGAGTATCAGCTAAAATTTTTCGTTCATCATAGAGAGATTGATGGTTTAAATCAAATACCTCTATTGTAAATTTTGCTTTTTCATCTAAGGGTATCATCTCACCTGAAAAAAGATAATCAAAAAAACTGTTTGGATTTTCTGTAATAGGATTGATTATATTCTCATAATCCTCTTTTCTTTTCAAAAGACTTTTATTACTATCTTTGAGAGAAGAGCATCTATCTTTTGTATTACAAGAGACCAATAGATTATTATAGTCTAAAGTTTTTTCAGGAAACAGGTTTCTTGTTTTAAAGTGGTCAATATTAGAAACAGTTTTATGACTAGAAATCTTTTTTTCACAATAGGCACATAAGCCTTTCTGCTCTTTAGTTAAAATATTTTCTCTTAACTCTTCTCGTATATAACTAATATTTTTATCATTCCAAGCATTTTTTACTTTGGGTAATTTTACTTTGGATTTAGCCACAGCAAAATAGTTAGGTTCATCTTTATCTATTTGAAACATTTTTTTTCCGTCGTGATGCTATTTCAAGTTTCAAAAGTCTCAAATCTATATTATCTGCTCCAATAAGCCTCTCTAAATCACTCCATATCTCTTTAAATTCATCTGAATCAAAATCATTTTGAATAATAAGAGATTTTATCTTGGATAGTCGCTCACTAACATCGGAAACTCTTGTATCTGCTTCCATAATATCAACTAAAATTTTATTGAACTCTAAGCCGTAACTTT
>Ga0256827_10001715_pt1 | contig 14100 bp, 16 predicted proteins | sample CV84metaG_FD_185977 | JGI IMG/M metagenome (GOLD analysis project Ga0256827, IMG submission 185977) | Hydrothermal vent microbial communities from East Pacific Rise, Pacific Ocean - CV84 | ecosystem: Environmental > Aquatic > Marine > Hydrothermal vents | place: Pacific Ocean: East Pacific Rise... | reverse complement strand
CAGATAACCTAGTGCGTATCTCTGATGAGATGCTGACTAAATACTTAGATATGTATGCCTCAGATGAGTCTGTAGAATTAAGTGAACTTCAACTCAAAGCATTAGATACACTCTATGAGATAGGATTTAAACATGGGTTGTGGAATACACCTATGAAAACAGAGGATTATCTCATCCCTAAAGAGTATGAAGCTTTACGGAACAGTTAATGTTTTTTAAAACCATAGACTTCTCCAAATACTCCAGCATCAAAGTAGGTCAACCCACAGAAGTGCTGATGATAGAGAAGGGAGATGCTATCCCTAACAATAGATATCTCATCGGTGGGGCAAACAACCTCTTAATCTCTCCTACCCCTCCACCACTCATGATGCTCTCTAAAGATTTTGCATATATCGATGAAAAAGAGGGGATGCTGGAGATCGGTGCAGCGATGCCTACGGGTCGCATCGTCTCTTATGCTAAGAAACATGATATTACAGGTTTTGAGTTCTGTGCCAAGCTTCCTGGAACATTGGGTGGTATGCTTGCTATGAATGCAGGAGTGAAAGAGTATGAGATCTTTAACATCCTTCACTCTGTTCAGATAGATGGAAAATGGATAGCAAAAGAGACCATAGAGCATGGATATAGATTTGCAAAACTAAAAGGTATCGCTACTGCTGCAAGATTTGAGATACACAGAGGCTACTCTCAAGAACGTAATGATACACTTCAAGCATTAAGAGCCAACCAACCGCATGACCCAAGTGCAGGTTCAGCATTTAAAAACCCTGAGGGTGAGTCTGCCGGCAGACTCATTGAGGCTGTAGGACTAAAAGGTTTTAGAAAAGGCGATATGGCATGGAGTGAAGTACATGCAAACTTTTTGGTAAATTTAGGGAGTGGTTCTTTTGAAGATGCCAAGCATCTGATTGATCTAGCAAAAGAGAAAGTTTTAAATACGTTTAATATTACACTGCAAGAGGAGATTAGACTCCTCTAGAAGTTTTTATCTACTTCTTAATGGAGCTACTTGATTTTTAACAGGAGGACTTTTAAGTCTTGACCCACTTCCTCTTTTATGCTCACCCATACAGCGTACACATCTAATATAATTTGTCTCTCTTCTGCTTCTTTTATATTGATAAGCATCCGCAGGATAAACAACATAATATCTATTTTCTGTTGTTGGTGTTGAAGACCAGAAATCATTCCCTCTATAATAAGAAAATACCTCTCCTTCTTTTCTATGCACATGCACCAATTCATCTTTAGTTGGCAATCTCCAGTCTGTATATCCTGCATAATTTAATCTACGGCAATAATTTATAGCATGATTCCATGTTCCCGCTTTTTCTGTAGAATGATGACGTTTATATGCACCATCTTCTGCATCTACATACGCCTGATCCTGCCACATAAGATGCACATCTTTTTCTATATATATCTTATTTTCTTTACATATCTTATTTGGGATATCCTCAATATTAGAGAGGTTTGGATTTATATTTCCCCCTGCCATCAATACATTTCCACACATCAATACGCATGCTACATAGATTAACTTTTTCATTTCTTCTCCTTCAAAGTCCAATATTATTCAATATGATAATATAACCTTTATCAAATTAAGCTAAAAGTTTTAAATATCATGAATGAATTATAATAGGTACACCATTTTCTACTGCTGCCCAAAGGCTATCCATTGCTCGATTTGGTACTGCCATACACCCCTCTGTCCAATCATGTGCCAGTGTATAACTATCTCCTCTTCCATCCGCATTCCATTTGGGTTGTCCATGTATTGTAATATAGCCTCCTGGTCTTACTCCTTGTGACCTTGCTCTTGCTTTATCTGCTGCATTAGGATAAGAGATCATCAATGATTTATAGAGTCTAGCATCACATTTCTTTCTTACAATACAATAATGTCCTTCTGGTGTCCGATAATCTCCTGCTTTTACCTTGTTGCCTTTGTCTCCATTTTTACCAAGAGAGATACGAAATTCATTCACTATTTTCCCATTTTTATAGGTATACAATCTTCTTTTCTTTTTATATACAATGATCTTATCAATTTTTTGACTCTGTATGATCTCTGTACCTCTTGCAAGTTGCTTACGACACTCTTTTGTTGCATATGGTGTTTTATCTAGTTTCCCATAAGATACTGGTTTATTGCACCCTCCTACCAAAAGTATCAACCCTATACTTACCAAGCCTAAATTAAATTTCATTTTTTTCCTTTCATCTATTTAACCCCAATCTTCATTTTGCCGTTTAGATTTATGTTTATCTTTCTTATAAGATGACCCATTTTTTAACTTCTGTAAACGATTTAAATTACTCATCTCTGCCTCACGCATAGCATAAAAAACCTTATCATCAAATCCTTCTAGTAAACAAGTCTGAGAATATACTCTTTCAATATATACTTGTAATTGCTGATGGTATTCAGAATCAAGATGCATAACCTCTTTTTCATCAAACTTTTTTTTAAGCTGTTCAAATTTTACCATAAAATTTTGAGCAGCTATATTCTCATCCCGAAACATTCGAAAAAGATTCTTGCTGATTTTCTCTAACTCTGTAATATATTTTTGACGATTAAACTTATCGATCTGTTTTTGCGTATATCTAATAAGCACTCCTTTAACGAATAATAATCGGTACACCTTCTCGTACCGCATACCATAACTGTTTCATTGCAGCGTTTGTCACTGCAACACATCCTTGTGTCCAATTACGTGAAAGCGTGTAACTGTCCCCTTTACCATCTGCATTCCATTTTGGTTGTGCATGGATGGTAATATCTCCTCCAGGATTTACCCCTTTAGCCTCTGCTCTTTTCATATCTTCGGGACGCGGATAAGCAATACAGAGAGAACGGTAATATTTAGGCGAACAGAGTTTACGTTGAAGCCAAAATGTTCCTTCAGGGGTTTTAAAATCCCCTTTTTCTTCTTTATTCCCTATAGGGTTTTTTCCTAAAGAGACAGGGATAGTACTTTGTATTTTATTCTCTTTATACAGATACATTTTACGCTCTTTTTTCTCAATAATGATAAGATCAATACTCTCCCCTTCAATATAATCTTCTGCATCTAAAAGCTCTTTTTTACACTCCTCTAAGGTATAGTGATCTCCTTGCACTTCCGGATCTTTTTTACAGCCCAATAATAGGAATAAAGAGAGCAAAAGATAAAAGAAAATAATTCTATAATTTAAAAACATAAGTGATTGTAGCAAAATTCGAAATAAAAATAAATAAAAAGTAGGGGAAAATAAGAGAGAGTTCAAACCCCCAAAGGGGTCTTGAAAGAAGAATTATAGTGCTGCTTTAGCTGCTGCAATAGCCTCTTCGTAATCAGGCTCTTGAGTGATTTCAGGAACAACTTGTTTATACGTCACTTTTCCATCTTTACCTATAACAAAGATAACTCTAGCAGTTACACCTGCTAAAGGACCATCTGCAAGAAGTACACCGTAAGCATTAGCAAAATCTTTATTTCTAAAGTCAGAACATACTTTTAAGTTTTCAATTCCTGCTGCTCCACACCATCTTGCTGCTGCAAATGGAAGGTCCATAGATACTGTCATTACCTCTACACCCTCTAGAGATGCTGCCTCCGTGTTAAATCTTCTAGTCTCTGCATCACATACACCTGTATCAAGTGAAGGTACTGCTACGACAAGTTGCACTTTACCTTCTCCACCCACTTGCTCATCTTGAAGCATTGGATCACAGTTTACTACTGTGACTACTGGTGCTGTATCACCTACGTTAATTTCTGTACCACCAAGGTTACATACGATGTCATTTTTAAATGTTACTGTTGCCATTTTTTATCCTTAAAATAATTTGATACACGTATTATGGCCTAATTCGGATAAAATTAGTCTTAATTAAGAATTTAAAATAGATTAGGTAATACTAAATTAACAAATAGGTAACACTTTTTCTATAGTATCCGTAAAAAATATTCTTATAAAGAAGTAGTTATGTTTAAATATTATTATATCCTTAGTTTTATTATATTGTATCCTATCTCAACAATGGCAGATCAACAAAATATCTCATCTAAAAATTCCACATATCTTATATCAAAGATCAATCAGCTATCAAAAGATGGGCACATAAATAAATCTATTTTATTATGTAAAGAGGCACGAAGAGAAGATCCAACATCAAAAAAACTATCTACATTATATGCAAAATTACTCTTTTGGAATCATCAACCCTTTTTAGCAAAAGAAGTTATAGCCCCCTATAAAGACCATGCACCAAAACTTTATAAAAAAATATATACTGCTTGGGCCATAACAAAACTTAAACAGATAAAAGAACCATTAAAACAAATCCAATTTATTTCAATATTAGATACATTTACTACTAAAAGTTATGATATACAATGGGTTAAGATTGATGCATATATTAAACAAAAAGAATTTAATCTTGCTTTGAAAAATGCACAAAAATTATCAAAAAAATACCCTAAAAGCAAAGAACTTCATGAGCGTATAGCATCCCTTCTTTTTTGGACAAAGCAGTATAAAAAAAGTCTTACTTATTACACAATACTTACAAAAAAATATCATATAAACTATCAAACCAAAATTCAAAAAATAAAAAATACTATTGCTTTATCAAAAGGTATCTCCGATAAACAAAAAAATATTATAGAAGTTCCTAAAAAAACAAAACACATGATGGGTTTTGGTTATCAAAATTCTGATTTTTCTGATAACCGATATTTAGATAACACAAAATACTTTGAAATAACTATGCCTATTAATACATATACACTCTATCTAAAAATACTCCATACTCAACGATATGGGGATAAAGATACAAAAGTAGAAGGGGAATTCTATCCATTATTACCAAACCCTCATTGGGGGTACCTCTCTTTTTCTTTAGCAGATAATGCTGATTTTTTCAGTAAATACAGTATAGGGTGGCATCACTATTATAATTGGGGACATTGGCAATGGAGTATGGGCTATACCTTTAATCACTATAAAAATAATAATATTAATCTATTTACAGGAGAATACTCTTACTACTTCACCGATGAATATTATATTAAGCAAACATTTTATTATGTACCAGCAAACAATAGTTATGCTCTTTTAAATCAAATAAGATATAGAGCTCTATCTCACCTAGAAGGATATCTAAATTATACCATTTCTCATTCAAGTGAAGAACTCCCTGACTCTGATCTTTTTACCGGAACAGATAGTCAAACTATTGAACTTGGATTAGAGTATCCACTTACTATTTCTACAAGTATTGGTACTAGTTTTTCTAAAGAGTGGCTAGATGGAGAGCATCAGGACTATACACGCACAACAAGCAAACTATTTTTAAAATTTTATTGGTAACTATGCATACTATCTCATATAAATTATTACATATTATTTGGATACTTACAGAAGTATTTTTTATACTATCCATACTATTTCTCTGTCTCTTTTTTATTCTTAAAAAAATATTTGATAGAAAAAAGAATTCTCTTTTAAAGAAAACTTTATCAATGGAAGAAATAGTTAAAAAAGAGTATCTCTCTTTAGAAACAGATCAAGAAATCATTACCTATGCTAAATCTATTGGTAATATATTGATGGATACTACCGATTTTGAAAAACGTATGGCTCTGAAAAAACATATCCAAAAAATTAACTTATACCCAAAAATATATATACTCTATACTCATGCATATAGCCATATGATGCGTCTATACTTCTTATCATTAATCATTCCTCTTGCACAAGCAGAAAGCAATACGCTTTATCATCATATTCTTACCGATAAAAAAACAAAAGATATATCACAATTTTATACATTAGCAATTTTTGGACTTGCATTAAGCTCAACAAATACACAAGATATTACCTCTCTCTATTCTATCGTGGAAAAATTAGCATTAGAGAAGAATATTACACAAAAACTTTCACAGTTTTTTTTTACAGAAGCCTTTAAATCTGTAGGAGAAGCAGTATGTATATTATTCTTTTCATCTTATTCTCTTAAAAAAATTACATCTACCACTAATGCTATGATCTATGCATTACAAAACATACCCTCCAGTGAAACCATAGAAAATAAACTACTCCTTTGGCATCAAGAATTTCCTGATAATACGATGCTTCTTATCACAATTTTAAGGGTTCTTTATATCCATAAAAGCAAACACTATAGTTTAATCTTACATCATCATACAAACCATAATAATCTTATTCGTATTGTCTGTGCAAAAATAGGTATAGATCTTCTTCCTAGAGAAAAATTAGGTATTTTAACACATTATTTATGCGACAAAAATATACATGTCCGTAAAAATTTTCTTCTTTCACTTGCACAACATAATATCTCCTTTAAAGAGATTTATCGTCAGACAATGAAGTATTATCCAAACTGTTTTACAAAGCAACAATCTTGTAGCAGCCTAGAAGCTTACAAAAAAGGATTATTATAGTGCTTATACCTACTTTTATATTATTTCTTGAACAATTTCAATATCTATACTTTCTGTACCTTATTGGTATCAATATAATAACAACATTGATGATATGGTCAACTCTTAAACAAATGTTCTTAAATTATTTTTTTGACACACAAACATTTCTCTATCAAGTACTAAAAACCAAAGCATATCTACCTATTTCTATTATCGCACCTGCCTTCAATGAAGAAGAGACCATTATAACCTCTATATCTTCCTTATTAAAACTTGATTTTAACGAATATGAGATTATTATTGTAAATGATGGGAGTCAAGATGAAACACTTCATCAAATTATTAAACATTTTAATCTGCATCCTGTGACTCTACCCATAGAATCAAAATTAAAACATAAAACCATACGCAATATCTATCGCTCCCATAAATATCAAAACCTTATTGTCTTAGATAAAGAAAATGGAGGTAAATCAGATGCACTAAATGCTGGTATAAACTTCTCAAATTATCCATTGATCTGCTGTGTAGATGCTGACACTATTTTAGAAAAAGATGCTCTTCTTCAAGGATTAGAAAGATTTATACAGGATAAGCGTCTAATCGCTGTTGGTGGTGCCATAGGAGTTATAAATGGATCAACTATCCAAAATCATAGACTTGCTGAAAAAAGATTATCAAATAATTTTCTTGAAGGATTTCAAGTTTTAGAATATCTTCGTGGTTTTTTTGCAGGAAGAGTAGGGTGGCAAGGGTCTAATGGTCTTATTTTAATCTCGGGTGCATTTGGGATTTTCAAAAAGGATATTATTCTAAAAATTGGCGGGTATCGACACACACTGGGTGAAGATTTTGATTTGCTAGTAAGAATGAGACGATATTGCTATGAAAATAAAATTGACCATAGGGTAACATCTATAGCAGAAGTTCTCTGCTGGACACAAACACCAAGTGACTACACTTCTCTACTTAAACAAAGAAGTAGATGGCAACGAGGGCTACTAGAAACACTCTATCACCATAAAAAACTTATTTTCAATCCAAAATATGGCATAGTTGGCATGATTTCTTTACCCTATTTTCTATTCATAGAAGCATTAGGTCCTATTATTACATTTTTAGGTATCTTTTCACTTATCATATTATATTCTTTTGAATTGGTCACACCCTATACTATACTTATATTCTTCTTATTGGAATTTATCTGGGGTATTTTACTTAATATCTTTACCTTATATTTAGATATTTTTAGTACCCACCCGTATAAAAATAATTGGTCCTATATGAAACTCTTTTTATTTAGTTTTTTAGAGCCATTCATTTATAAACCCATTCTTAAAGCAGAACTTTTTATAGCAACTTTTAATTTTATGAATACAAATTGGGGCGAGATTAAGAGGAAAAAACTCTAATGGCACTTATTAAAAAATCTATTAAATTTTTAATTTTTAGTATCTTTTTCATATATTATCTTATTGTTATCACAAATATTACTCATATTAGTAAAGAGAGTAGTTTACCTAGCACCCAGCAATCTACTTTAATTCATACATACTCTTTTAACAAACATTTAACAAAAACTATTAATCTTTCCTCTGAATAAAAGATTTTTTGGGCAAAATTTCAAAATGGTGAAGAACATACCCTTTAAATGATGCATAGGGTATAGTTTTCCCAAAAAGCGCTTTTAAGTTATATAGCTGATTATAAAAACTGATACTATCTCCTGTTATTAGATATTCATTGACCTGCTCTATTCCTACACAATCTGAAGAAAAGCTTTTAGGTGTTAGGCATGTCATTTTTGTATTTGTAATTTTAAATATCTGATGCTTTTCATCTTCAATTTTCATTAATTCAATACCAATTCGTATATCCTTTTTTATATAGTTGGCATAAGAGAGCAATACTCTAGAAATAGAGATTACCTTATTTAAATCACTTCGATAACTCATAAGAACAATTTCATCTGCAGTATCACATACATAGAAACCAAGATTCTGATTATCAATAAAAATTGTATCAAACCAAAAAGGGATAACTACAGAAAATTGTAACCCTCTTTGATGTGAATAATGCATTAATTCCTTTACCATTTTCATATATTTTCTCAATAATAAATTTTTATTTTGATCAAAATTTACTAATAAATAAGGTTCAATATCAATTTGATACCCCTTAATAAAAGGGTAACTTTTTTTTAATTCTGCCAACATATCTATATCTCTAAATAAGTGCCTATAATCATTAACATCCGAAGGAGCTCCATTTAATCCATATATTTCAAGATTTTTAAAGGGTATTTTTTTAAGCATATTTGGAAAATCTTTTTGATTCATTTGTACATACAAACGATGAAATTTATAGGCTTGTACTTTTTGCATATTTAATTTATTTGCTTTCCACAGCCAAGATGAAATATTTTTTGACACTTTTTTATTTTTTTTATGTATTGAAAATTTTAAACTATTCAAATGAAAATTTTCATTTTTTTTATCAATTACAATAAAATACTGCAGTTGAGAAAGATCAATCTTTTTATATACCTCTTTTAAATTAATATGTGTTTGGTGTTTTAGTGTAAGATGATCTTCTCTTTCAGCATGCCTTCCATCTGCTAGCCCAATAGTTACATTAGAAAGATTTGCATCTATATCCAACTGATCAAATACATATGCATTTAAGAATTTACCTTTTTGTCTTAAATCATAAAGATACATTGTTCCATATATATTATGTAGAACTATAGGCTTTATTTGTATTATATAAGAATCATTTGGTGGGATATAGGATCTTATTTCTTGTTTTTCAACACATTTCAAAATACTTTTATGATTTGCATATGTGATTTTTTCTATCTGATCCAAAACAGATAGATTTGAAATATTTATATCCTGTACCATTGTATTTGCTTTAAGAAAAAGAGTAAACATTAATATTATTATTATTCTAAATAGCACTGATTTCAACCTTTAAAAATATTCTATTTTAAAGGTTATTATACTATGATTTTTTCAAGGGTTGATTTATATTTTTGGTAGTTGAAATTCTTGTAGAAAAATCAATTTTTACCCTTTTTAGTACCCTCTTGAATGCTCCTATAGCATCATCTTTAAAGTCACTTTGTGCCTTATAGTAACACTTAAAACCCTTTTTAACTTCCACGCGTACATACCCATTAAAATCTCCACCAACACTTTTTACTACAGGGTTATTACAATTTCCTACATGATATTTTGTCAACTCTACTCTATAGGGACAATAACTACTATTTCGTATATGGAATACATTTTCAAGTTTTTTCCTATCTTGCAGATCTAAGACTGCATAATGCAAACAGTTAAAAGTTATTTTTTCTTGATTTTCAAAGGTAGAGTAAGTGGGGAAATCCTCTTTACATCCTGCTAAAAAGAGCAGAAGCAAAGCGGATAGGAAAGATTTATACATTATATATTTGCAATCGCTTTTACCCATTTTTCCATAGCTGCATTCGCATCAGGGTTTGGTGCTTCCAAAAAGCTTATCACAAAACTGTCACTCATCTGAGCTATACCAAATGCGCGTGGTCTTACCGCCATCACTTCTGGCTTCGGTAATGCTTTTCCAAAACAACAGATAAGATTTTTTGCATCCTTGATACCCTCTGCAATCTCACCTACTTCAAGATTTGAAGTATGTGTATAGTGATCAAATACACCGATGACCACTGCTACAGGATGTGCTTCTATCTGTGACTTTAAGAACGCTATTACCTCATCTACATTTTGATAGGTTGTCTCATTTTTTGCGATCTCAATGGTAAATACTGGATATTTTTCCATGACTGTAATTTGTTTCATTTTTAATTATCTCCTTGAATAAGTTATGGAATTGTAATATTTTTTATTGAAAGTTTCATAAAAGTATGTAATTTGCTTTGCAAATTACATACCTGGTATTCTTGGTATCTTACCCAATTTAGAGTTACGGCAGTACCAACCCCACCCTTTTTTCATCCAGTGTCCTATAATTGGCAGAGGGATCATTTTCCCCCCTTTGTTACTTCTGTAAACAAAGGCTGCCCCATCTCCTGTATCCATGACGCACAAGATATTAAGATGCTCTTCATAAGAGTATTTAGAGTCAATATTTTGCATCTTCATAGCGATGTTATACGCAACATTCTTTGCCATCACTTCCGCCACATGTCCCTGTTTTGCTCTCCATTCAGGCCCCATAAGAGAAGCTGAATCACCTATCGCATAGATACCCTCAAAGCCTTCTATCTCATTGTATGCATTGGTAACAACAAATCCTGCTTCACTCAATGGCAACCCAGACTCCATCAGTATAGAATGTCCCGTACCTGCTGAGATGAACATAGTAAGATCAGATTCTATCTTTGTTCCATCTTCAAACTCTATCCCATCTTCAACAAAGGCAGTGATCTTGGAACCTACTTTCTTTTTGATATTGGTCATACCAAACATCTTATCCATCATAACCAATGCTTTGTCTCCCATCTTCTGCCCTGGTTTCTCCATCGGTGCAAAGAAGGTAAGTTCAAAGTTCTCTCTGATCCCTTTTTTCTTAAGAAAGGTGTGGACATTAAAGAGTACTTCAAATGCTGGTCCACCACGTACAGCTGATGTATCTTTTGGATTCCCTCCAAAGCCCATAGCGATCTTCCCACTGTCTTTGAGTACCAAAGCATCCAAGCGTCTATAGAGCTCCTCTGCCTCTTCAGGTTTCCCACAAATAGAGAGCGTATGCTCCATACCATTCATTTGGATCTTGTCTTGCCCAAGTGCCACAACAATATAGTCATACCCTTCTAAAACACGCCCACTCTCCAGTGTGACTTTTTTTACCTTCGCCTCAAAAGAGGTCACAGGATCAACAATCAGCTGAAACCCATGTGCAAAAGCCAACTTGTCAAGAGGGACAGAGACATCCTCTTTGGTCACTTCACCTGTAGGGATCCAAATAGAGGTTGGATAGATATAAAAATAGTCCCTGTCACTTATCAAAGTAACATCAAGCTCCTGTTTTCTAAGGTAGATCGCTGCTTCAACACCAGCAAATCCACCCCCAAGTACTAAAATTTTTGACATTACTGCTCCTTATTTTTTAAGTAGATCTGAACGAGGATAGACAAATACTGTTTTTCTTAGTACTGTAATATTCTCTTTATCATCTGTTGCATAGGCTTTGATTGTCACAGGAATTGGCGTATCTTTTCTTGCATCATCTACCAACTTCTCTTTGGTTCTAAGCACCACCACTTTTTTACGTTTTTTACCTGCAGCAAGAGAGAAAGACTCTTTAGGTCTAATAATCTCTATTTTGTCATTGTCTATCTCAAAGTAATAGGTATGCTTCTTGCTGTCTGTATTGGCGAACAAGAAGAGGTAATCATTCTCTACCACACCATCCTCTAAAACTTTATAGAGTCTTGTTGTTTTATTGACATTTAGAAGCATGTTTTCTTTTGTGCTTCCCATCGCAAAGAGTGCAATAAGTACTATCAGAAGTACTGTAAAGTAGGCAATGATCTTAGGTCTAAAGTAATTGGTCTTACCTTCATGTCTGAGTGTCTCTTTTTCACTCGACCACTGTACAAGACTTGGTTTACCCAGTGCACCCATAACCGTAGTACAGGCATCCACACACTCAAGACAGTTGATACACTCAAGCTGCAACCCTTTACGAATATCAATATGGGTAGGACATACTGTTACACAAGATTCACAAGTCGTACACTCTGCTGTTGGATCCGCAGCTAAAAGTTCTTTTGTTTTACTATACTCTTTATGTCTATCATGTCCATGCCCTTGGTAGATATCTCCACCACGAATAGGATCATAAACTGCCATGATCGTCTCATCATCATAAAGTACAGACTGCACACGGCTATAAGGACAGATATAGATACAGAAGTCCTCTTTGATAAATACAACATCAACAATAATAAACAATGCCGTACCGATAAGAATACCAAAGAGCATCATATGCTCACCTGGATTTTGCAAATACATGAAAAAATCCTCTGGAGGCACAAAGAACCATAAAAAGTCTGCTGCAGCAATAAATGCCAAAATAGACCAAAGTGCCATAGCGATCACTTTCTTCACTTGATTTTCAGACTTACTCATATCTGGGTCTTTCTGCTTATTTTTAATACGCTTTCTCATCCCAAGTAATTTTGTCTCGATCCCATCTCTATAGATCACACGGAAAATAGTCTGAGGACATGCCCAGCCACACCATGCTCTACCCCCAACTGCAGTGACCGCAAAGATACCCAAAAAAAGCAACATAAGTAAAAACGGCATCAAATAGAGCTCTTGCATATCAAATGCTGTTCCAGCTAAATGGAGTTTTTTATGGTCAAAACTAAGCAAGAAGAGGTGATTGCCTCCAATAGTGATCCATGGCATAACCAATGCAAAAATCGTTGCTACCACATAGGCCCAATAGCGTTTAATACGGTAAGGCACCCATCCTTTTAAATACTCTTTTGCCTGATTCTTTTTAGGCATTGTCTCTTCATTTTTCACTTCCATTTTATGATATCCTTTCTTTTTGTTGTCTCTCTTGATCAAATGGACATACCAATATTGTATTATCCACACCTGAGATCCCCTGAGGTTGATTGACCTCCATCCAAGATCCTTCTACCAATTCTCTTATCCCTCTTGACTCTATGTAGTCCTTTAGAGAACTTCTACTTACCCCCAACTCTCTTGCAATTGCACTGACATTCATCCCCTCTTTTAAAAAAGAGATGATCTCTGACTGATACGCATCAAATTTGGATGAGGAGCGACTCCCTTTAGGACGTCCTATCTGATTTGATTTTGCTTTTTGTGCCTCTCGAAGGTCATTTAACAGTGGAAAAATTTCTACCACGGTTGTCTCCTTATTGATAAGCGTTTTGCTGTTGGCAATATAAAGATCTATTCTACGACTTAACATACAATTGATAATCTTTATCAGCTCTTCAGCACGATCACTGAGCACAGAGAGTGTATCGATAATAAGGCTGCTTCCCTCCTCTAAAGAGTGCATAAATGATTCAAACTTTTTTCGCTCCTCTATGGGGTGATTTTTGCTTGAATACTCAATAACTTCTTTATCGACTTGTAGATTTTGAGCCAATGAAAATGAGAGAATATTACGCTGCTGCTCAGACATATTACTGTCAGGCATCTGTCTTAAATACGCATAATTCATACTTCTCCTTCATTTTGACAAGTTTAGCCAAAATGATGTTAAAAATACATTATTTTCATACTAAACTCGTCAACCTATCTCTTTTTTCGTCACACTTACTTTATTTACGTCATTTTTTATGTTAAAATCTATCAAAATAATTCATGAGGTAACATTTTGAACTTAACACATTTAGATGAACAGAACAAACCCAAAATGGTAGATGTGGGAGACAAAGCCCCTACCGAACGTATTGCTACTGCCAGTGGCATCATAGAAGTAGGTCAAGAGGCATTTGATGCGGTTGTAGCCAACAGTGCAAAAAAAGGGCCAGTTCTTCAGACTGCTGTCATTGCTGCCATTCAAGGAACCAAACAAACCAGTACCCTCATCCCTATGTGTCATCCACTGATGCTGACATCTGTTAAAACAGATATCGAAGAACTCCCAGAACTTCCAG